>Ga0209694_1001086_pt1 | contig 33172 bp, 32 predicted proteins | sample GluameincwithD2O_FD_187499 | JGI IMG/M metagenome (GOLD analysis project Ga0209694, IMG submission 187499) | Mouse cecum microbial communities from Vienna, Austria - Glucosamine amended microcosms incubated with D2O (SPAdes) (version 2) | ecosystem: Host-associated > Mammals > Digestive system >... | reverse complement strand
ATTTCGGCATTGGTTCGATAAATTAAAGTGTCGCAACTCTAATATAGCGAATTTCTGCGGAAGTACGCTGTATTTTAATATATTGGCAGGAATTTTAACAGTTTGAAATTAGTTTAAATCACTTCATTATATTAATACAAACAAGTCTACTTATTATTATAAAAAACAAGCAATGTAATAATTATTTATACCTTGGATTTTTATCATAAAAAAGAGTATTATTATATTTTTTCTGTAAATATTTACAAGACTTTTTTCCTAATATTGACTCAGCTTTCCGTAATGAAGAATTTTGTGTGTCTTCAAATGTCATCAAAATGAAACCTTGATCTAATAAAATACTAACTTTACCATAATCATTTAAATAGCCACTTGAATATTTATAGCTATAATTGTTTTTCATTAAATTGTTATCATTTATCATTAACTCTATCAATTCATAATAAGTTTTTTCAAGGACTTTTCGATTTTGTCCAAAAATAGAAATATGACACATGTAAACATTACCACTTAGTGGAGTAGTGAGGACATCTACCTTACACATATAATTGTTATAAGAACCTTTATAATATGCTCTTTGGTTATCAATCTCATTAATTATATATTCACCACCCATACAATAATTCTTTTCAAATCCTTTACTTATTAAGTATTTTTCAAAATCGGTTATTGTTCCATTTATTGGTATACCCCAAAAAATAAGATGCTGCGCATGACTGTTAGATAAGAACAGAACCATGCAGAAAATCACCAAAAATATTCTTTTCATTATTTTAATACCCTTAATTCGTGTCGGGCGCAACTTCTAAATTCTTTTCCGATATTTAAAGTTCTTCAGGACTAAATTTCACGAGACAGACGTCACCAGATGTATCCCCTATATATCTATATAAAATACAGACATTGGCATCTTTACATATCTTAATCAATTCCTGTGTCATAGGATCTTCACTTAATAGCAACTGTTTTATATTAGTTTTCAGGACATCTTTATTAGCATCTATCTCTTCTATTGAAACAGAATTTTCATCCCAGCTACAATTGTATACAAAACTATTGTTCTCAAGAGTAACAGAAGAAAGAACCGTAACTTCATCTATTTGCATCGGACATTGTGCATTTGCTGATGCTATCATTATATCCACCATCTCACGAGGTGTAATAGAATCTATATTCCCTGCCGCAATATCTTTTACTTCTTTTTTCGATATTTTTATCTTAAGACTTTCATTCGTGTCGGCAGTCTGCATAACAATAGTAAATTTTGCATCAGCATCGGCAATTTTCTCTATCAGTACTAAACTTGATTCGGATTTTGCCCAATTGCCCAATACGGATCTTTTCATCGTATTCTTAAGCTGTTTCAATGCCGATAGTTTAAGAGGCAAGTCTTTATTTATAGTCATTGTCATAACGACTTCATCAGTCTTCTCGTCATAATCAACACTTGATATCTCTCCTACCAGTCCCAAATCAAGAGGGCATTCGTCATTGACTTCTTCTATTTCTAATTTTAAATCCTTCTTAGAAGAATTACAAGAAATCAAAGCAAAAGATACCAACAACAAATATGTTGCAAAAACAAGTTTCTTCATGGCTATAACCCTATATTCGTGTCGGGCACAACTTCTAAATCCTTTTATTTATAATACCAAATGTCTGTCACCACCTTTTCCCGCCTATCACGTTACCATTATATAATATATTCACATAATAATAGTTTTCAGTATTAAGACGATAATTAAATCTTAGCTTCAATCTATTATTTCCTTCATATATAGTAACAGAATGACTGTTTGATACAACCTCCGGTTCTGATTCGTTTATTGCTTTCAAATAAACAGTTATATTCTTTTGTTCCACCGCATAATAATCAATCGTCACCTCTTCTGCATTGATGTTGTAACCTGTTATGATAAACGGAGTCCTTGTACATATGTCAGATAATTTGTTTTTCAAATCCCTCTTTTCCTGTTTTTCATTATCCAGACACAAGCGAAGAGAATTATTCGAAGCATTCAATTTCCTAATGGCATTCTCCTTATCAACAATGGTACTTTCTGCCTCTGTCAGCTGTCCTTGCGTACTATTCAGATTGTCATATAAAAAAACAGACCTACTCCGCAAATAAGGATTACGAAAGCAAGCAAAACCACATTTCTGTATTGCTTCTTCTGTGCCTGTAATTTTTTATTCTCCGTTTTCAAATTATCTGCCTGATTTATTTTAGCGACCAAACTATCATTAAGTTTTTTCAGTTCTTGATTTTTTAAGTTAATAAGATTTCTGAAACTTGTGATACGTTCGATTTCCGATTCTTTTCTTGCTATATATAGATTACAGTAGCGCGTTGTTGCATCTGATATTATATCCTCACCTTCATCAAGACCTAATTCAAGGCAATCATTTACTGATACGGAAAAATCTACAGGTGGTAGTGGCTGTGAATTAAAAACAGAAACATTTATACTTTCGATGATATTATTACTACATTCTGTTATAGCGACAGGCTCTGAATGAAAATTGTCAATAGCCCATAATATTTCTGAGTTGCCATTAATTTTCAGTATCTCGCCACGTTCTACCAAATCTGCAAAAGCATCGTCAAATACAGAAAACAAATATTCCGTTTTTATATATATACAATCCAGACACAGGCATATTCCTATATTATCACTTTCATTCATACGCCGGACATATCCGTAATACAGCAGATTGCCCTCACGATGAAGGACAATCTGCGATGCCAGTCTTGCTTTCTTTATAAAATCTTGAAAAAAGGACTTTGTATGGTCTTGTGGATAAGAGGCAAAACCATTTGCGAATGTACCGAAGAAATAAATAACAGGTCTCATTATTGGAAACGTATAACTTTCTTTGTCAAATCAATTGTATAAGAATTTTTAGCCCATTGATCAATCAATGAGTTTCCAATCAATATGGCAGCTCCAGGATTCTCAACAACAGTTGCTTTTATATCTCTCAACACATGAGCCTCTCCTTTTTTGTCAACAACCGTAACACTGCGGATATTATATATTGGATTCTTGATTTCAGAACCATCTGCAATAAAACTTACAGCAACTCCTACATAATCACTCACTGTAATAGTTTGGGACTTTATTAAGTCATTAAATTCCATAGATGAAATCAACATTCCCGAACATCCTGTGTCAAAAAGTGCATCATAACCATTCTTGTCATTTAATTTAACATGTATGGTCTTTAAATTAGATTCCGTCTTCTTAAAATCAACCTCAAAAGTGTTTTTCTGTTTCTTTTCAGCTGTACTTTTTATTGCATAAGGATTATACTGATCTTTTTTCTGTTCACATGCGGTAAATAATGTTGCCGCCAATAGTATTGCAAATATTTTTCTCATAGCTCGTATTTTATTCATTGATATGTAACGTTATTTTATTTCTTGGATTAGTCTTATTAATATCATCAGACCTGTATGATATAATTATTGGTTTGCTACTGTCTATTGGATAAACTTTAAAGTTCTCCTTTATTTTTATTTTGTCACCATCCTTGAGATTGTCTGTATGAAGTTTATAATTGTCAATTTCTTTTACCATTATATAAACAGATGTACCTTCATCTATTATACTGCCATCAACCAATGGAGTGCTATCATAAATATTAAATATAGATAAGTCGCAGTTCCTATCTGAAGTAGATATTGTATCGGTAACTCCTTTTGTCGCAACTGTGTCCGATACAAGTTCATCATCGTTGACATTTCCAATTTCGTCAATATCACGCACACTATTATCCGTACATGATTTAGCACATAATATTATTGTTAAAAATATCAGCAACATGGTATTAGTAAATGACACGATAAGCAATTTACTTCTATTTCCAATGACAGAAGACTTCATACCGGATTGCTGTTTCTCCGACTGGTACTTGTTATCTTTATCAACAACTTTTGCAATATTTACAATTTCCGTAAATTTGTTTCTATATTTATTTATAGTTGAAACATAACTTTCATTCAATGATTTTAGTGTCTCATTTTCATTTTTCAAAGCTGCTGTTCCATTTTCCCATTCACGGAATTGTTTGTCGCTCTGTTGTCTTCTTGCACTCAGGGTTGCTTTGACGTCAGATAGCTCTTTCTTTAATCCGGCAATCTCGTTGTCCCTGACTTTTATAGTATTTTGCGCATTTATAAACTCTGACTTGATTTTATCTACATTGTCTAATAAATAGTCTTTTGTAGGAGTATTCTCACATACTATTACACGCCCGTTTAAACGTAGTGACTGCACAAAAGCTTTTGCATCACAATCAATAGGATTATAGAATATATTGGCTTGAGATCCATGCAGATGTTTAAAGCCATTATCAAAATCTTCAAGAAGATTTGTATAGTCGCGACTAATTTCTTTGACAAGACCTTCAAATAGAAGTTTATCCTCAAGATCCGATACTATATATTTCCTTTTATCCGATATATATTTTCCAACAACATAGTCAGAGCATACTTTCTTCAGTTTCTTATATACTTCACTTACCAAACAATAATACTGTTTCTGAAGAACAATGGATATAGCAAAGAAACTCTGTCTGTCATCTTTATCTCTTATTCCTTTATACAATTCAAATGTATATATGCTATACCATTCGTTGTTCCAATAAGTCGCATCCACAACTAAAAAAGCTGCTTCATTAATACTTCCCATTGAATTAAAGAAACCATCGACAATTCTGTTACATAAAACAGAATCAAGTCCGGGTGTCTTTTGAGAACTTCCGTTATACGGCTTGCCATGAATAATTACATCCATATTAAAACCTCCTTATTATTTCTTTCCAAAGTTCTTGAGGATATGTATCACTTGCAATGTTATATGTCTTATACGTTCCTCCAAAACTATCCGTTTGCTTTGCAAACATACCCGTACAGAATGTTTTGAACGTAAAGTTGTCAACAGTCAAAAAACCACCGAATTTCTTTATTCTCATTGTTGAGAACAATTGTTTGTAGTAGATTTTTGCATCGTCACGCGCACCTTTCACATCATCACATCCATTAATGCTGCCAAACATCGTTTTGTCTATTTTGTTATATAGCAGAATTATCCTGTCGCGTTTTTTATCTATAGCCGGATAAAAATTATTCAGGAAACGACGTTCATACGACTCTCTGTGATAACCGTTATTTCTATAGGAAATCTCTGAATCCAAATCAAGTAACACAACGTATGATTTTGGATTATTACTTGTAATAATAGTTGCCAAATAAGGTTCAACATTATTGTTTGCACCCATTTTTATTTTTTCGACATCAGTTGTATAAAAGTCCTCCCCTGGGGCTTCTAATAATTTAGCTATTTCTCGTCCATCTTTATAGACATTTACCAAGAGAAACTTCACCGTACCATCCAGTGCTGTGGTTGTAGCCAGTGCATCATTAAACTTTTCACAATGTTCTTGATATTCCGGTGTATCCAAGAACGTAGGATCTGTCTTTACTGTATATCCATTATGATGCAGATATTTTGCCAAACGAACCAATATCATTGATTTTCCACTTGCCGCAGGACCGACAAAAATAACAATCGGTACCTGTTGATTCACAATCGTTGGTGTTGCAGTCTTTGGTACTGCTACCGTTTCTTGCGGATTAACAACAGTTTCTGATGTTACATTTTGAGACAAATTCTCTTTTGCAGTAAAATTCAGCGGATTATCTCCACCCGTTACAATTGTAGGCATATGTTTTTATATTTTATTATTAGTTTTTACGGAAAAGAACGAAAAGAATAAACGACACAATATCAAATATCAAAGATAGAACCATCCACTGAAGCATTGTCATGCCGATAAGCTTACCTGACACGATATCTCCCCATACGGACATTGTGTCAAACATACGTTTTGAAGGATACACTTTATAGCTTTTAATTTCATTGCTCTTATTTTTTACTATACATTTTTTATAATAATCATCCGGCATCTTACTTATTACTTTTCCATTTTGCTGGTCATAATACATATAATAAGCCTTTACAGAACCATCCTTAAGAACTGCAGGAAGATGAAGTGTCTCGAGATCGTCTATCGGCTTCATAAGATCCGTAAGTCCGATGTTCTCGTCTTTCTTGCGATTATAATAATCATCAATGACTTTAAGTTTTTTATTAAGTTGCTCAACCATACAGTTTTTATATTTTGTATACAAATCTGGGAATCTGTTACGTTGTGTTATACCATAATCTCCGGCATCTTTCTCTTCATCGAATATTATATAAGTGTTCTTGTCATTATACGTCTTAGAGTCTTTTGCCAGAATGGTTTCTGTAGAATTCAATATGTTTATACAAGCCTCACCAAATCCCTCATGATGTTCCATCGTATTATTTAGTTCACGTTTAAATGCGTCAATATTTGTATAGACTTGCCCTGTAAGTGATTTCTGTGCAATTTCATTCTGATCATCAATGGCACGATTACTTTTCGTCGTATTCTCTATAATATAGTTCTTTGCACTTGCCAATTCTTTTGTAAGAATGTTATATCCATGCTTTTCAACAAAGAAATAATGAACATTAGTCATAAAGCTGAATGTCCAGAAAATCAAGAATCCGATCAAATTTAAAACAAAGGAAGACCTTGAAGCTCTCACGGGTTTATTCAATTCTTCAATAACATTGGTAAGGCACCACCCTGCAAGTATAGATACAACTAATACCAAACCAAAACAGAACCAAAGATTTGTTCCATTAAGAAGGTTAAGGGATAATGATGATGCCGTAAAGAATGCACTAACAGACGCAAAAACCAAATACCCTACTAAACAAGCTAACTTGATTAACAATTTATTTTTATCCATATTAAAAAAATTATGCCTACTCTTCATCGGATTTTCGGCAATACTCCGTTTACATTATCATAAGAACCATATTATCAATATTCCGGCTTAATTACCCTATTGATATATTAGTCCACTCCATCGATATTTAGAGATTGAAATATATGGACACAAAAAAGCGTGAACCGTCTGCTGTCCGATCCACACTCTGAGGCCGTGAGAATTGCCCTATACTGCTGAACGAACAACAGTATAAGCTCACGCCGATATGAATATATGTACAACGATTACATGGACTAATGACATATTACTCCTACGTAAAAGGATATAATATGTACATACACTAATCCAATGTTGGATAATATAAGCATACCCGGAGCATCTACCGTTGCTATGTCCGAGGCAGTATCAATCATGAAGTTTCTCACGTTTCAGAGTGTCTGCTGAACGTAGCGCTTGTAAACGCCTTAATATGTCTTGAAAACCCGTAACCCACCCTGCCGCTTAAGAATTTTCATCCGTCCGCTCCGGCGTGAGCTGCATTGCATTCAGAAAGCAGGAACATGTCCTATCTCTGTTTTGCAAAGACACGAGTAATCAGTTGCAAAAATAATAAATTATTTTAAATGTTGTACTAAATTGAAAATAAAATACAAAAAATTATGCGACAGCAAAGAATGAATGTTTGTGTAAAATGTCTTTCATACATTTTATCTGACAAAAACAACATATATACCATTCATTACAAAATTAAATGCTTTGTAAAATACGAATAAACGCGTCCAATTCTTTCCAATTTTGCAAACATTGGAAAGAATTGGACCTATTTGTAATAATCCTTTTAACGATTAATAACACTGAATGAGACTTAGCTTCATTAAATACATATCCTTAAAGCGAAATAAAATAATTTATAATTTAACGTGAATTCGATGAATTTAATTGTCTGATAGCTTTGTGATTAGCGAAAATTGTTTTATTTTTATAGTGTTATTCTGAATTCATCAAATTCACGTTAAATTAAATTTTCGTGTCATTTTGTCATTTCAAAACCGTCATCTGAAAGTCTCGTTCTACGTTTTAAAAGTTGTTAAGAGCGGTCGTAAATGATGAAAAGTCAAACGAACGTGCGTTTTTTGCTAAAAGCACGTCCAAAAGAGAGTAAAGCACGTGCCTTTAGGGTCTGAAATGCCGCATTTTGCAGGGTAAAATGGCTGCTTTTGGAACGTAATCAGGCTACTTTCATGTAGTAATCAGGCAACTTTCTTATCCCGAATGATGTACATTTTCTTACTTTTACACGTAACCAATTGATATCAAATGTATTATGTCTGCACACGAATTTTGGCGCTGTTTCACTCCAACAAAGCTCTTTTTACTGAACATCGCAGTATTTCGGGGTTATGGAAAATCAAAAAGAAAGGAAAAAGCGCAAAATAATGAATAATTGACAATTTATAAATTAACGTGAATTCGTCGAACTTACATTAATTTATAAATTTGTAAAGATGAAGTTCTAAAATAAAAAATATTAGAATGAAGAGTTGCAGAAGTTTCAATTTGTAATACAAACTAAATGTATGCAAGAGCGATAAAAGGATGCTGTTTGGCAGCATAAAAAGCATCTCGCAAAGTTTTAATATTACGCATACACTATGCGATACATTTGTGCATACACTGTGCGATACACATCTGCGGACGTGTCTTTTATTGTTATTAAACATTGCCCTTTGAAAAATAAATACTATCTTTGCATAAGATAAGCGGCGCCTCAGCAATTTCAAGCAAGCTTGATTGCGTTCGGCTTGCATTATCTTTACATAAGATAAGCGGCGCCTCTGCAATTTCAAGCAAGCTTGATTGCGTTCGGCTTGCATTATCTTTGCATAAAGAAGACTATATTTGCCCTGGCAACCAAGACAGGTTTCATTAATCATTATAACGAATCATTTACTATCATGGACATTACTGAGAGATTTTTAAACTACGTGAAGTTTGACACACAATCTTCCGAAGAGAGCGAAAGCGTGCCAAGTACTCCAAAACAAATTGTATTTGCAAAGTATCTGAAAGAAGAGTTGAAGGATGAGGGCTTTGATGATGTGGAGATGGACGAAATGGGATATGTCTATGCAACTCTGAAATCAAATATAAAGAAGGATGTACCTACAATAGGTTTCATAAGCCATTACGATACGTCACCCGATTGCAGCGGTGCCGATATCAAGCCAAGTATCGTAAGGAATTATGACGGAACGGACATAGAACTGTCACCGGGAATAATATCATCACCCAAGAAATTTCCTGAACTTCTGTCGCATATAGGCGAAGACCTTATCGTAACGGACGGTCATACTCTGCTCGGAGCTGACGACAAGGCGGGCATTGCGGAGATTGTACAGGCTATGTGCTGGCTTCGCGACCACAAGGAAATAAAGCACGGCGACATTCGCATAGCTTTCAATCCCGATGAGGAAATAGGCATGGGAGCACACCACTTTGATGTGGAGAAGTTCGGATGTGAATGGGCTTACACCATGGACGGGGGTGATTTGGGCGACCTCGAGTTCGAGAACTTCAACGCCGCGTCTGCCAAAATAAATATCAAAGGCATGAGCGTTCATCCCGGATATGCTAAAGGAAAGATGATTAATGCAAACCGTCTGGCAGCAGAATTTGCAGGCATGTTGCCGGCTGATGAGACGCCGGAGACCACTGAAGGATATCAGGGCTTCTATCATCTGTTGGGAATAGAGTCGAACATAGAAAGTGCGAAGATGTCTTATATAATACGCGACCACGACCGTGACAGATTTGAAGAGCGCAAAAACTTCATCAAGGAATGTGTCAAGGAAATGAACAACAAATACGGCGAAGGCACGGTAAGTGCAGATGTAAAGGATCAGTACTATAACATGAAAGAGAAAATAGATCCAAACATGCACGTCATTGACATCGTTTTGAAAGCCATGCAAGACTGTGACGTGCCGCCAAAGGTTGAACCTATACGCGGCGGAACCGACGGAGCACAACTTTCGTTCAAAGGTCTCCCTTGTCCGAACATCTTTGCCGGCGGCGTAAACTTTCACGGACCGTTTGAGTTTGTGTCGATACAGGTAATGGAAAAAGCCATGCAGGTAATCGTGAAAATATGCGAGCTTACTGCCGAATATAATGACTAAGGAATTACGAATGTTGAGTTACGAATTACGAGTTGTCGCATTTCATGCGATGTTGAATTGTTAATTAAGAATTATAATTTATCAAATAAAATTGCATAGAGAGTAATTCCATAATTCAAAACTCGTCATTCGTAACTCAAAATTCCAAATTCGTAACTCCAAACTCGCAACTCATCATCGCATGAAATGCGACAACTCGTAATTCGTAATTCAACACTCAACACTCAAAAAACTCGTAATTCGTAACTCCAAATTCGTAATTTCACATGTCCGAACTGCCTTATCTCATCAACGATCTTGCTCTAATCCTCATCGTAGCAGGCATTGTCACAATACTATTTAAGAAGCTGAAACAACCTCTCGTACTGGGTTATGTCGTCGCAGGATTTCTTGTAAGCCCGCACATGCCTTATATAATGTCGGTTGTAGACAGGGCGGACATACATACATGGGCGGACATTGGCGTTATGTTCCTGCTCTTCTCGTTGGGTCTCGACTTCTCTTTCAAAAAGATACTGCGAATGGGTGCATCGCCCATGATAGCTACATGTGCTATCGTTTTCTGCATGATGATGCTCGGCATAAGTGTCGGCAGCGTCTTTGGTTGGAGTCACATGGATTGCATATTCCTTGGAGGCATGTTGGCAATGAGCTCCACCACCATTATATACAAGGCGTTCGATGATCTCGGACTGCGCCAACAACGCTTTGCAGGAATGGTGATGAGCGTGCTTATACTTGAAGACATGCTTGCCATAGTGATGATGGTGATGCTCTCGGCAATAGCCGGAGGCAACAGCCCCGACGGCGGACAGATGCTGCAAAGCATAATGAAAATAGGCTTTTTCCTTATTTTGTGGTTCGTCGTAGGCATATTCGCTATACCTCTTTTGTTGCGTTCCATGCGTAAACACATCAACAATGAGACCCTTCTCATCGTTGCCCTCGGATTGTGTTGTGCCATGGCTGTATTGTCAACGAAGGTGGGATTTAGCAGTGCTTTCGGAGCATTTGTAATGGGATCCATACTTGCCGAGACTGTAGAAGCGGAAAAAATAACTAGGCTTGTCGAACCTGTTAAAAACCTTTTCGGGGCAATATTCTTTGTTTCCGTCGGCATGCTGGTAGACCCAGGAATACTTGTCGAATACGCATTGCCTATCTTTGTGCTTGTAATAACCATACTTATAGGGCAGTCGGTGCTGGGCAGTTTCAGTTTCCTTATCAGCGGTCAGACTCTTAAATCGGCAATGCAATGCGGTTTTTCCATGGCACAGATAGGCGAGTTTTCTTTTATAATAGCATCCTTGGGATTATCGCTTGGCGTGATAAGTCAGTTTCTATATCCGGTCGTAGTTGCCGTATCGGTAATCACCACCTTCCTCACTCCATACATGATGCGCGCCTCAACGCCATGCTATAACCGTCTTGAACAACGCCTGCCGGCAAAATGGATATCATTGCTGAACGACCTTACACTGAGCCGTCAGTCATCGCTACCTGAAGGAAACTGGAAAAGACTGCTGGCGGAAATGGTGCGCAACACCGTCATCTACTCAATATTGTCATCGGCGGCAACGGCACTCATGCTCACGTTCTTTCTTCCGTTCATACGCAGCATACTGCCTCACTGGTGGGCGAACGCCACGTGTATTGTGCTCACGGTAATGATAATATCACCTTTTCTGCGCGCTATGGTAATGAAAAAGAACCATAGCGAGGAATTCAAGGCTCTGTGGAAGGAAAGCCGCAGAAACCACATACCGCTCATATTGACTGTCATCGTGAGGTTTATCATTGCCATATCGTTCGTATTCTATATATGCAATTACCTCACACGATTTACCAATGCTCTTATTATATGTATCGCCACGGTCCTCGTAATACTGATGATAATGTCACGACGCATAAAACAACGGAGCATAAGACTTGAACGGCTGTTTGTCCTCAACCTGCGTTCGCGTGACATAAAGGCACAGGTAGACGGGCGTAAGAAACCGCTATACGAGGGTCATCTGCTTGACCGCGACGTGCATATATCCGACTTCGAGATACCCGAAAACTCCGTATGGGCAGGCAAGACACTGCGCGAGCTTCGCTTCCGGAACAGGTTCGGCATACACGTAAGCAGCATACTGCGCGGCATAATACGCATAAACATCCCCAACGGAGACAATGTTATATTCCCCGGAGACCGTATACAGGCAATCGGAAGCGACGAACAGCTCACCGCATTCAGCGCGGCTATGAAGAACGATGTGTACGATGAAGACCCCGACATAGAGAAGCGGGAAATGAAACTGCGGCAGATCGTAATCTCGGAGAATAGTCCTATCATAGGCAAGACACTCATCGAAAGCGGTATACGCGACATTTACAACTGCATGGTTGTGGGACTTGAGGAGCGCAAGGAGAACCTTTCGCAGATAGAACCGGCGCATGTCATGAAACCGGGCGATGTGATATGGGTTGTCGGAGAGGAGGACTCGCTGAACAAACTCACGGAAGCGGCGGAACAGACCATAAGGAAAAAGCAAAGTACAACAGACTGAAAAAACACGGTGTAGCGATGAATGGCAGAAATATACTCTTCATAATGCTTTTATGTATTTTGACGACCAATACACAAAAGACTACAGCACAAGCACTAAAAGCGCTAATGGCACGTCAGACCGGAATAATAGAGGGAAAGGCGGAGCAAAACTCACGCAAAGAGACTTGTTGTAACTTCTACAACAACGACTGGTGTGACTATTACCTATGTTGCCGTAACGACAAGGCATATAATCTGCATCCGGGTAAAAACACATTATTTGTAGCACCGGATAAAAGCAAGATATACAATCCGGCAAAAGAAGAGTTTCAATATAGATACTATCGTGGGATATTTCCGAAAAAGTTCAATATAGAAACTCCATACGCTCTTCCTGTAAAGAACGGAGTACGGACGGCGTGGAGAACCGACAGGCATGAGACAAAGAAGACACTCTGTTTCAAGATTGAGAAAGAAGATACTGTATATGCAACACGGGGCGGAATACTTTGTAAGATCCCCAGTTCACGCTTCATACTGATATATCACCCGGACCATACATTTGCCGCATACATCGGAATAAGGGACAAGTTCGTAAAGCCCGGTGACGATGTAAGGACGGGACAAGCAATCGGAATAGCCGGACAGGACAACATATCGATTTCATTCTTCTTCCTCGACAAGAATAAATTCGAAGCATCTGCCGATATGGGGTATCCTTATTCGCATTTTGTTCCCACGTTCAGGACAGATAGGGGAGACGTTCGCCCAGTAGAACGGAAGTTCTACCGGGTCGTGACAGACGATGCACTCATCATGCAGGATATGAGCAAGAAAGAACAGAAAAAATATCTAAAACACAAATGACATGCGCTTCTTCATATCCTTTTTGCTGCAAGTGACATTTGTATGTGCTGCGTCATCACAACATATTTTTATCGAATATGCAGGCGCTCCGCTCTCCAACAGTTACAAACAACAGACAGAACTGTTTCTTAAACACGGATATAAATTCTACCAACCGTTCGGTCTTCCGGACACTCTGAAAATAAAACTGAACATTTTCGACAACGAAAAAGACTGGGAAGACAATCTCCTTTCAAACAAAGCATACAAGAAACAATACTCCGTACAACCCCAAGGATTATACAACATCAAGACGCACGAATGCCACATAATGTTGTCTGACGGCATGAAAAGCGTAAACATGGGAATTATCAGGCATGAGTTGAGTCATTTCCTGACACACAAAATAATGGGCAACAAGCCCATACCATGGCTTTATGAAGGTCTTTCCGAATATTTCTTTCATTGCAAGGTGACGGCAAAAGGCATGAAGCACAGTCTTGAACCATATGAAGAAGGAAGACTGCGCACCATGTTTATGCTGAATGAGATTGCGCCGGAAGATGTCCTTGACTATAACATCAAGGAGTTCTCACAAGCTCAGAAAACAAACGACAGGATAACATACATAACGGCACACGCCATCGTCACCTTCCTTATTGAAGGTGCACCGCAAGGTTATTTTGCCCAACTTATAACATTGTTGAAGGACAATAGCGACACAACACGCACTTCGCAGAAGATAGACAATACATATCCCGGCGGACTGAAAAAGTTCATAAAAGACTTCACCGATTATTACGGCATCTGAATTTTACGCCTTCCCTCACATCCGCCGTATATCATTCAACGCACGCGTCAGCATCATATCACTATCTGTTGATGATATATGCCAACTGGAGCGAAAACGTCCTGTCTTTCGGATCCTGCAATGCCCAGCCTCCCTTTATAGGATTTTGCAGGCTGAGTCCGTAGCTCACACCCAACTGCCAGTTGGAATAGTCAACACCGACATATAACTTAACACCATAGTCAAAACGCTTGTACATGCCGTCGGAAAAGATGTTGTCTATGTCATCAGCAGCCGGAATGTCTTTCACTTTACTCTTGCCGAACAGTCCGCAGGCAACGTAAGGTCCCGCACTTGCAGAAATCCTTACCCTGTCGGTAATACCGGATTTATATCCCACCATTAGCGGAAGCTCCAGATAATAGGCATCACATGTCCAGTCGGCAGTGCCTGCGTTTTCACTCTCATCTGCGTAAACGTCTGTCTTCCAACCTTTGCTTGTCAATAACAAAGCCGACTCCAGATACAGACAATCCTGCTTGTCGGAGAACGTGTATTCGCCTTTCACACCGACATTAAACCCTACATGATTTCTATAATCCTTGGGATGAGATACATTCAGACCTGCCGTTACTCCGTAATTAAATTCCTGTGCAAACGTTACAAGACTGAAACACAATACTGTAAAAAGAAAAAAATACCTTTTCATATAATATGTATTAAATGACCAATCGCCATGTGATATACATAAAAACGGGAAAAGATATTCTTTATTACATGAAAAGAGCACTTACAACCAATCGCAAACGCCCAACCGGACAATATCAATACCACTGCACGGCGTTGGTATATCCGCTGCGCTTGTCATACTTCAGCGCATCCGTAAGTGTTGCTGCATTACAGCGGAAAGAGAAGTTGTAAGATGTATAAGGCGCAAGCACAACCGAACAGCTCATGCTGAAACAGTGCAGGTCGCGCTGCAGCGATGCCGTTGTCATGGACAGGTCGTGCTCTTCAAAGTCGTATCCGCTCGAGAAACTGATGTTCCAGCCGTCGCTTATGCGCACGTTGCCGCTGAAGTTCAGGTTCTGCGTGAACTTATAAGGATAGCGCATCGACTTGGTGTTGAAGCGTCCGGCGGTGTTCTCGCGCATAGTAATACCATAACCTACGGTCAGCGACCACGGCATCGAGAACTTCATATAGCCGTCCTCATCGGTCTCCGCCTTCGACGAAGTCTTTTTCTTTGCACCACGCTGTCCGCGTATCATGTCATCGTCAACGTTCGACTCCACGTCCGTGTCCATGCCCTCGTCGTCATTATCCTCATCCTCTTTTTCATCGTCACCGCGTCCGAACCATTTCTTAAGTTTCTCGGGATTAAGGGTGAACGAGATGTTCTGTGACATGCCCTGGAAGCGTCCGAAGCGCCCCTTGCTGTACTCCGTATGAGTGCCGATGTACGGTTTTCCGTTCTCATCAAGCTCGTATGCGTATGTCGCAAACACCGCATTCATGTTGAACGTATAGTTTTTCCACCACTTCAACCTTATCCTCATGGTGAGGTCGCTCCACGGTCTTTGCTTTGCCGCCATGTTGTACGACATGCTTGCCCCAAGTTCGTCAATGATGCTTATCTTCTTGAAGCCCGTGGAATCCTTATCCGAACGTATCTTCATCTCAATGTTGTTTGACATGTCGAACGTAAAGCTTCCGGTCTTTCCTCTATCCGGCACTCCGAACAACGAACCCGTATAGGGCGAATACTCCACAAGCGACACGTTGCCGTCGGCATCGGTTTTCTGATAAGTTTTGTAATATCCGTAACGCTCCGCGCCGAAGTCGGGAGCATAATTAAAACTCACATTAGGCGTGAATACATGGCGCACGGCAACAATCTTGTCGCCGAAAATCTTGCGGTTGGGCACATAGAAGCCATAAAGTTTTGTCGAAGCGCTGAGACTCATGCTCCAGTTATAGACGTTGTTGAAGCCATATATCGTGTCGCACACTTCCCTTTGTGCCGCCTCGTCCCACGAGCGCATCACCTTGTTTGTGTACATTCGGTCTGTGAAACTTATCGAAGGATTGATGTTCAGAAAGTTGAACAGCGTGAAATTGGCATTTATAGGCACCGAATGCTGGAATCCGTTGCGCCAGTCTTTCACTAAATTTGCCTTCATCAACTGGTCTTCCTTGGTATGTATGGAGTTGCTCAGGTGTCCGGTGTAGCTCATCGAAATCTTCTCATACCAACGCTCTTTACCCACCATGCGTTTCCGCTTGAACGGATAGAAGCGGCTGATGGAAATGTTGAGGTCGGGCAATGTGAGGTCTATCATCGAGTCGCGCATGTTCTGGTTGAGGTTCGTCGTCCCGCTAAGTGTCATGCCGATGCTCGAGAATGTGGTGCTCCAGCTGACGCTCGATGTTCGCGTACTCTGCGTATAGCTTTGCGGATTGTACATGCTGTTGAGGTTGTTGCGCTCATAACTCGACGTCGCAAAGTTGACGCTTGCCGACAGCGTGCTGAACGGATTAGCCTTTGCATCCTGACGGTGCATCCACTGTATCTTGAAACTCTCCTGTTCGGCAAAGTCTGGCATGCCCTTGTCGCCGTTCTTTGTGTCTTGATAACTGAAGTAGAAACTTCCGCTGTATTTGTACCGTTTGCGGTAGTTGCTTGCTGCCGACAGCCCCCACGACCCCTTTGTATAAATCTCTCCGAGCAGTTTGAGATCCCACTTGTCACTCATTGCAAAGTAATATCCTCCGTCGCGAAGATAAAAGCCGCGCGAGCTTTCATCACCGTATGTAGGCATGATGAAGCCGCTCGAATAACTCTTTGTGAACGGGAAAAAACCGTAGGGAATGGCTATAGGCAGCGGAACGTCTGCCACCACGAGATATGCCGGTCCGAAGACAACATCTTTGCCGGGGCGGACCTTCGCACGTGAGAGAGCTATGTAAAAGTCGGGATGAGGCAGGTCGCAGGTGGTGTAGCGTCCGTGTTCGAGATAGAGTACGCCCGATGAGTCGCGCTTGGAACGTTCGCTTGACAGAAACCCGTCCTGTTGCGCCGTGTACACATTGTTTATGAAGCCTTTCTTTGTCTTGAAGTTAAAGGCTATGGTGTCGCTCTCATACTCGTCCGAACCCATTTTAAATACCGGCTGTCCCTTAACTTCACCCGTTGTGTCTGCCGTTCCCGTGGCACGTACCAGACTGCTGTCCATGCTCAGTGCAATGCGGTCGCTCGTTAGGTCCATATTCTCATACTTCACGTTGGATGCGCCGAAGAGATACGCCAGCTTGTTCCCCGCATCGTAAACCATCGAGTCTTCCGAGGCAAAATTCACCGGTGCATCTATGCCGTTAGCCTTCTTGCGGTTAAGACTGTCAAGCCTTATCGAATCGTCTACAGCCCTGTTGTGTCTGTAAATGGCAAGTTGCAACGAGTCCATCTTTGTTGTGTCGGGACCGGACATCCTTGCCGTTGTGTCTGCCAAAACGGTGTCAGCCACAGCCACACTGTTGTTTTTTGCAGCCCCGCGCCTTTTTTTCTGCAAAAAAGGCATGCCGTTATCCGCCCACATAAACATGAAGGCAGACAGCAGTATAAATATGATGGATTTCGTTCTCATTATAATGCAGGCTGCAAAATTACATAAATTAAAGTTAAACGCATATCAAAACGAGTTTTTTATGTTTTATTTAACGTTTATCTCGGGGTGTTTGTAAGGGGACTATTTAAAGGAGATAAGGGAAGATAAAAGAAGATAGAGGAAGATAAAAGACGAATGTTTTGTTGCGTGGACGGGGTGTCAGAAGTAACAAATATTGAAGTCTGATACACCCTCCGAGGGTGATTGGCAATAAAAAAGGGAACAAAAACAAACGCATCCGGTGGCAAATCGGCGGCACGGTGCAATCATCTGAAAAAGTGAGATGCACACTCCAAGTCCCGCTCAAGTTTTCAACCGTTTTCCAAAAGGTGGCTTTTTAGCTTCCAAAAGGTGCCCTTTCAGACGCAGAAAGACGGTCTTTTAGCTCCTAAAAGGGCACCTTTTGGAAAGTGAATGATATCATATTGATTATCTGTGAGATACGGAAGACAAAGAAAAGACTGTTCTTTTGAACTTTTTCATCTTGCAGTTTTCGATGGGAGAGGTGTCAAAAGACTCGCTTCCGTCCCTTATGTTACAGTCCTCGAAAATGAAGTCCGCAAGCCTGTACTTGTCAGATGCGCCGATGTCAAGAAACATTCGGCAGTCCATATCCACACGCCTCACCGTGACATCATTGCACTGCGAAAGCGGCATGTCGGGACGTTCCTGCATTTTGAAAAACTGTGTCCACGGGCGCACCACTATAAAACTTCCGCAGTTGCCCGTAAGGTCTTCAACGGTGATATACTCATAGTGCTGCGGCGTGTCGGGGCGCATCTTGAGCCACAACACCCTGTCCGCCCTCTGCACACGGCAGCGGCGCAACACCACGTTGCGGTCGTGCAGGCTCTCGCTGCCCAGCGTCAGACAGCCGTGCACCCGTCCGTAGGTGCAGTTCTGTACGACGATGTTGCGGCACGGACCGTTGTCCGGATCCTTGTCGGCGAATGTTCCTTTGCCGCCCTTCAACACCACGGCATCGTCGTTCACACTCATATAACATCCGTCAATGAGCACGTCGTGACATGCGTCGATATCTATGGCGTCACTGCTTGGAGCCTTTATGCCCTCCGTCGGGGCGAAAATGTGGCAGCCGAGAAATCTCACGTGATGACAGCGGTAAATATGGTTGGTCCAAAACGGACTGTTTACAAGGCGCACGTCCTGCACCGTCACGTTGCAGCTGTTGGAGATATAGACAAGCCGCGGGCGCTGAGCATCCTTGTTCGTGCACTCCGGGTTCCAACGGCGGCGTATCCAGAACTCCTCCCAATAATGTCTGCCGTTGCCGTCTATCGTCCCCTTGCCCGCTATGGTGAAGCCGTCTACGCCGTCGGCGTTTACCAGTGCGGCGAAATATGTGCATGTCTCACCCTCTATTCGGGTTTTCATCACCTTGAAATCGCTTATGCGCTCGCTTCCCTTCAGCACACCGCCCTCTTCTATATAAAGATGTGTGCCCTGTCTGAAAAACAGTGAACCGCTGAGAAACGTGCCTCGCGGAATGACCACCACGCCACCTCCGCTCTCTGCCGCCATGTCTATTACCCGCTGCAATGCTTCGGTCTGTAGCTTTGTAGAGTCGTTTTTCACGCCGTGGTCGGTCACGACGAACCTGCGTCCCAACGCATCTGCATCCACGCGCGACGTGTCTGCAAACCATGCCGGCATCACGCTGCCGTCGGGAAATGTCTCCTTGTCCGATTTTGCCGCAGCCGTAAGCACCGTCATCAGCAGTGCGGCTGCAATCCATTTGTGTCTTTTCATGAGTGTCTTTAATATATTCGTTATTTCTTTTCCGATAATCATCAGGCATTCATCGCACGAGCCTCATCCGGCGCCACAGCCACGACGGTATCATTCGCCATAGCGCCACGAGCATCCGGTAACGTCGGTCGATGATGCAGACATGTTTTTTCTTCTCTATGGCACTGACTATTTGACGCGCTACACTGTCCACATCCATAAGCATGGGATAGCCCTTGCCGTCGCCGAGCAGGGGCGTAGCCACAAACCCGGGGCGTATGTCCGTGAAGTCGATTGCGAGCCTTCGCGTTGTCGCCTGCTGCTCGAGAGCCTGTATATAGACGTTTTGAAAGGCTTTTGTCGCACTGTAGGATGGTGCCGATCCAAGCCCTTTGACACCCGCGATTGACGACACTACGGTTATATGCCCTCGTCCGCGGCGGACAAAATAGCGATAGGCGGCACCCACCATGCGCGTAAAGCCCTCTACATTGGTGGCAACCGTTGTCATTTCCACATCCGTGTCGAGTGTCATGTTCTGTTTTCCCACGCCCGAAGCATGGAAATACAGATCCATGCCGCCTAATTTGTCTATGAGGCGGAGAAGACGTTCCGTGGCATAGCTGTCCGTGACGTCTATCGTCATTGTCTGCACCCGGTCCGGTGCAGACGCTTTTATGCCTTCAAGAATGTCGCCCCGGCGAGCGGCAATGCCCACCTGCCACCCGCGTTCCAACAGCAGGCGGCACACTGCAAGCCCTATGCCCGACGAGGCTCCCGTGATAACTGCTCGTTTCATATATTGCGAAAATAGCAATATTTGGTGACATAAAGAAACTTTATGCGTGTTTTATGAACGTTTAAAATAAAAATCCTTATCTTTGCATAATAAGTAGGTCGTAGCAACTGATTGATACCATTGTCCGGCACCTGCTTGCCTATTTTAATTTATAAAAACAATACAACGTATATGAAAGACTTTTTCAAGCAAATGTTTGCCACCATTGCCGGCATATTGGTACTTACCATTGTCACAGGCATACTGGGCGTAATGAGTATCGTCGGAATGGTTGCATCGGGTTCTGCCACAAAGAATGTGAGCGACAACACCGTACTCGTCATCAATCTTCAGGGCGTTATGGAAGAGCGCGCCGAGGACAACATCATGGCGGAACTGACGGGACAGACAATGCAGAACATAGGACTGGACGACATGCTCAACGCAATAGAGAAAGCCAAGAACAATGAAAACATAAAGGGCATATACATCGAGGCGGGACTGTTTTCTGTCGATTCGTATGCTTCGATGCAGGCTGTACGCAGGGCACTTGCCGACTTTAGGAAGAGCGGAAAATGGATTGTGGCATACGGCGACACATATACGCAAGGTACATATTATCTGGCATCGGTGGCAGACAAGGTGTTGCTGAACCCGAGCGGACAGATCGACTGGCACGGAGTGGCGGCACAGCCGATGTTCCTAAAGGATCTCATGGCTAAATTCGGGATAAAGATGCAGCTGGCAAAGGTTGGCAAATACAAGAGCGCACCGGAGATGTTTACCGCCGACGGGATGAGCGAGCCGAACCGCGAACAGATGACCGCATATATAAAAGGTATATGGGAAAACGTATGTAAGGAGGTTTCGGCAAGCCGCAAAATAAGTGTAGAGACTCTGAACACATACGCGGACAACTTCATTACGCTGGATGATACGAAGAATTACGTAAAGTATAAGATGGCGGACAAGCTTGTGTATACCGACGAGATAAAGGACGAGATAAGGAAAATGATGAAGCTCGACAAGGACGACGACATCAACACGGTGGGGCTTGCGGACATGAAGCAACTGAAAGGCGGCAAGGACAAGGGAGACGAGATTGCCGTTTACTATGCCTACGGAGACATTGTCGACAGCGAAGCGGGCGGAAGCATGATGTCACAAGGACACAAGATTGTGGGAACGAAGGTTTGCAAGGACCTTGAAAAGCTTATGAACGACGATGATGTGAAGGCCGTGGTGCTGCGTGTAAACTCGGGTGGCGGCAGCGCATACGCATCGGAACAGATATGGCATAGCGTGAAGAAACTCAAGGAGAAGAAACCTGTGGTGGTGTCTATGGGAGGCATGGCTGCATCGGGAGGATATTATATAAGTTGCGTATCAAACTGGATTGTGGCTGAACCGACCACGCTGACGGGAAGCATAGGCATATTCGGAATGTTTCCGGACATGAGCGGACTGCTCACACAGAAACTCGGTGTGAAGTTCGACGAGGTGAAGACAAACAAGTATAGTGCATTCGGCACACAGGCACGCCCGTTCAATGAAGAGGAAATGGCATATCTTAATGCTTACATAGACCGCGGATACAACTTGTTTAGAAACCGTGTGGCTGAAGGCAGGAAGATGAAAACGGAAAATGTGGAGAAACTGGCTCAGGGACGTGTATGGCTGGGACAGGATGCTTGGCGTAACAAGCTTGTTGACGAACTTGGTGGTCTGGACAAGGCTGTGGCTAAGGCTGCCGCACTGGCAAAGGTGAAGGAATATCACACGGCGGCATATCCGGCAAAAGCCGATTGGATGGAGCAGTTTATGAACAAAGCTTCCGGAGGCAGCTATATAGACAACAGCATGCGTGCCGCACTGGGCGAATATTATGAGCCGTTCATGCTCCTCAAAGACATAAACAAACAGAATGCGATACAGGCAAGGATACCTTATATAATAAAGGTGAAGTAAAACGAAACGGCATTTTCACAAGTAATATATGGAGGGCGACTTCATCAGAATTGATAACCGGCTGTTGCCGCTGAGCTGGCTGTACGGCATCGGGGTGCGGATAAGGAACTGGATGTTTGACATAGGCTTGAAGAAAAGCCGCAGTTTCGACATCCCCGTGATATCTGTGGGCAATCTCACGGTTGGAGGCTCGGGCAAGACACCGCATGTGGAGTATCTCGTGCGGCTGTTGAAAGACAAGGTGAAGGTTGCCGTGCTCAGCCGTGGATACAAGCGGAAGAGCAAGGGGTATGTGCTTGCAGAAAAGCAGACAAGAATGCAGGAGATAGGCGACGAGCCTTATCAGATGAAAAACAAGTTTGCCGACATATATGTGGCAGTGGACAAAGACAGGTGTCACGGTATAGAACAGCTGACGGGAAACAAGGAAACAAATGACACGGACGTCATTATCCTGGATGATGCTTTCCAGCACAGGCACGTAAAACCTGGAATAAACATACTGCTCGTAGACTATCACAGGCTGATAATATACGACCGCCTGCTGCCTGCCGGTCGTCTGCGCGAACCCCTGTCGGGAAAAAACAGGGCAGACATTGTGATAGTGACAAAATGTCCGCAGGACATGAAGCCAATGGACTTCAGGGTCATAATGAGGGCGATGAACCTGTATCCGTATCAGAAACTGTTTTTCACCACGCTGAAATACGGGCGTCTGATTCCGGCTTATTGCGGAGAGAAACGCAGGTTGGATAGTATAGGAAAGAACGAGAACATACTGCTGCTGACGGGCATTGCATCGCCAGAACATATGGTGACGGATCTCAAGCCGTACACGGAGAACATAATACAGATGAACTTCCCGGATCATCACCAGTTTACTCCGAAAGACATAAAAATGATTAACGAGAAGTTTGCAGGCATGCCCTCGCCAAAAATAATAATAACGACGGAGAAGGACAATACACGCCTGTTTGGTATGGAAGGGCTGAGTGAGGAGGTGAGACACAACATCTTCATACTGCCGGTGGAAGTGAGTTTCATGCAGGAACAGGAAGAAATGTTTAACGAAAAGATAATAGGATATGTACGAAAAAATTCAAGAAACAGCATCCTGGCTAAAGCAAAGGATGACAACAAGTCCAAAAACGGCAATCATCTTAGGAACAGGTCTGGGACAATTAGCTTCAGAAATAACTGACAAATATGAGTTCCCGTATCAGGAAATACCCAACTTCCCCGTGTCTACGGTTGAAGGACACGCCGGAAAACTTATCTTCGGCAAGCTCGGAGGCGTGGACATAATGGCTATGGAGGGACGTTTCCACTATTATGAGGGCTACAACATGAAGGAGGTAACGTTCCCCATTCGTGTGATGTACGAACTCGGGATAAAGACATTGTTTGTATCAAACGCATCGGGAGGCATGAACCCCGAATTTAAAATCGGTGACCTGATGATCATAACAGACCACATCAATTTCTTCCCGGAGCATCCGCTACGCGGAAAGAACTTTCCCACCGGACCGCGTTTCCCGGATATGCACGAGACGTACGACAACGCGCTTATTGCACAGGCCGACGCCATTGCCGCCGAAAAGGGCATCCGCGTGGTTCACGGAGTGTACATGGGAGTGCAGGGACCGACGTTCGAAACACCGGCGGAATATAAGATGTACCACCGCATGGGCGCCGATGCAGTGGGAATGAGCACTGTTCCGGAAGTTATCGTTGCCCACCATTGCGGCATCAGAACTTTCGGCATCAGTATCATTACAGACCTCGGATTGGAGGATACCCCCGTCGAGGTTAGCCATGAAGAGGTGCAGGTGGCTGCCAACAGGGCACAACCGCTGATGACGGAGATAATGAGGGAGATGATAAGGAGAGCGTAGGAATTACGAGTGTTGAGTTACGAATTACGAGTTGTCGCTGCGCGATTGATAATTTAATATTGACGAATTGAATTTGTATATATCAACTGCTGGCAGATGATATAAAACCAAATCATAATTCGATAATTCTCAATCGCGCAGCGACAACTCGTAATTCGTAAATCAAAAATCAAAACTCAATAAAAATGGAAATAGCAAAGCTGGGTGAATTCGGGCTTATAAACCACCTTACAAAAGACATAAAACCGGAGAACGAGACGACAAAATATGGCATTGGTGACGACTGCGCGGTGCTGAATTATGGCGATAAAGAAACACTGGTGACAAGCGACATGCTTATGGAAGGTGTGCACTTTGACCGCACTTACATAGACATGCAACACTTAGGATACAAGGCTGCAATGGTGAACATCAGTGATATATTCGCCATGAACGGAACTCCGAAGCAGATGATTGTGAACATCGCGCTGAGCAAAAGTTTTACAGTGGAGGATATCGAAATGTTCTATGCCGGTCTGCGTATGGCATGCGAAAAATGGAAAGTGGATATTGTAGGAGGTGACACCACGTCTTCGTACACCGGAATGGCGATAAGCATAACGTGCATAGGCGAAGGAGAAAAGGACAATATCGTATATCGCAATGGGGCAAAGGACACCGACCTGATATGTGTGTCGGGCGATCTCGGGGCGGCATACATGGGGCTCCAACTGCTTGAACGTGAGAAAAGCGTATACTATCAGCAGGTGGACGAAGCACGGAAAAGAAACGACCGCAAGGCACTTGAGGAACTGTCGCACTTTCAACCGGAGTTTGCCGGCAAGGAGTATTTGTTACAACGTCAGCTGAAACCCGAGGCACGGGGTGATATCCTCGACAAACTGAAGGCTTTTAACATACGTCCCACGGCAATGATCGACATCAGCGACGGATTGAGCAGTGAGATAATGCATATTTGTAAGCAAAGCGAATGCGGTTGCCGAATATACGAAAAGAACCTGCCGATAGACTATCAGACTGCTGTGATGGCGGAAGAAATGAACATGAACGTAACCACATGCGCCATGAATGGCGGCGAAGACTATGAGCTGCTGTTCACCGTTCCGATTGGAGATTATGCCAAGATAGAAGACATGGAAGATGTACGGATAATAGGACATATAACGAAAAAGGAACTCGGCATGATGCTCATAACACGCGACAACAGTGAGTTTGAACTGAAAGCACAGGGCTGGAATCCGCTTGCGTAACAAAAAAGAAAACCTTTTTTACTTATTTTTGTTAAAAAACCGTCTGTTTCTTAATTTTATTAAGGAAGCTTGACGGTTTTTCATTTAAATGTATTACTTTTGCAAACGCTAAAACGAACCAAGCGTTTAAGCGACATAAAAGGTAACGGTGCCATAGCTCAGTTGGTAGAGCAAAGGACTGAAAATCCTTGTGTCCCCGGTTCGATTCCTGGTGGCACCACTCCTCCTTTCATTAGCCCTGTAAGCCTTTAGCTGCAGGGTTTTTCTTTTGTAATTGTTTTTTAATATCTTTTATTTGCCCGGCAAATGGCAAAAGAGTATATTTGCAGATAGTAAATAAACTATTTAAAATATTGTTCAAAGATGAAAAGACTTACATTGGCGGGGGTGATACTTCTGCTTTCCATAGTGTCGGTATATGCCGATGACTATGCAAGATATTATGTCAACATGCCCGTGGAAATTCCTCATGCGGCTCCACCTGTCATTCCGGACAACTCGGTAAACATAAAAGACTTCGGCGGAAAAGGCGACGGAATGACGCTGAACACCGACGCTTTCCAAAAAGCAATAAGTGCGCTCGAGAAGAAAGGAGGTGGTCGTGTGGTGGTGCCGGCAGGTATATGGATGACAGGACTTATCTCGCTGAAAGACAACATCGACCTGCACATCGAGAAAAATGCCGTAATAATGGCATCGGCAGACAGAAACTTGTTTTTCAAGGAGAAAGACGGCAAAAAGGAAAGCAAAGCCACTCCGCTGATAAACGCAAGCAAACGGAAAAACATAAGCATCACGGGCGAGGGAACGATAGACGGCAACGGTGCCCTGTGGCGTCCCGTTAAACGTTCGAAGGTGAGCGATGTGGAGTGGAAAGGGTTTCTCTACATGGGCGGTACTGTGAGCAAAGACGGACAACTGTGGTATCCTTTCAATCTGAAGAAGCATGCCAATACGGCAGCGACGGCAGAGACACAGGAGAAACAGCGCACACATCTCATACGCTTCACCGACTGCGAAAACGTGCTTGTAAAGGATGTAACGATACAGAACTCGCCGAAGTTCCATCTGATACCGACACGTTGCAACAACGTGATAGTGGACAATGTGACAATACGTTGCCCGTGGAACGCGCAGAACGGTGATGCACTCGACATAAGCAGTTGCCGCAACGTACTGATTGTAAATAATGTGATCGATGCCGGAGACGACGGCATCTGTATGAAGGCGGGCGCGGGAAAAGCCGGTCTTGCGTATGGTCCGTGCGAGAATTTGCTGATAGAAAACAATACGGTATATCATGCTCACGGCGGATTTGTGATAGGCTCCGAATTTACGGGAGGCATGAAAAACATTATTGTACGCAACAATCTTTTCAGCGGGACGGACACCGGTCTGCGTTTCAAAAGCGGTATAGGACGTGGCGGAAAGACGGAGAACATCTTCATAAGCGATATCGTAATGACAGACATCAAAGACGAGGCGATAATCTTCGAGTGTACGTATCAGGACAGGGCTGTGGGCAAAAAGGTGTCCGAGACTCTTTCGTCGGGCAAGGACGTGAGCTTTGCACCCGACTTCAGTGACATACACATATCGAACGTAACATGCCGCAACGCCAGGACAGCTATATCCGCACATGGGCTGCCGGGACTTAAATGTGTTAACGGAATAACGATAGACAACTCTATATTCTTCTGTACAGAGAAAGACAAGGACGTGGATGAAACGGTGGAACTGGTAATAACAAATACCGAGTTTCACGTACAGTAGATCATAAAACATTATCCGTATCGTTTTCATAAACCGTAAATGTAAAGGTGGAAAATAATACGACAGGCAATATGCAGGCAGACCTTGGTAAAGACAGGGTCGCCTGCATGTTGTTTAAAGCATACCGCCATAAAGACCGGTACAGAGGTAATTTCTAATAAAAGAACATCTTTGCTTTGCAATTAACATAAGTTGCTGTAACTTTGCAGCCTGATTGAATTTAGAATAACAGCATAATATGGAACAGCAGAAGAAAGAACTTTTTCAGGAAGTCAACGAGGGATATACAATGGCAGAAGCCATGGCGGAGGCTAAACGGTGTCTTCACTGCAAGGTACCGCAGTGCCGCAAGGGCTGCCCCATAAACCAAGACATACCGGACTGGATACATGAGTTGTCCATGGGGAACATGGGTAACGCCATGAAGATAATAAACAACAAGAGCAACCTGCCGGCAGTGTGCGGACGGGTGTGTCCCCATGAGAAGCAGTGTGAGGGTCACTGCGTGCTGGCAAAGAAAGGACAGGGTATTCATGTAGGCAAGCTCGAGAGGTTTATAGCCGACTTCGACGGAGAAATGGGACTTATCCGTGACAATCTTCAGCCAAAGACACGGGGACGAATAGCCGTAATAGGCTCCGGTCCGGCAGGACTGTCTATAGCGGGCGACCTTGCCCGAAAAGGTTTCAATGTAGAGATATTCGAGATGGAACCGGAAGCGGGCGGAGTGCTTATGTTCGGCATTCCGGAATATCGTCTGCCAAAGGAGATTGTACACAGAGAGATAAAGAAGATAGAGGAACTGGGCGTGATATTCCACTGCAACACCACTATCGGCACATTGCTGAACATAGACCAGTTGTTTGAACGTGGCTTCGATGCCATATTTATAGGTACGGGAACAGTGAAACCGAAAAAACTGGATATTCCGGGACGTAACCTCAAGGGCGTAAGGCAGGCAATATATTTCCTGCGCAAGGTTAGTCTTTACAACGAGGGCAGCATCAACCGCGAGGACGTTCCGGTGCACGAGGGCGACCGCGTGTTCGTTATCGGTTGCGGAAATACCGCCATGGACGGGGCAAGGACAGCCATACGCATGGGTGCAAAGAGCGTTGAGGTGATATACCACCGCACAATAGACAAGATGAGTGCACTGCGTTCGGAATATGATGAAGCTGTTGAAGAAGGTGTGAAGTTCTGTTGGGAATCAAGCATCGTTGAGATACACGATGACAACGGTACACTGAACGAGGTTGTGATTGAGCACGACGGCAAGCGGAGAACGGAGAAAGCCGACAAGGTGATCATGGCTGTAGGATCGGTTCCGGCAAGCCGTATCGTATCGACAACCAAGGGTATCGATGTGGACGAACGCGGATATATACTTACGCGTGACGTTCCATACGGCATGACCACACGCAAGGGAGTGTTTGCCGGCGGTGATGTGGTGAACCGTCCGTCGACAGTAGTCCTTGCCATGCAGGATGCTAAACTCGTGGCAGACGGCATTGCACAATATGTTGACGCCATAAAGTTGCTTGAGGCTATAAACTCAAACAATGGAATAAAAACACCGGAAAGGTGATATTCCGAGCATAAAGCATATTTTACTTCAAATACAATTAAAGAACAAAATCAGAACTATGGCATTAAGAATAAACGAAGCAATAGAAAAGAAACGCAGCGGGAAATACAATTGTGCACAGGCAATAGCATGCACATACTGTGACTTCGCAGGAATGAACGAGGAGGAAATAAAGAATGCAGCCAATGCTTTTGGTGTGGGAATGGGAAACATGACCGGTACATGCGGCGCACTGTTAGGTGCAGGATTGATACTCGGCTTAAAGAATAAGGAACGTCCAAAGACAATGAAAGAAATGAAGCAGATAATGGAACGCTTCATGAAAAGGAACGGAACGGTTACATGCAGCGAGCTGAAAGGAGTGCAGACGAAAACTCCTTTACGACAATGCAACGACTGCGTTGCAGACGCGGCAGAGTTTCTGGAAGAAATTCTGGACAATCAATAACATTTCCGGACAAGTATATATACCCAATCATAACGTGACAAATAAGAGTACATATACGATTGTCCCTGTTTATAAACATTGTATCCGGATGTATTGAAAATACAAGTACATATCATTTGCATATAAAACCTGATTATTCAATACATCCGGATATAATTAAAAGACATAAAGAACAGCCGTAAGTCATATTCCTTTATGCTGCTCATTTATAACCGTATCTTATCCTCTGTCTCGTGTCTCGACATCGCGTGTCATTTCATTCGCAGCATCGCGCACTTCCTTTTCCGTAGGATTTTCACCATCGGTTATCACCTGCTGAACAGGCAGTCCGGCGTCCATATACGCTTGTTCTTGTTCCGTTTTCTTTCTTGAATAGTCCATAAGTTATCCTTTCTTCGTTAGTTAGACATTATATGTTTCGTCATGCCTGCATCTGCCGGTATTCCCGAAACATATCGCTAAGTTACGAAAAAAGTTGTATCCTGTATCATTCGCCCCCTGCCTATAAGTCTTTTTCCGTTTTTTTAGAATACATATTATGTTGTGAAAAAAAGGAAAATGTATTTTTAATATCATGCCAAACCCGTATAAAGAGCCTCATCTCACCACTCTGATACACACTTCATACAGCAGATACAGAGGTATTGTAACGAGCACAAGTGTCATGAGATCGGGCGGCGTTATGGCTGCTGCTACAATCATTATCAGCAATAGAGCATGTTTGCGGTATTTTGAAAGCATGGCAGATGTTATCATACCCATCCTGCCGAGTGTCCATGCCACTACCGGCAGCTGAAACACCACACCCATGAGCAACGTCAGTGTTATCAACGTTGATACATAGCTGTCCAAAGTTATCGTGCTGTGCACTCTTTCCGCCACGCTGTATGTGCCGAGAAAACGGAACGATATTGGAAAAAGTACATAATAACTCATTAACACACCGAGTATAAACAGGGCATACACCACAAGTACGATACGCACCGAATACTTATGTTCATTGTCATAGAGTGCCGGCGATATAAAACGGAACAGTTCATACAATATATAAGGAGATGCGCCAAGCAGACCTATATATATCGAGGTGGTTATATGGGTCATGAACTGACTTGAAAGGTCGGTGGCTATAAGTTCAACGTGATATTCTTCAAAGTTGAAATCGCTAAATCCCAACGTATGCACCACCTGTTCTATCTTTCTGTAAGTTACAAAGTCCCATTCACTTGGAGCCAGGAGCAACTGCCATGTAGCGTCCTTGAAACAAAACACCGCAACAGCAATCACACCCGTCACGCTGATTATGCGAAACAGCATGTGCCGCATAACCTCAAGATGCCCACCGAAGGTTAGCAGTTCCGAAGCCTCGTCCTTATTCTCCTGCATCCGTTTTCCGACTGTTATCATCAGATTTCACATTCTTTTCCTCATGTGTCTCTGCTTCGTCTGCTTCTGAAAAATCCAACGGACTCTCCATCCCTTTCTTAAACTCCTTCACTCCCTGTCCCAATCCTCTCATCATCTCGGGCAGTTTCTTTCCTCCGAAGAGCAAAAGAGCCATGCCTCCGATGAGCAGAAGCTCGGTCGTACCTATAAACAAGGGCAGTATTGTCAATACGTTCATCATCATATTCTGTCATTCATTTGTTACCAGATATATCTCACAAGTATCGAAGTTTATCTCCCAGTTGCCGCCTTCTTCGCTTTCCCAACGATATTTTTCCGCCATACGGTCCCACCAGTTCTGAAACCTTGTGCCTGTCTCGCCCATGTCCGTCACCAACTTTTCGTACAGCTCCACATTGTCTGCCGTCACAATCTTCGCCAGCTCGTTCAGACCGTTGCGACGCTCGAACAACTGCTGTATCTCATTTTTCTCGTCAATGGTAACCTGACCAATCATTCTTTTCATGTTACTTTAGTTTTTAGATGAATATTTCTACCATTCCTCTCTATTGTCAAAAGGATCAAGACAATCGTTTTTCACTATCTCACGACCTGCCATAAACTCTCCGTGCTTCTTTATAGCGGCAAGCAGTTCGCGGCTTGCGTTGCGCTCGATGTGTGCCGTGACGCACTGCTCATGACTTGGCGTATTCACCTCAAGCGTGGTCCTGCGGTTCATCCATACGCAACGCCTGCACTGGTATGCGTCGCAGTTGCGGCACAACGGGGCATGGCTCAGCCTGTAGAGTTGCGGATTGGCAATTGCAAGACCGTCTGCCGGACTGCCTATGTCATGCCCGACCTCACTTAAGTAGAATGCCGGACAGACATAGAACCTGCCGTCGGGTGCGAGCGTGATGTTCGTGTCGCCGGCTCCGCAGTTGTTCATCGCGTCGAGCATCATGCGGTCGGTAAGGATGTTCAGCTGCGGCGTCTTGCCGTCTGCATACAGTTCTTCCGTCTTCGTAGCCAACTTTCGGAGAGCGGCGGAATATTCAGTGAAGTCCGCTTCGGTGAATGTCTCGATGTCGGTCAGCACAATGTTCAACCTTGCCGCCTTTTCCAAAACCTCTCCTATGTCACTGATGTTGCGGCACAGTTCTTTCAAATCCGTCCTGAGCACATACGTCAGCGATGTGTCGAAAGCCGTGTCCGCTATTCGTTCGATACCGTCTATAACCACCACGTCTGCCCCGTCGCAATTGCCCGCCGGCATTATCTTCGTGTGGTCTATGCTTTCGATGAGATCCTTGTATTCCTGCGGAATGTCATAATCGGGATAGACGAACTGAATATTAAGATTTTCCTTCATGGCGAAGAGTATACCCGCCTTCAGGTCTTCGATGTCTATGAGACGGCGTTCCGTACGCCTGTTTTCATAATGACAGTAAGACACACTCGTGTCGTCCAATAATATAATAAGGTATTGCAGCATCGTTTCAACAGGTTATTTCGTTAGACTTCGGTCTGTTCTCTTCAAACTCCTCACGTTCTCCTTCCAGTTCCAGTTTGCGGAAGAGCTTGTTCCAGTAATAGTTATTGGCGTGCACACGTGCCTTGTGCATCTTGCATATTGCCGTTGAACGTTGGTATATGGTGTCCGTGCAGGCAGCGTCATAGTTTTCGCCCTGGCACCATGCGCATCCGCTCGCCACCTCACAGTCGATACATTCCTGCGGCGACTGCGTGCAACGGTCAAGCGTAAGGAAAGGACGCAGCCTGTTTTTGTTTATACCTTCCCGCACGTTGCCTATCACCCATGCTTTCTTTTCGCGGAGTGAGTATTGTGCGAAGCGCGTGCAGGGATAGAACATTCCTGCGGCATCCACGGCAAGCATACGTCCCGCACCGCACCAGTTGTTGTTCTCCAGTTCGGGGTCCATGGGCTTGCCGATGCTTTCCGAGAAGAACGAGCAGGCATAGTCCTTGTAGTACTCCCCGTCGATGATGGCGTCCGCCAGCTGCATGAGTTGTTCCTCAAGCAACCTGTCGTCGCCCTCTTTCCATACGTCCTCGAAGACGCAGTTGATGTTCACCTCATGAATGCCTAACGAATAGAGATGCAGCACGCTTTCCGTGATATACGGTATGTCGGCACTGCTTATCGTCACCTTTGTTCCCGCTCCCGGAAACTGCTCGAGCCAGAGCGGTATGTTCTTTACCACATCATCGTACGAGCCGTGTTCCTCCTCGGGCTTCGGCATGATGCCATGTTCCATTTCCGGTGTCTTCCAGATGCGGTTCAGGTCATGCTTACGTCTCGTACCGTCTATGGTGATACCTATGGACAGATGCTCATAGTTCTTCTTTATGAAATTCTGTACCTTCTCCGTGTGGTAGTTGATGCCGTTGGTGGAGAAGGAGAAGCGGTAGGAGTTGAACCAGTGGTGGTTCAGTCTGTACATCTCCGTCTTCAGATAATCGCATATCTTGTCTAT
>Ga0209694_1001083_pt1 | contig 33238 bp, 36 predicted proteins | sample GluameincwithD2O_FD_187499 | JGI IMG/M metagenome (GOLD analysis project Ga0209694, IMG submission 187499) | Mouse cecum microbial communities from Vienna, Austria - Glucosamine amended microcosms incubated with D2O (SPAdes) (version 2) | ecosystem: Host-associated > Mammals > Digestive system >... | reverse complement strand
GGCATAGAGATGCGCTCCGAGGACGTTATGTGGAAAGAGATCAAAAAGCAGGCGGAAGTAGCTATCGATACCGCGCATGTGATTTTGTTCTTTGTTGACGGTCGAGAGGGGCTCACAAGCTCGGACTACGATGTTGCGGATATGCTTCGTAAAAGTAAAAAGCCCGTAATTTTGGTTGTCAATAAAATAGACGATTATTCCGAAGATAAAATATTTGAGTTTTACTCGCTGGGGCTTGGGGAACCTTATGCCGTTTCTGCCGAGCATAGCACCGGCATCGGCGACGTTCTGGACGAGGCGGTAAGCTGGTTTGAAAAGGGGGAAACCTGCGAAGACGATAGCTTAAAAATAGCGGTAGTTGGCAAGCCCAACGCCGGAAAATCGAGCCTTGTAAACAAGCTTTTGGGCTTTGAACGCACTATTGTAACAAACATTGCAGGAACTACGCGTGACGCCATAGATACGGCTTTGGAGTATAACGGCAAAAAATATACTATAATAGATACCGCAGGTATAAGAAAGAAAAGCAGAGTTGAAGATGAAATAGAGTACTATTCTCAACTTCGCGCGTATGACGCCGTACACCGCTCCGACGTTTGCCTGTTGGTTGTAGACAGCGCCGAGGGATTAACCGAGCAGGATACAAAAATTATAGGATACGTCCACGAACAGGGTAAGCCTTCGCTTATAGTAATGAACAAGTGGGACTTGATTGAAAAGGATACCAACACCATAAACAAATTCGAAGCGAAATTGCGTGAAGATTTAAAGTTTATGGACTACTTCAAGTCGGTATATATCTCCGCAAAAACGGGTCAGCGCACGGAAAAACTATTTGCTTTTATTGATGAAGTATATTCTCACTCGCGTTTCAGGGTTCCCACGGGCACTTTGAACGATTTGATTTCCGATACCGTGCGCGCAAACGAACCGCCTTCGTACAACGGCAGAAGGCTGAAGGTCTATTATTCCTCGCAGGTTGCCGTCGCTCCGCCGACATTCGTTTTAAAAGTCAATTCAACCGACCTTATGCACTTTTCGTATGAAAGATTTTTGGAAAATACCATAAGAAAGAACTTTGATTTTTCCGGCACGCCTATAAGAATTCTTGTGAGGGAGAACGGAGAGCAATGACGCAAATAGCATTTTCGCAGTTTTGGTATTGGCTGATAGTTTGCGCAGTAGTCTGCTATTTAATAGGCTGTTTTAATTTTGCCGTACTCATATCGCATATCAAAAACCGCGATATAAGAAATGTCGGAAGCGGAAATCCCGGCACAATGAATATGACGCGTACTTTTGGTTTAAAGATAGGCGCTATCAACTTTTTTTGCGACGTAATTAAGGGCGGTTTGCCGGCTGTAATAGCTTGGATAATATTCAAAGATTACGTTTTCGAAGGTACGGACGTTCTTGTTTCGGACTTTATGCGCTATTTTTGCGGAGTATTTGTCATAATCGGGCATATCTTCCCCGTAACAATGAAGTTTAAGGGAGGCAAAGGAATAGCTTCGACAATGGGACTGTTTGCATTTGCATTGCCGTGCGAGCAGTGGTGGTTTTTCCCCATTGCGGTCGTATTTCTCTTCGGGGTGCTCGGCTATATCGCGCTTACGGAATGGGGCAGTATGGGCTCGCTTATTGGTGTAGCCGGACTTACCGTTTGGCAGGCTGTACTGTTTGTTGTAAGGTACGAAAACGAGCTTGTAAACGCGTGGGTAGTAACGCTTCTTATGATTTTACTTTTAATAAATTTATTGACCTGGATAGCGCACAGAAAAAATATATATAAGCTTCTCGCAGGGGAAGAGCACCATACTTCCGTTCGTAAACATAAAAAAATTTAACATAAAGCCCGTTGTTTTAATGATATGTACCTCTAAAAGTTTGTCTAACTTTTGGGGTGTATATCAAAACAACGGGCTTTAATATTTTAACTATTTGGTTCTTGCAATTTTTACGTTATCCTGTTTTCTGTTTCTAAGCTCTTTAACCGGGTGCTCGCTGTCCTGATAGCGGTAGTCCTGCCCAAGCCTTTGAATAGCCTTTTCTATAACAAGGTGCGAAGCGTTTTTCTCGGGTTCACCCGACATAAATTTTTGATAATCGAAATATCTGTGTCCATCGGGAATTTTCTTCACGTCCTTATAGTCGTAGCATTTTTTGCAGTCGGTGTTATCTGCGGTGAGGTTGACAGTGCTTGCAAGCACTTTTCTTATATAATCTTTATTGCCGCCAAGCTTTAAAAGCTTTGGAAATTCTCCGTCGCCGCAAACACTTTCAAACGTCTTGTTTTCAAATTTTTTCAAAAGCTTTGTTGCGGTTTTAAGGTGCGAAACTTCCATTTTAAAGTGTTCGTGCCATATTTTTTTGATGTTTTCATTGCTTTCGTCCTCGTATGCGGAATAGTAAAGCCAGCACTCGCAGTACTCGTGCATAACCCACTGTTCAAGCCAGCTCAAAGTCGGGTCTTTCAGACTTTCGTACTGCGAAACGTGCGCTTCCTCTATCATAGCAATTTCGGCGTACAGCTTGCGGCCCAAGTCGTTTTTATACCACTGCGCAATATTCATATAATAGTTCATGGTCTGCTGTTCTGCGGCGGTTATAGTGCTTGCTACAAGTTTCGAGTACAGGTCGGCTTTCTGTGCGTCCATATGCGGCTTAATGTCATCCGCAGGGTAGCGGTGTTCTGCTATGGTGGGTCTGCCGGGCATAATTTCGGTGTATTTTCCTACAAGCATATCCGCGTCTTCGTTCTTATCCATTTTTAATAGGTTTGCATAGCGGTATAGGTGGTCGAAGTCCTCTAAAAGCGCAAAATTCAATGCTTTTATATTGTTTTCGTCTGTTTCGTGCCGTGCAAGCACCGCGGTAAGGTCTATTGCAAGCTGCTCGTACGCAATTGTCGTTTCAAGAATGCTTTCATTTAAAGGTTTAAGGCAGCTTATACGCTTTTGCTGTTGCTGTTCCTGTCTGCGCACTACTGCAAGCGCGGCAAGAATTTCGGGCTCGTCACAGTGCCTTGCAAAATTGTGCATAAACCATTGCGATTCAAACTCGGTACCGTTCATTAATATAACACGCGTCTTGGTATAGGGTGAAGTCTTTGCCTTGTTGTAGCTTTTGGGATACATTTTTTTCAAAGGTAAAAAATTGTTTTCAAGAGATTTGCTTTTTTCTTTTATAGGGTTCATTTTAATCCTCCTACTAAGTTTTAGTCAAAAAAGCGAAAAATTAATCATCTTATCGTCACATTGTTTTCATTTTTTAACCTTGACATTGTTCTGCAAATATACTATAATTTATAATATAGCCAAATGGAGAAAGAAAATGATACCCGTCTGTTACAGTTCCAACAGTAAAATATTTCACGGAATAGTGCTGTCTGTACTTTCAATGTTGGAGCGCACGAACGAAACGGTAACAATTTATCTTCTTACAATGGATTTAAGGCAGTTAAACGAAAAGTTTAAGCCGATTACTACCGAGCAGGCTAAGGCTCTCGACGATATTGTTAAGGTTTACAATAAAGACAACAGTGTTGTTTTGCTTGACAAAAGTCGGGAATTTTTAGACAATTTCGGAAAAAGCAAAAATTTGAAATCGGGATTTACGCCCTACTGCATAACGAGGCTGTTGCTGGATTTGTGCGAAGTTCCTCAAAAAATTATCTATGTCGACGTTGATACAATGTTTTGCGGTGACGTAGCCGAACTGTATAATATTGACGTTACCGACTATGAATTTGCCGCTGTTCTTGACGTTGTGGGCAGGCATTGGGTAAGACCGAGTTATTGTAATTCCGGCGTGCTTCTACTCAATTTCGATAAAATAAAGCAGACGGGGCTGTTTGAAAAAGCAAGACATTACGTCAATAAGCGTAAGCTTTTTATGCCCGATCAGTCGGCGTTGAATTTTAAGTGCAAGCATAAGTTGATTTTACCCAACAGGTTCAACGAACAGCGCAAAATAAAGCCGGATACGGTAATAAAACATTTTTGTCAGGCTTTTAAATGGTACGGCCCTTTTTTCACGCTCTATAACTATAAACAGTGGGACAGGGATTTGGTTCACGAAAAACTCGGCATACACGACTTTGATACCGAGTATGAGTTGTATGATAAATATAACGAGAAATATAAATTTCTCGAACTTTGTTAAAAATATTTCAAAGGAAATAGGATAGTTGGAAGATAAACAATTACAGGGCGACTATGCTGTAAAAATTGAGCATCTCGTCAAAACTTACGGGGAAAAGAAGGCGGTAAACGATATTTCGTTTGTCGTTGAAAAAGGCTCGCTTTTTGCGTTTTTGGGTATAAACGGCGCAGGTAAATCCACGACGATAAATATAATGTGCTCTATCCTCGGCAAGGATTCCGGCAAAATCTACGTCAACGGCTATGACTTGGACGACGACCCGTTTGCCATTAAAAACGATATAGGCATAGTGTTTCAAACCAGCGTACTCGACAAAGAGCTTACCGTTTTACAAAATCTTCAAATCAGAACGTCGTTTTACTCGCTTAGTAAAGAGGAGAAAAAGAAAAATATTCGAGATATTATCGAGTTGCTGGAATTGCAGCCCATTTTAAGGCAGGGAGTTTCAACCCTTTCCGGCGGACAGTTGAGGCGCGTTGACATCGCGAGGGCTATGGTTCATAGACCTAAGCTTTTAATTTTAGACGAGCCGACAACGGGGCTTGACCCAAAAACACGTTTAAACGTGTGGGCAATGATTGATAAAATAAGAAAAGAAACGGGAATGACGGTGTTTTTGACAACGCACTACCTTGAAGAGGCGGAAAAAGCCACCGACGTTGTTATTATGGACAAGGGCTGCATAATAGCGCACGGAACGCCAAACCAGCTTAAAAACGCATATAGTTCGGACAACTTGTACGGATATATGGAACAGATTCCCGAGTTTAATGCAAAGCTTGTTTCGGCTGGATATAATTTTTCGTACGATAACGAGCGCGGCGCTTATAAAATTAGTTTAAAGGATACGGCTTCGGCAAAAAAACTGTTGTCGGAGTTTGACGGATATTTGAAAGATATCGAACTTGTAAAGGGAAATATGGACGACGTGTTTTTAAACGTCACGGGCAAAGATATTAAAATTATGGGTGAAAGCGATGACGAATGACAATATGAATCCCGTAAAAACAAAGCCTGATTTTTTTGAACAGTTTTTTCAGCTTACCAAACGCCATTTGTTGGTATTCTTCAAAAATAAGCTACGAGTATTCTTTACTTTGATGGTGCCGTTTATCATATTCTTGATTTACGCACTGTTCCTTCGCGACCTCGAACTGTCGACGGTAAGCGGCATACTTGACGACCTCGCCACAAAACAGGGTAATGCGGAAATAAAGGAGCTTGCATCCGACGAAAAATTTATGCACATGATGCGCACGCTCGTCGACAGTTGGATGCTCAGCGGCATTCTTGCAATAACCACGGTAACGGTATCCTTGCAGTGTAATATAATGATTGTAAATGACAGGGAACAGGGGGTAAACCGTGACTTTGCTTCTTCACCCGTCAGCCGAAACGTGCTTATATGCAGCTACTTTGCGTTTAATTTTTTGGTTACCGTGCTTATCTGTTTGATTTTTTTAATAGTATGTCTTATAGTGCTCGGCGGACTTATGGAGTTCTTTTTGACGTTTGTCGATTTTTTGCAGATAGTTGGAGTACTGTTATATGCCTCGGTTGTTGCCGTGCTGTTTACTACTTTTATTTGTTCGTTTGTAAAGCGCGACTCAACTATGGCAAGTATTAATACAATACTGTGTACGGTAATAGGCTTTTTAATCGGCGCGTTTATGCCGCTTGCAATGTTACCTACGGCTATTCAGTATGTATGCACGTTTATTCCCGGCACATTCTCGTGTTCGTTACTTCGTTTCTCGTTTATGTCTACGCCGCTAAGTATGCTTACCGACTATGTCACAAATACCGCGCAGCTTTCTCAAAGCGGCGAACTTATTTCCGAGCTTATGCTAAACTTCGGTTATAATGTTTCTTTCTTCGGTATTGATTTGGCGCCTTGGGCACAGGCAATAGGTCAATTGATAATAATTATTATCTTCTTTGTTTTAAATATATTATCCGGCAAAAAAGTAGTAAAGGTACTTGGCAGCGTAGGTAAAAAATTCAAAAAGAAAAAATGAAAATATAAAACAAACGGTCGTATTTAAAGAGGAAGTATGATAGACTACAGCCGCTTAGAGGAAATTGAAAAATTTTTTGAATTACCGCATGACGAAGCTTTTAAAATAGCCGACGGTAGCCTTGAAGTTATGCTTTCCGCTCCTCACAGCGTGACGCAGACGCGCAAGGGCGTTATAAAGAAATCCGAAAAAAAGACGGGAGTTCTTGCGCTTTTGTTAAATGAGGATACAGGCTGTCCCTCAATAGTTAAAACAAAAAACTGTGGTGACGATGCTAATTTCGACGCCGTTTCCGACTACAAGCATGAGCTCATAGATTATGTATTAAACAACGGCATTAAGCTTTTGATAGATTTGCACGAGCTTGCACCGTCGAGAAAAGTATTAATTGACGTGGGTACGGGTAAGCTCAAAAACGTTAAGGACACCGCGATTATAAACAGATTTTTAAAGGCGTTCGGCAGTCGGGGAATGTGCGTGCAGATTGATGCTCCTTTTTCCGCTTCAAATCCGAATACGGTGTCGTCGTCTGTCGCAAGGTATTGTAATATTCCGTGCGTGCAGCTGGAGATAAACTCGCGGCTTTTATATCCGCAATTTGCCGAATACGATTTTAACGGCGTGTATTCCGCGCTTAAAGAGATTATTACGAGGATATGAATGAAGAGTAAAGTAAAGGTAAAATACAACGGTGAAAAGATAACAATCGTCAACGGTAGAAAAAAGGACGACGGTCAGTTTTACGACGGGATAATGGTCAAAGACGAGAGTAAAACTTCCGCCGGTGGGGCGCTCAACGAATTACGCGTTTCCTCCGCAATATACGACGAATATGCGGGATTTGCTCCCGTTATTATAAACGCCGATACAGGCGCTTTTTTCGATGTGCGGCTGAATATCGATAGTACTCTGAAAAACGACCGGGTACACGTTTCTTCCAACGTTCGCGACGTTTTAGGGAGTACCGACAAAAGTAAACTTATTCTTTGTAAAAACAGGTGTATCGAAATAGGCAAGGTATTCATTCAGCGAATCGACGACATTAAGGAAGATTTTATTACCGTCTACGACGATGACGCAGAATTTGTAAAGTCCCTGTCCGCATATAAGTTTATGGAGGTTGTCAACGTTTTTACCGATGAGAGCTTGGTAATAAAAACCACTCACATAAAGTGCGAAAAAACGACTAAACCTGATGATAAGCGCAATGGCTCCATACGGCTCAACAGGAAGCAGCGACAGTTTTTAGGGCTGAATGTGCCTCAATATCTCAACGATGTGCAATGGGATATTCTTAAAAAAAATGCTTCCGCGGACGATTTTAAAATTGTTGAAAAATTGTACGTCGAAAATAGCCATAATTTAATCAAAGAACCCGAATACAATGATATGGAGGTTATTTCAAAGCTTATCGAAAATTTTTTGACAAAGCTTATAATAAAGCCCATTGCCGAAAGCTTTTATTACAGAAAAAAGATTACGCCGTTGAGATGTCTTGCAAACTTTTACGTCGGTAAAAGCACGATATCGCTTTCCTGTCGCCGTCCGTATGAAATCGACGAAAATTCCGATATTGTCAGAATGTCCGCTTCCAATATGAAAATATTAGGTATAGAGGAGATGGACAAGGTTGTCTTAAGGTATAAAAACAGGGAAGTTGTATGTCGCGCTTTGAATATAGACAGTGAAAAGTCGTTTTTGAAGAGCAACAGGCAGACCGACATAGATTTTGCCGTGGGTATTCCGGCACCGGTGCGCAAAAAGCTTGGCGTGCCTGATCTTTTAACTGTCGTGAAGATTGACAGATATACGCCTTTTATTTTTATGAAAACCTTTAACGAGCAGATTATACCCATTATTCTTACGCTTTTTACCTCCGAGTTTTTCGGTATAATGTCGTTGTGGCTGAAAATTGTTTTGCCGATAATTCTTATACCTCTCGTGATATACCTCAATTTGTCGTCAAAGCGCAATATGAGGGCGTGACGTGAAGCGCGGTTTTCTCATTGTTATGGATCTTTGATGGATATACCTTTACCCAAGATGATATCGGCAAGCATACAGTCAAAGTTGCATGGAACGGCAATGTAACTACTTATAAGATTGAAGTGGTTGCACCCGAGGCGGAATAAAATAATATCGTAAAAAAACCGCCCCGAAATATTTCGGGGCGGTTTTTGGTTTACCTAATAAAATAAAAATAGGAACACGCCTTTGCTGTCCCTATTATTTGTTGGAGCAGGTGACGGGAGTCGGACCCGCCGAAATCAGCTTGGGAAGCTGACGCCATACCGATAGGCGACACCTGCAATATGTATTTGTCCCGTAAGTGACGGTAGTTCCTTGCCGTTCGGCAAGGTGTATGCACGAACTCTTCAAAATCAGCTTAAAACTTGAAGCAAACGATAAGCGACACCCATGCTACAATAATTATTATAGCGTAAACAATGTAAAAAATCAATCGTTATTTGTAGTTGTTTGGTCGGTTTTTGACGTTTTCAATAAAAAGTATAAAATATATGCAAAACATATAACTCCGAAAAACGCCGTAAACCCCCAAAACCAGCCGTCTTGAAATTTACCCGAGCCTAAGTCGGTCACTATAAAGCCGCCGAAATCGAATACGGCATGCAAAATAACGCACAGCCAAATATTTTTTGTTTTTATCAATACGGCAGAAAGCATTGCGCCGATTAAAAAGCTATATCCGACTTGCAAAAAGGTCGCGCCGACGTTTGCGCCGGAAAATAAATTTAAGAGGTGTATACAGCCGAAAACCGCCGAAGTAATAGCTACTGTTTTTAATTTATCGTATTTTTGCCCTTGAAATTTTTCTTGAATGACGCCCTGAAAAAGCCCACGGAACAGCATTTCTTCCATTAGTCCTATGGATAGACATTTTAATGCAAAAAGCCAAATTAAATCTGTGCGGTTAATTGTTGCGTTACCCGAAAATATTGCGGTAAACGGAAAGTTTGCTATGACTACAAAAATACATGGAATGCACCAAAGTAGATCTTTTAAAATGTTTTTAAAACTCGGCAGAACAATGCTTTTAAAACCCATAATAACCGCTACTGCGGTCAGGGCTATTCCTGCGCAAACTCGCGGAACAATTTCGCACAGCAAATTGTTCAAAGTTTCGTCCGCGCAAAATTTTATTTCGACAAAATCAAATGCGACAAGCACCGCCATTGCCGCTAAAACTAAAAATGCGGTTATTATTTCTCTATAATATTCTTTTAATTTTTCCAAAAACATTTAATTTATTGTACCACTTTCGACCGACTGTGTCAACTTACAAAATTGTTTCCAAAAATTAATTTAGGTATTGCAATTTAAAAAAACGTATGATACAATACAGTCAAATTAGCATTGGGGGTACCCCCAATGCGTTTGCTTGCAAACGCATTAAATAAACTTAATCGATAAGAGGACAAATGAAATACAAGGTAGCTATTGTTGACGACGAACGGGAATATTTAGAAAAAATTTCAATGTTGCTGGACAGATACTCTCAAATAAAGCAGAAAAATGTTATATTTGAAGTTGATTTATTTTCCGACGGCGATAAGTTTTTATGTGGCAATCCCGAAAGCTACGAAATAATATTTCTCGATATCAATATGCCGGGTACAAACGGTATGCGTACGGCAAAAAGTTTGCGAGCGGTAAATCCGACCGCTATTTTGATATTTTGCACTCACTATGCGCAGTATGCAATAAACGGTTATGAAGTCAACGCTTTCGGTTACATAGTCAAACCTATCGAAGCTACTTCGTTCAACGGCAATCTTGACAGAGCAATAAACGCTTTAAAGGTAAGTCAAGCCCGAAAAATTCTTGTCAAAACTTTGCACGGTGTGGAGATAGTGCCCATATCAGATATTATCTATGTGGAAATACAGATTCACAACCTGTATTATTATATTTTCAATTATAAAAACGAACCGGACGTTTATCGGACAAGAGGTTCAATGCAGGAAGTATGCAAAATGTTAAGCGAGTTTGCTTTCGAAAGGTGCAGTGCATGCTATCTGGTAAATTTGCGGCATGTTGTATCGGTAGCCAACAATGAAATTGTTTTACGCGGCGGAGTCACTCTGCCCATAAGCAGGAAATTTCTAAAAATTTTTACGGACAGCTTTATGAAATTTTTGGGAGGGAACGGCACAATAAATGCATAACTACGCAAAGACTATTGCTTTCATATTCGACCTGTGCGGCAACGAATTTACATCCCAAATTTTATTGGTAACGCTCTTATTTTTATTTGTTGCTCCAAAGCGTAGTCTGTTTTTTGTAAGATATCCTTTTTGTTTTGCAACAATTATAGGTCTGCAAACTTTATGCAGATTTGGTTATATTTATATTCCGCCGCCCGTAAATTACGGCTTGGTTTTTGCAATGATTGTCGCTACAATTGCATTTTGCTATAAAACTAATTTCAATCAGGCTGTATTTATAGGCGTATGCATATATTGCGGACAGTTTATTTTGAGCAATATTTCTTTTATGCTCATATTTACAGTAATCCATATAACGCAAAATCCGCAAAACTATATCTATTATTTTGTCGTTATGCCTATCGTCACGGCGTTATCTCTTGTAGGAATTTATTTTTTAATAGTTCGCGCTATAAAAAAACAAAACGAGCTGAGGTTCAACAATGTTGTTATTTTATATTCGGTTATAACTTTTGTCATGGTTGCGACGACGTTAACGCATTACGCCCGTTTTGAAATTTTTTGGTCGTTTTTAGGTCAAATTTATCTTTTGTCGATAGCAACCTTGTTTACTAATACGACGCTGGCGGTTGGATTTATGAACCTCAAAAAACGGCAGCTTGAAGAAGAGAACAGAATTTTACACCAACTTTTGCATAAGGACAAACTTCGGTACGAGCAAGCAAAACTTTCAAACGAAAAAATACAGATAAAATATCACGATATGAAGCAGCGTGAAAATCAGGGCATAATCGATTATGAAAGTTTAAGCGAAATAGAGTCGGACAGTGAAATTTTAAAAAGTACTTATTTTACGGGTAATGTTGCGCTTGATGTAATTCTATCCGAAAAAGCGTTGATGTGCGAGAGATTGGGTATTCGCTTAATTTGTGTGGCTGACGGGGCTCTTTTGGATTTTATGAAGCCGTATCATATATATTCGCTTATAGGCAACGCGCTTGAAAACGCAATTGAAAGTCTTAAAAGCGAACGGGAGAGTGAGGTTAAAGAGATAAATATAAGCATAACGCGTTTTGAGAAAATGTGCGTTATTAAAACAGTTAATTTTACGTCGAAAAATATAGTTATCCGTGACGGACTTCCCGTAACCGGTAAATCCGACAGTGAAAACCAAGTGTATCGGTCTAAAAGTCTTCTGACTTTCAGACCGATTTTCACGTTTTTGGGGGCGTTTTCTGGCGTTTTTGACTGAAATTGCGCTACCGAACTATAATCGAATGACCGAGTGCGGAAATTATACCGTCGCGGTCATTTTTTATTTCCTATCGGTAAAAAACTTTGCGCGAGATTTTGTAAAACACACCTCACGCCGATTTTTACGAAAAGTATCCCCCGACAAGATTTGAATATAGGATAATCAGCAGTGGCTTATTATTGGGAAAAATAGTATAATAGTCATACCCTTAATTCGTCTTGGCTTTCAAGCCTAATCTCGGACGATAAAGGGGGTGATGAAATGAAAAATAAAAAGGGCAAAAAGACATCAGCGTCGGCGGAGAGAATTCGCAAGGCATACGAGAAAAGCAATGAGGTGTCGGTCGAGGTTATTCCCGCAAGGGAAAAGCCTGTTGACGATCCCGATAAGGTTTGGCGAGTGTGCGCGTATTGCCGCGTCAGTACAGACGAAGAATCGCAACAATCGAGTTACGAATTGCAAGTGCAACATTATACCGAATATATCAGCGGTCACAAAAATTGGGTGTTGCATCGCATCTATGCGGACGAGGGAATAAGCGGTACGGCAGTCCGAAATCGCAAGCACTTTTTGGAGATGATTGAAGATTGCAAAGCAGGCAAAATCGATTTGATTATAACCAAGTCGATAAGTCGCTTTGCGAGAAACATCATTGACTGCATTGCGTATGTCCGTGAATTAAAGCAAATGACGCCGCCCATCGGGGTAATTTTTGAAACGGAAGGATTCAACACTTTGGATTCGACCAGCGAAATGGTGTTGGCAGTATTGTCGGCATTGGCGCAGGAAGAATCGGTGCAAAAATCCAACAGCCTGAAATGGTCGTATCAAAAACGATTCAAGAAAGGAATACCCGTAAACAATATGTGGGCGGTGTTGGGCTATGACACGGATAAAGACGGGAACATCTTTATTGTAGAAAAAGAAGCCGAAATCGTGCGGTATATTTTTCGCTCGTATGCCGAAGGAAAGAGCACGAGTGAAATCGCCGAAGCGCTGACGCAAGCACGGACACCTACGCCGAAAGGGAAAAGCGTATGGTCTCCCGGCACAATTACGGGGATGTTGCATAACGAAAAATACTGTGGCGATATGCGGATGCAAAAGACAGTGTCCGTCGATATCTTCAACCATAAGGTAGCGAAGAACGATGGCATCGCCAATCAATATCTCGTGAAAGACTATCATCCCGCAATCGTGTCGAGAAGTCTTTTCGATAAAGTGCAACGTATCTTCCAAAACGGAGGAAACAAACGCACCGAAAAGAAATTTGCAACAAAGAAGGTAAAACTCAAACCGATAAAGAGGGGTCGGCTACAAGGATTTATTCCCATCCCGGCAAACGCCGATTCTGTCGATATCGAACAACTCACAGCCAAAATCAAAATTAAAAAATAGGAGTAAACAATTATGGCATTGAAAGGTTTCAAAACAATATCGGTAGTGGGGTGCGCGAGCGCGTCCACGATGACTCTCACCAAGAAGTATTTCAAGTTCAGCGGCGACACGGCAAGGGAACTCGGATATCCGCAGTATATCAAATTCCTCATCAACGACAAAACCAAGCAAATCGCAGTCGTAGCCACCTCCGCCAACGACGAAGAAGCAATCGCTTTCCCGTGCAAAAAAGAAGGCGAGAAACAGTTCGCCATCAACATCGCACACCGAGCGGCTTACGCAGCGGTATGCAATATGATGCACTGGGATGATACGTCCCGAAGAATGAAAGGTGTGCTTGTACCCGAAGAAAAGGCAATCATATACAGTATGGAACAAGCAATCGTTCTTAAGAAAGAAATCGTAGAGTAAGCAAGGGTGGCAGTTGGATATAAGTTCGGCTGCCACTTTTGTTCTTAAAAGGTGTAACAAAAATGACACACCTTATTCTTTACAATAGCGGCATAAAATGTTATAATGTAAAAGCATAATTCTATAAAGGAGGTACTCTACCATGTATGGAAGAAGACGCAGGTCTTACACCACAAAAGAAGGCTATATCCAAATATACAAGCCGAGCAGTCCTATGGCACGGAGCAATGGGTTTGTTCCCGAACACCGTGAAGTAGCAAGCCGCAAAATGGGTAGACCGTTGCGCTCGAATGAAATCGTGCATCACCGCGATGGAAATAAGCGCAATAACAGACCGGGCAACTTGCAAGTGATGTCTCCTCAAAAGCATTGGAAGGTACATCATGGAAAAAGATAAGAAACTGCGCCCGATGAAAATATGGGAAATCCTCCGTCGAGAAACGGATGAAGACCATCCCATGGGAACGGAAACTCTCCGCGAAAGATTAAAAGAAAGCGGCTATCCTTGTACTCGAAAAACACTCTACGGCGATATCGCCTTATTGAACGACAACGGATACGAGGTTATGCGCACACGCAAGATTAGCAACGAATACTACGTTGCGGATCGGAGTTTTGACATACCCGAATTGCAAATCCTTATGGACGCTGTGCAAGCGGCGAGTTTTATCACCGACAAAAAGACGAAGGTGCTTATAGGAAAGATTGCGCAGCTTGCCGGGGATAAAAAGGCGGAAGTGTTGCAAAAGAACACCGTCGAGTTTCATACGCCGAAAAGCGACAATGAGCAGATATTTTATATCGTGGATAAGATAGGTAGCGCGATAGAACAACGCCGCCAGATATCCTTTGTTTATTTCGATTACGATATCCTATATCAGCGGGTATATCGCAAAGAGAAACGTCGGTATGTGGTCAATCCGCTTTCGACCGTGTTCTCCAACGATAACTACTATCTGATGTGCTACGACGATAAGCACGGGAACATAGGGCATTATCGCATTGATCGTATGGATGAAGTGGACATCGAACAAACGCCGATAAACGAAACGGAAGAATCGAAGAAATTCGACTTGTCGCGCCATAAAAGGGCATTGTTTGAGATGTTTAGCGGCGAGGACGCAAAAGTATCCTTTCAGGCAGATAAAACGCTTATAGACCATATTTTCGACAAATTCGGCAAGGGTGTACATATTACTTACGGCGAAGGGAACACGGTCGTGTTTACTGCCAACGTGCAAGTGAGCAAACGATTCCTCGGTTGGTGCTGTTCATTCGGCGATATGCTGAAAGTGACCGCACCGAAAGAAGTCGCGGATCAAGTCAAAGAACAACTGTCGGAAACGGCAAATCAATACGATTAGGAGGCTAAGCAAATGGCTACGATAACCTACACGGTAAAAGGAATAATCAAAAGCAATCGCGGCACGGCCGAAAAGGACGGCGTCGCATTTGAGATGCGCGAACTGCAATCCAAATGGAAGCTCGTCACAAAGTCAGGTGCAGCCAAGATAGAATTCGAATGGAGTAAGACCGACTTTCCCACGTTCGACGAGTGGTGTGATTATCTCGCAAACGAAGGGTATGTGATTACTCTCGCCGATTAGGAGGAAATGATGAAAATCGAAGAAGATATTGGATGGGTACGATATATCCAAGAGGATGCCAAATTCGACCCGAAGAAAACAGGAAAATGGATGTACCATTTTTCGAATGATGAAGACTCGATCGAATATGCCAAGTCCGTGTGTAAAGAAGCGGTCGAGCGCGGCATCGTGCAAACGGCAAAGCATACAAGATTCGGTTTCATATTCGGACCGCCAACGGGTGTGGCGTGTTTTACATACACGGCGATGATGATGCCGCACATCGGCGCGTGATAGCGTATTTTTTGGAAAAAGGCTTAATAAGGAAAACGAAAACCGGGAAACTATACAACATTTCTTTCAAGTATGACGAGCAAACTCGTGAGGGGCAATACGCAAATGACTTTGTTGCCGAGATTAAACTCGATCAATTTTTGAATTTAAGCACGGGAGAGTGGCTAAGGAAATAATGGCGGTATTCATAGAAATTCTATCGCTGCTTTGGCAAGGCTTTTGCCAGACGCTGTCTGGCATTTTCGATGCGGTGTACGCACTACTGCCGACAGCAATGCAGCTGAACAAATTGGCAAGTTATTTCACGCCGATGGGAATGGTGGCGTTATATTTAGGTGTGCCGACCGTACTCATCACGATATTGTTCGGGATCATCAAAAGGGCAATGAAAAGAACAAAAGAGAGGTAAAAATGAAAAACATATTGGAAAAGCCTTTTTGCGAAGCACTTATGTACGTTCGTAAAAAGAATAAAGATTGTAGTTCGCGCTCGAAATTAGCGGTTAGAACGCGCATTGAAAGTTGGTATATCGCATCGTTTGAGCGTGGAGAGCGACTGCCGACAAGAAAACAACTTGCGGCAATATGCAAAGAATTGAATAGTCCGCAATTGAGAGAAGTCGGCGAAAAAGAAATAGAGTATGCGAGAACGCATCCCGATGTCAAAATATGCTACGCCGATAATACGACTTGTTGGAAATGCCACAAACCAATGAAAACCGTGTACGGCTTAATTGATGAGTGTCCCATTCCGCCAGATGCTTTCAGCGATGGGATGATAAAGATATGCGCCGATAAAGGCGTGATTCTGGAAGAAAGGCGGAGCGGCACAACAGGCGAAACGCACTTGGTAAATGTGTGCGAACATTGCGGCGCGTTCTTGGGTGAATTTTATTTGCACGATTTATGGTACGGCGAAACCGAAACTATACAAGTGGAAGATGTATCCGATTTTATTCCCGATAAGGAAGAGATAGACGAAGATAGTAAGAGTTAAAAGAATTTTGACGCAGAGCATAGTATTCCATTGAAAAAAAGGTCGAAATATGTTACAATGATAAAGAAATTAAAAAAGAGGGCTGTCATATGCAAAATTACGAAATCAATAAATACAGCGTCGGCACGATTCTAAACTATGTTAAAAACAAAGACATAGCCATACCCGAAATACAACGCCCGTTTGTTTGGAAAAACAAACAGGTACGCGACTTGATTGATTCGCTTTATCGCGGATTCCCGGTTGGATATTTGATAATAAGTCAAAATCCGTCGGTTAAACTCAAAGACGGAACGCTGTCCAAGGGGAAGAAAGTTCTCATCGACGGACAGCAGCGTGTTACGGCACTGATGACGTCGCTGCTCGGATTGAAAGTTTTGGATAGCAGTTATAAGGAAAAGACAGTCAAAATAGCGTTTAATCCATTCGCTGCCGATGATGAAGATTGCTTCGAGGTGCAAGACAGCTCACACCTGAAAAGCAAAAAATGGATAGAGGATATTTCCATATTCTTTGACACGCGATTCGATATGTTTGGCTTTATGCAAAAGTATTGCGAGGATAATCCCGAAATAACGCAAAAGCAAATGTACGAGATAGTGCAACGTGTAAAAAGCATTGAGAACAGGGATATAGGCGTAATCGAATTGGCATCCGATCTCGATACCGATATTGTAACCAACGTGTTTATAAGAATCAATTCGCAAGGGACTACGTTGAGCCAAGCGGACTTTGCTATGTCCAAGATCGCTGCCGACGAGAAATTCGGCGGCAATATGTTGCGCAAAGCGATAGATTATTTTTGCCATCTCGCCACGGAGCCGAGCTTTTATCATACGCTCGAAACAAGCGATAAAGAATTTATGGATTCGCAGTTCGGCAAGAAAGTGGCGTGGCTCAAAGACGACAATTCGGATATATACGATCCGTCCTACGAAGATATGCTGCGCGTGTCGTTTATACATATGTTTTCGAGAGGCAAGCTGAAGGATTTGGTCAGTTTACTTTCGGGCAGAGATTTTGAAACCAAGGACTATAAGGAAGAGATCGCCGAGGATTCTTTCAACAAGCTCACCGAAGGCATATTGCATTTTATGCACGAATATTATTTCGAGCAATTCGTTTTGGCGATAAAGAGCGCGGGTTTCATAAGTTCCAAACTGATAACATCGCAAAGCGCGCTCGATTTTGCTTATGTCGTTTACTTAAAACTGATGCTTACGGGCGAGGTTGATAAAACGCAAATCAAACACTACGTTGCCAAATGGTTTGTGATGTCGGTGCTGACAGGGCGTTATTCGGGGTCTGCCGAAACGGTTATGGATAGAGATATTCGCAATATCAACGCAAAGGGTGTGGTGGCGTGTTTGAAAGAAATCGAAGCCGCCGAACTTTCTAATGCTTTTTGGAAGGTCGGACTTGTGCAACGCTTGGATACTTCGTCGGCTAACAGCCCGGCACTCATGGCGTATTTCGCGGCACAGATTGTGAGTGGAGATAAAGGTCTATTCTCGCCGACTTCGACGGTTGCGAATTTGTTTGGCGCAAGCGACGTGCATCACATTTACCCGAAAGCATATTTACGGAAAATCAATGCCTTGGACAATAAGACAATTTATAACCAAGTTGCCAACTATACATATCTCGATACCCCGGTCAATATTGCCGTGGGGGACGATGCTCCGAATAAATACTTTAAAGAGGCGTTTGAGTCGGCACGGACAAGCGGAACGGTGTTCGGCGTACCAATGACCGAAAAGGAATTGACGCAAAATCTCAAAGACAATTGTATTCCGTCTGAAATTATCGATTGGGATTATAATCAATACTTGTCCGAATTTTTGCCGAAGCGCAGAGCACTGATGGCGGCAAAGATTGAAGATTATTATAATAAATTATGATCTGAATACGGTAGGTACAACACAATGAAAATTTTATACTATAATCCCATAGAAATGCCCGCCGAGGTTCGTTTGGAATCCAAAGTCCTTGGCGTAAAAAAGCAGTATCAATGTGACGCACCGAGCGGACCAGTCGATATGGATGAACTATTTAGACTTGCATCAACCGATACATTCGGTACGGTTGATGTGTTGCTTACGTCGCACAATGAAGCCTATTATAGAAAGACAAAGGAATCAGCACAAAAAGAGGTCGTTGACGGATGGGTGTCGCTGAAAGAATATAAAAATGGCGGCGGCTATTTAAACGATAAAGCGAGAGTTTTATTGTGAATATAATTAGTAACTATGAAAAGAAATTTAACATCAGCCTTTCAAAAGAGATTAAAAAAAGACTGAGTTTTGACATCGACTTGTTCGTCACGAAGAAGAAGCCGAAGAAAAGGAGCTCTAAAAGTATTTTGGGGGAGCTGACAATTTATCGTGGTATCGTGGGTGACTATCATATTTACTGTGTGAGTAAAGAGGAATATTTACGGTGTGCGGAGAGTGTCATAGTTTACGATTTATCATATGAGGATGAGGTAAAAAAACAAATTCGTGTTAGAGATATATTCTATGACGAAGTACATTATTTGAGCCTAAAACATGATATAATCAAGGTTTTATTTGAGAACGGCATAATAGACGATTGTGCTATTGTTGAATTGATAAAAAGACATGAAACACCAAAAATCAAATACTGAAAAACAAGCAAACGGGTAAATAATAGGAGCAATGCTATGGCAGAAAAAAACAATGCAAATATAGGCTTTGAAAAGCAAATATGGGACGCGGCGTGTGTGCTGTGGGGGCATATCCCGGCAGCCGAGTACCGCAAGGTTATCGTAGGGCTCATTTTCTTGCGATACATTTCGTGTGCCTTTGAAAAGAAGTACGAGGCGCTCGTTGCCGACGGCGACGGGTTTGAGGATGACCGCGACGCATACGAAGCCGACAATATATTCTTCGTCCCGGCAGAGGCGCGATGGAGCACTATAGCCGCCGCCGCGCATACGCCCGAAATCGGCAAAGTCATAGACAACGCGATGACGGCAATCGAGGCGGAAAACAAAAAACTCAAAAACGTGTTGCCCAAGAATTATGGCAATCCCGACTTGGATAAGCGAGTGCTCGGCGACGTCGTCGATTTGTTCACGAACAACATTCATATGGACGATACCGACGAAAGCAAAGACCTTTTGGGGCGCACTTACGAATACTGCATCGCGCAGTTCGCGGCGTATGAAGGCACGAAGGGCGGCGAGTTCTACACGCCGTCGAGTATCGTCAAAACCATCGTCGCTATTCTCAAACCGTTCGATAACTGCCGCGTGTACGACCCGTGCTGCGGATCGGGCGGTATGTTCGTGCAATCGGCAAAATTCCTGCAAGCGCACAGCGGCAAGCGCGGAAATATCGCCGTGTATGGGCAAGAGTCCAACTCCGATACTTGGAAGATGGCAAAGATGAATATGGCGATACGCGGCATCGACGCGGACTTCGGACCGTACCATCAAGACACGTTCTTCAACGATTTGCATCCTACGCTGAAAGCCGATTTCATAATGGCAAATCCGCCATTCAACCTCTCCAATTGGGGCGGCGATAAACTCCGCGACGATAAGCGGTGGAAATACGGAATACCGCCCGCCGGGAACGCTAACTTTGCGTGGATTCAGCATATGATTCACCACCTGCACGACAGCCACGGCAAACTCGGTTTGGTGCTTGCAAACGGCGCTCTTTCGTCGCAAAGTAGCGGCGAGGGCGAGATTCGCAAAAACATTATCAACGCCGACCTCGTGGAAGGCATCGTGGCATTGCCCACGCAACTCTTTTATAGCGTAACCATACCCGTCACGCTTTGGTTTATTACTAAGGGCAAAAAGCAGCGCGGAAAAACGGTGTTTATCGATGCGCGGAAGATGGGGTATATGGTAGACCGTAAGCACCGCGACTTTACCGACGAGGATATTCAAAAAATTGCCGATACATTCGAGGCGTTCCAAAACGGCATGCTCGAAGACGTAAAAGGTTTTTGTGCGGTAAAGACCACTGCCGACATCGCCGAGCAAGACTACATACTCACACCCGGTAGATATGTGGGCATAGAGGAGCAGGAAGACGACGGGGAGCCGTTCGAGGAAAAGATGACACGGCTTACATCCGAACTCTCGCAAATGTTCGCCAAATCTCACGAACTCGAAGACGAGATACGCAAGAAATTGGGGGCGATTGGGTATGACATCTAAGCTCTCGAATATATGTTTTTATGCGAAAGGGAAAGTCGCTGTTAAATCGTTAACCAAGGCTAATTACATCTCTACTGAGAATATGCTCCCAAATCGTGGGGGTGTTGTCAATGCAACAACGCTACCGACAATAGAAGATACGCAAGGATACTGTGTGGGCGATGTGCTTGTTTCTAATATACGCCCATACTTTAAGAAAATATGGTTTGCTGATTCAAATGGCGGTTGTTCCAATGACGTGCTCGTTTTTCGAGCGAAGGATGGAGTGGACGCAAGATATTTATATTATGTTTTAGCGGACGATTCGTTTTTTAATTATTCCAATGCTACGTCAAAAGGCACAAAGATGCCGAGGGGCGATAAATCGGCTATTATGGATTACATAATTGAGGAACATAGCCTGATTGAGCAACATCGCATTGCGGATATTTTGAGTGCTTTGGATAAAAAAATTGAAGAAAATCAATCGATAAATGATAATTTAGCGGCTTAAATCTCCACGTCCGACACGTCAATTTCACCGCTCATTAGTTTGGGCAAAAGCGTATCGCGGAGTTCCGCCAACTGTTTATTCTCTTGTTCCAATCGTTTGATAGTTGCCTTATACCCCAACCATAGTGCATTAAACTTTTGTGCAGTTTTTCTATCGGGATAAAGGAGAGTTATAAGCGCAAAATCATTATAGTTTAGACTTTGCCTAACCGACCCGGAAGCTCGCAACATTGTTTCGGCGCGAAAGATAGCGGACTTAAAATAAAACTCAAAAAAACTTTGATAGTCGGCATCTACCGAAAAAACAACGTACACTGGGCTAACGCATCCGAGCACGTCCAAATCATTTATTCCTATGGAGCCAATGTTTATACGCGCAGGATTGTACGCAAAATCTCCTTCGTTTACCATGATATAATTCGATGTGTCTTTGCTATAAACACGTTTAGTAAAATACTCATCGGAAGGCTGCAATTTGCCACTGTTAACAGCCGACAATACGGTAGAGCACCTTGTTCCAATCCTATCTCTTATATTGTTTGTTACGCTTCCAAGAGTAGTGCTTTCAAAATTGTCTTGGGATGCGAACATTGACGTGTCGGACGTGGAGATTTAAGCCGCTAAATTATCATTTAACATACCAATAAAGGAGGGCATATGTCAGCCGCCGACATTACACAAATAATACTCGCTACCCTATCTCTGCTTGCTACAGTGGCAGTATCTTTTTTCATATATTGGCTACAATCGCGGCATGAGAAAGAGATTGAGCGAATCGAAGCGAAACGTGAGCAAAAAGAACTCGAAGAAAAGGCGCACGTCTTTTTGAGTGAAAACAGTGATGAGCGCGATTATTTGCCGTGGGCAATTATTGCGGCAAATTTACATAGACACGAAAAACATTCGCGTAAAATTTATACTGAATATTGCCGTTGTGCGCCCGAACTCCAAAATGAAATATTAAAGCAAGCGGGTTTTACGTTCAGCCTAATAAATGGGCGAGAGTGGCTTGAAAAATGTTTTAATTCTTTTAATGAAGATAGAAAGAAATATAATCTCGGACGCGATTATTTGTATGATAGGGCCAAATATTTCCATAGAGGGTTTGAGAGATATCGAGAACTACCATTTGTTCTTGATGAAGAGCTTCGGACTATGGTAACTACGAACAAGGCTTATACAAAAGCAGATTTTTTTGATACTACGCTTTATTATTCGGGATATATTGATGATTATTTTAGATATGTATTAGGAGAAGCTGAAAAAACGGAATCGTCACTAAGTTATGTTCCCCCTATTGATTTAATTTGGAAAGAGCAGGGGCTATCTATGGCAGAAGAAAAGATAGTATGCTATTGGATGATGGAAATAGTGGATAGAGTGGTATCGTTTATACATAATCGGTTTATCAATCCAAGTGGGAGCCCTGTAACAGACAATAGGACGGATGCGATCGTTGAAACATATGAAGATAAATATTATGATACTCTACTTTGGATGTATTTTACTTATTGTTACGAAGAGCCAGATAAATCGCATAAGGAAAGTAAAATGATAAAAAAGGTTCAAGGCATAAAGGATAGACAAAAGAGAAGAAAAAAGGTATAATAATTACGTTGGAGGTTTCGCTATGCCGTTCACCGAAGAAAACTATGAAAACTCCGTGATCGAGTTATTCAAAGACATGGGCTATACGCATTTGTATGGTCCCGATGTCGAGCGCGATTATTACAAGCCGTTGTATGATAGCGAACTCGAAGAGTCGCTTCGGCGAATCAATCCGACCTTGCCCGACGCGGCAATAGCGGATGCGCTATACAAACTCCACAATTTCGAGAATGCCGACCTTCCGCAAAAGAATGCGGTGTTTATGAAGTACCTGCAAAATGGCGTCGAGGTCAGTTATTTTTATAACGGGGAACAAACCTCGGACATCGTGTACCTTATAGACTACGCTAACCGCGACAACAATTCCTTTATCGTTGCCAACCAATGGACATACATAGAAAACAGCAACAAGCGGCCCGACATTATTCTCTTTATCAACGGATTGCCGCTCGTGCTTATAGAGTTAAAATCGCCGTCGCGTGACAACACGGACGTGTCGGAAGCGTACCGCCAACTGCGCAATTATATGATCGAGATACCCACGATGTTCGTGTACAACGCGATATGCGTGATGAGTGACCACCTTACGAGTAAAGCGGGAACAATCACGTCGGGCGAAGACCGCTTTATGGAGTGGAAGACCAAGGACGGCAGTTACGAGAATACACAATTCGCGCAATTCGATACGTTCTTCGAGGGGATGTTCGAGAAAGACCGATTGCTCGATATACTCAAAAACTTTATATGCTTTTCAAACGAAGGCGTAAAGACATACAAAATACTCGCGGGATACCACCAATACTTTGCCGTGCGCAAGGCGATAGAATCGGCAAAGAAAGCAACTCTTACCGACGGCAAAGGCGGCGTGTTTTGGCATACGCAGGGGAGCGGCAAATCGCTCTCGATGGTATTCTTCGCGCACCTGTTGCAAGAGGCGCTCGACAGTCCGACCATTGTCGTGCTGACCGACCGCAACGATTTGGATAACCAACTGTACGGTCAATTCAGTAAGTGCGAAGAGTTCTTGCGGCAAACGCCCGTGCAAGCCGAGAGCCGCGTACACCTTAAAGAATTGCTCGACAAGCGCAAGGCGAACGGCATCATTTTTACGACGATGCAAAAATTCGAGGAATCGTTCGATTGCCTTTCCGACCGCCGCAATATCATCGTTATGGCGGACGAGGCACATCGCGGGCAATACGGACTCGACGAAAAGGTGGACGCCGAAACGGGCAAGATAAAAGTCGGTACGGCGCGTATCATTCGCAACAGTTTGCCGAATGCGACCTACGTCGGATTCACGGGTACGCCCATCTCGGCGAAAGACCGCAGTACGCGCGAGGTGTTCGGCAACTACATAGACGTGTATGATATGACGCAGGCGGTAGAGGACGGAGCCACGCGCCCGGTCTACTACGAGAGCCGCGTCATAAAACTCAAACTCGACGAAACCACACTCAAACTCATCGATACCGAATACGACATTATGGCGAACAACGCCGATCCCGCCGTTATTCAAAAAAGCAAGCGCGAACTCGGACAAATGGAAGCGGTGCTCGGCAATCCGCAAACGATAGACTCGCTTGTGACGGACATACTCGAACACTACGAAAATAACCGCGAGCATCTTCTCACGGGTAAGGCGATGATCGTTGCGTACTCGCGCCCGATCGCCATGCAAATATACAAGCGCATACTCGCATTGCGCCCGTCGTGGACGGAGAAAGTGGCGGTGGTTATGACGTCGGGCAACGACGATCCCGAAGAGTGGCGCGAGATCATCGGCAATAAGAGCCGAAAAGACGAACTCGCCACTCTATTCAAAGACAATGACAGTCCGCTCAAAATTGCCATCGTCGTGGATATGTGGCTGACGGGATTCGACGTGCCGTCGCTTGCCACGATGTATGTGTACAAGCCTATGAGCGGCTATAACCTTATGCAGGCGATAGCGCGAGTCAACCGCGTGTTTGGAGATAAGGAAGGCGGACTTGTCGTGGACTATGTGGGCATTGCATCCGCGCTCAAACAGGCGATGAACGACTACACCGTGCGCGACAAAAAGAACTACGGCGATACCGACGTCGGCAAGGTGGCATTCCCGAAATTCATCGAGAAACTGTCGGTGTGCCGCGATCTGTTTCACGGCTACGATTATTCCGCATTTACGACCGGGCGTGACCTCGACCGTGCAAAGACGATAAGCGGCGCGGTCAACTTTATCATTGCGCGTGGCAAAGAGGACGATAAGGAAACCTTTATAAAAGAGGCTCTTATGCTGCATCAAGCCTTGTCGCTGTGCTCCTCGATGGTGGAAGAAGCCTTGCGCTTGGAGGCGGCGTTCTTTGAATCGGTGCGTGTGCTTGTGCTTCGGTTGATGAACGCGGGCGGCGGCAAAGTCATATCGCTGCGCGAGATGAATGCGCGAATCAACGAGCTCTTAAAGCAAAGCATAAAGAGCGACGGCGTTATAAACTTATTTTCGGACATTAACGAAGAGTTCTCGCTGTTCGATCCGAAATTCCTCGCCGAAGTCGCCAAGATGAAAGAAAAGAACTTGGCGGTCGAACTACTCAAACGACTCATCGCCGACCAAGTGGCGGTGTATCGGCGCACAAACGTGGTCAAATCCGATAAGTTCAGCGAGATAATGCAAGAGGCGATGAATCGGTACTTAAACGGAATGTTGACCAACGAACAGGTCATTGAGGAACTCTTGAATATCGCCCGGCAAATCGCCGATGCAAAGAAAGAGGGCGAGGCTATGGGATTGACCGCCGACGAGTTGGCGTTCTACGATGCGCTCGTAAAGCCGCAAGCCATAAAGGACTTTTACGAAAACGAAGAACTCATCGCCATAACCAAAGAACTCGCCGACACGCTCCGCCGAAATAAAACGGTCGATTGGCAAAAGCGCGACAGCGCGAGAGCCAAGATGCGTATGCTCATAAAGAAACTGCTCAAAAAGCATAAGTACCCGCCCGAAGGAATGGACGACGCGGTGCAAACCGTTATGACCCAGTGCGAACTGTGGACGGATAATCAAACCGATTTATAAAACGGAGGAATAAAAATGAAGAAAGTTATATCTCTTTTTGCTACGCTTATAATCACTATTATGGGACTAAGTTTCGTTGGGTGTTCAAATGATAATACGCCGACAGATACTAAAATCGAATATGATTTGGTTAAACTCACAGTAGACAATTACTCCGATTATATCGCAATTAATACTGACTACAGCGATTATAATCTTATTGCGCTAAGCGAATCGCTTTTATCAGGGCAATATTTTTATACGGCTTCTCTCATAGTGCATATTTCAACGGCAAGTGCTAAACCCGACTTGAAATTCTCCAATGTAAAAATATCGTATTCTGTTGGGACCGTATCCAGTACATGGGAATTAGGTAATGGAATATTAATGCCGACAGCGAGATTGGATTATCAGGGGAATTCTAAGTGCTCTTTTACGGCAATAGCAGAAAATAAAATGATAGGCGTTTTATCTCCTACAATTTTTTCATCGACAAAAAACATCGTGAATACCATCGATGGATTTGTCTATGTTCCCAAAGAGTCCTGAATATTTTATAGGGAGAAGTCTGTTGTATATGAAAAAAGAAAAAGTTTTAGCCGCACTTATTGCAGTATTTTCTATAATAAGCGTGGCAGTATTGATAATGAGCATAGTCGGATTAAACACCGACAACGATGTGATTATGCTCGTTGGTTTAGTCGCTTTTTTCGTGTTCCTTATTCCAGATGCAGTAGTCATCGTAAAGTACGCAAATATTAAAGGACAGCAAAAAGAGCAAGCGCGAAACGAATATTTCAAAGAGAAGGGAATCGAGCCCGAAATTATCATAGGCACAAAAGAGTATTTCTTTTTTATCGATAAGGAAAAGGGTGTTTTCGGAACGGATACCAACGGCGAACTTTATAATGTGGCGGACATAGTATCCTATCGCAGGCTTTTTTCGACAATAGAAGGCACGACAAAGTATGATAAAATGTCCGTTCGGATTTTTATGAATGGGCAAGAAAAAGCATTGGTTATAGGGCCGAGCTATGTTCGTGCGGATTATGGCTCGTATGAGTATAATCTAAAATTGGCGAACGTGGACAAGATAATAAATGTTCTTGATGAGGTAACGAATACACAATTAAACGATTACCTAAAAGCCAACGACCTATCTCCGACAGAACAATTCATATACGACGGATATGTTTTTGGCTACGATGTCTCAAAGAGAATATTTTATACCCGAAGTGAATATGGATCGTTGGAAAAGCATTCGTTTGACGAGTTAGTGAATTATGACATTGTGCGTGCCCATACGACAGTGACTAAACTCGATATTGGCGATGCGACAATAGGGGCATTGATATCGGGATCAATCGGTGCTGCAATATGGGGAAAGTCGAGTGCCGAGTATTGCAGTGAACTGTCTATCCACATAGTATTAGACGGCGACGATATCGATTTTATTTTGGCGCAGCGAGAGAGATTGCCGTTAAATTCTAACGAAGTGCAGGCAAAAGAACGGTTTATTGGAAATGTTGTAAAAGCACTTAAAACCATTGAAAATCGGCAAACCAAATAGTTGGAGATACACTATGGAACAAAACGAAGAAATAAAACAGGATACTCAATATTTGTTTTATCGAGTAGCCGAGGACAGCACTCGGTGGGATAGAATGACCGGGGTCGAACTGAAGAAAAGGATAAAAACCCTTTTGGCGGACGATAAATCGTTTGAGAAAATGGTGGATGTCATTAGTTGCTTGCGATTAGCGCAAGTATTCTACCTGCGCACCAAAAACAAAAAAGAATGCGCCATTCCGTTCATTGTTACACCGCAAGGGGAAATGCTATTGCTTTTCACGGCCAAATCCCAAATCAAAAATGAACAATACAAACAATATGCGGTCGAATCGACTACATATCCCGCGCTTATAAAGAGCCTTTCCGCCGCCATTAACAGCGTTATAATAAATCCCGATACCCAATTCTTACCGTTGTCGGTCGAGGCTGTCAATAGCATGATAGAGATGATGGATACGGTCGAAGATGATTTGGATAGTTCTATGAAAGAAGGATTCGACAAAGAAAGTCTTTCGCCACTTATGTTCGAAAGATTTTTGGGAAGGCGTGTTGAGTGTAAGACCTCAAACGAAACCTATATCGGCGACGCTTTTCGATATGATGTCGTGGACGGCAAGGCGTATTTGGAAGTAGACCGAGAAAATGTATCGAACGTCAAAATATTCTACGATGACGTTTTATCGATAAAGGACATAACCGAATAGAGAAGCTATTCTCTAAAATAAACAGTAATTTAACATGGAGAACGAGAAATATGGAATATGTTAAACTTACACTTGAAAATTTGCAAGTACAGCATACTTGTTACACTATCTCAAATAGACAGGTAGTATTATGAGCGAACACAAATACCCTCGTATCGAAGCGGCAACGGCGAACGAAGATCTCAAAAAAAAGGACGATAAAAAGACGTCGATTATTTTTCTCTCGATAGCGCTTGCTCTCTTTCTTGCGTGCGTCGGCTTTTTGGTGTGGAATATAGTCAGAATGCGCAAAGTCGATACCGACTATGTAAAAGTTCTGGGCAAAGTGGTCGACGTGGAAACAATGGGCACCTCGTCGTCGGCATCCAGCGGGCGCTCGTATTTTTTGGTGATTTCTTATACGTTCGACGGGCAGGAATACAAGTTTATCGACCGAGAGGGCTATAAGTGGCATGATGAAGCGTATGACTGTGTCGGGAAATACGCGGATATACTCGTCGATCCGCAAAACCCCGCCCATGCGGAAAGGCCGACATCTTCGGGCTTTATTTCAACCTTTTGCGCTTGCTGCTTCGCCTTTTTCTGCATTATATATGCGGCGGGAATGAACATCTTCTTGGCGCGCAAGGGAAGTTCTTTTACAAAGAGATTTCTTTTTATATGGGGAGCGGAAATTTTGCTCGGCGTAACGATTGTGCTATTGTTTTGGACGGGAATGCCCCATGCCAGATTCGGAGAAGTTTTTGCTCGCAACAGCGGGGCGATAGGCGTAACGGTCGTATGCGGATTGCCTCTTTTGGCGACTTTGGTAGACGGCATCATCACGCTTAAACTGCGCCCTTACAAATCGAATCACCGCGTATATCGTATCTCGAAGCGCACCTTAAAGCGCGAAATCGCAGATAGAGTACGGGACCATGAAAACCGCCGAAGTTGATCGGCAACACTTGAATAATTGTCAAAAGAGCTATAAAATTCAATTTATCACTCTAAATAATAATAGCCCACTATTTCGCACTTGCGGATATAGTGGGCTATTTTTTTGAACGGTATAAACTGTAAGGCTTATTATTTCTTTTTTAGCTCTCTCGGCAATATATCATCGCACGGTACTCCGTTGCGTTCTTCTAAAATGTCTTGATGTCCCTTTTTGCATGATTTCTTTTTGCCGTCGTAATGTTGGCAAAGACCGCTTCCGATATGTTCCCGCACCAGCCGTTGCCAAGTTCGGGCTTTGCCTTCCGGGTCAAAATCTTCGGTAAGTTTGTTGATTTTTCTTTTAAAACTGCTCATTGGCATTCCTCCGCTAAAGATTGTTTCTTTTCTTCAAATTGAAATCTTCCATAAGACCAGACTCAAAAACGTCGGGGCATATAAAATCCTTTGAGTCGTGATCGAACTGCACCGTAAAATATTTGCCGTCTATTTTTTTAATCACTCCCAAACCGAATGCTTTGTGACTTACCGCATCGCCGACGCGGATAGAAATTTTTGGCGGCGGCGGTGTTATAGGCTCGTCGGCTGTCGTATTGCTCGGAGGAGAGGAGCGATACGAGGAATTTTGAGTAACGGATTTATATCCTTTATTCTCGATATGGTCGGCAACTAAAAAATAAATAAACAGATACGCCAACGGTGTGCATAGAACGGAAAGACCGATTGCTCCCCAAATATTCTTGGCAGTGCTGTCAACCTCGATTTTTTTCGTATAGGTAACCGAGATTGTACCGCTCGACCTGCCGCCGCAACGACTGCAAGCGGTATAGCCCTTGCTTATGGCTTCGTGCTTTCCCATAGCGTGTTGAGATTTTGCCAAGTAAGAGCAGCCCGCGCTGTGATAGCGGTCTCCGTAGGTAGTCACATAAACGCGCGGCTCGGTCGCCGTGACGGTTTCGGTTTTATAGGACGGGGTGCTATTGGCGTTTATTATGAAATACCATAAGAACGCCATCGGTATGCAAATAAGGATGACGATTATGGTGTGTTTTATAAACTTTTGCTTGTCGGCTTTATCCATTAAATACCTCATAATTATTATACCGTAAAAGAGCGAAATGTCCAACTAATCAGCGGTGGCTGATTATAGAAATTTGAAAAAGATTTATAATATTAATAAGCCGTGACTGATTAAGGAGGGCGATAAAAATGACATTCAACGAAGCCCTCGCTACGAGGATAAACGAATTGCTGAAAGAAAAGGATATGACGCAATATCGTTTGGCAATGAATAGCGGAGTCGTTGCGCAAAGCATAGACAACATACGACGTCAGCGAAATAAGACGAACGCCGTAAATATCGTGTTTCAAATTGCGCAGGGATTCGGAATGACGCTGAAGGAGTTTTTCGATAGTCCGCTGTTTGACATCGAGAATATAACCGATTGATTGACCGCAAATAAAGCGGTCTTTTTTAATTTAAGATAAAAAATATCTATGACTGTAACGAAACTAACACATCCGAGCATTGACAAATAGAAAATAAAGTAGTATACTATGCCTATCCGTTCCAAAGTGGTGCGGATAGAATACGGCGGAGGTTTTTCGATGCGCACGAAGAACGAAGCATTAATGCAGGAAATAGTGGAGGAGGTTGACGAGTTCTATTCTTTGAGGGGTAGAACGCCGACGACACGCGAACTCGCGGAAATGTTGGGGATAAGTCATACAACGGTCATACGGTATTTGCAAGATATGGACGCTCGTAAAATGCTCGATTATGACAACGGCAAGATTGTGACCGAGAAGATAAGCAAGTCGCAGGACGGAACGGTAAGCGTTCCGCTTGTGGGCAGCATATCCTGCGGACAGCCGCTATTGTCGGAAGAGAGCGTGGAGAGTTACATACGCATTCCGACGGAGTGGCTCGGATCGGGCGAATATTTCTTATTGCGAGCAAACGGCGATTCGATGGTGGACGCGGGGATTGACGATGAAGACATCGTTATAATCCGCAAGACCAGTGAAGCCGAGGACGGAGATATCGTGGTCGCGCTCGTGGATAACGAAAACACACTCAAACGGCTATACCGCGACGAGAAAAAGCGAAAGATTATTTTGCATCCCGAAAATCCCGACTACGATGATATTGTCGTCGACTACTGTGAGATACAAGGAGTAGCGGTTAAAGTATTAAAAGACCTGTGAGGAGATATGGCAATCAAACAGCAGACATACTATTGCATCGATATGAAGACGTTTTACGCTTCGGTCGAATGCGCGGAGCGAGGGTTGAATCCTTTTGAAACCAACCTCGTCGTTGCCGATGTGTCGCGCGGATCGAACGCGCTGTGTCTTGCTGTGTCTCCGAAACTGAAAGCGCAAGGCGTTCGCAATCGATGTAGGCTTTCCGAAATACCGCGTGGAATCAAGTACATCATTGCGCCGCCGCAAATGCAATTATACATTGACTACGCCGCCGACATTTACGACATATACCTTGATTACATTTCGCCAGACGATATTCACGTTTACTCGATAGACGAGTCATTCATCGACGCGACTCCGTATTTGAACGTGTATAACACGGATGATGTGAGTTTTGCGAAATTTCTCGTGCAAGAGATCGCGCGGCGAAAGCACATCCCGGCAACGGCGGGCATCGGCACAAATCTCTATCTTGCCAAAATTGCGTTAGACATTACCGCCAAGAAAAACAAATCGCATATCGGCTATCTCGATGAAAAGACATACTGCGATACGTTATGGCGGCATAGGCCTATAAACGATTTTTGGCAAGTGGCAGACGGCACGGCAAACCGACTCGCAAGGTACGCCATCTACGATATGTACGGAGTGGCGCACAGTCCGATTGACTTATTGTACAAAGAATTCGGCGTCAATGCCGAATTACTCATCGACCATGCTTGGGGAAGAGAGTCGTGTACCATAGCCGACATCAAGGCGTATAAGAGCAAATCGCATTCCGTGTCATTCTCGCAAATACTCCCCAGAGATTACTCGTTCGACGAAGCGCGAATCGTGATGACCGAGATGGTGCAGCACGGCGCATACGAACTAATGAAAAGGCACGTCGTATCGAGCAGAGTAGGAATCTATGTAGGATATTCCAAAAGCGAAATACCGTCGGTACACGCGGCGGCGCGATTGGGATTGGTCACGGCATTGAATTCCAAGTTCGCTCCGCTCGTCAAAGATTTGTACGACAAAAATGCAAGTCGGACCGTTCCTATACGGCGGCTCGGAATCGACTTTGAAGACGTGGTGGACGAGTCATACGAGAGTTACGACTTATTCACGGATATCAACGAAGTGGAGCGAGAAAAAAGTAGAGAGCGAACGGTGCTTGCGCTGAAAGAAAAGTTCGGGAAGAACTCCATACTCGTCGGAACGAACTACTTGGATTGTGCAACGCAGCGCGAGCGGAATACGTTTATAGGAGGGCATAGAGCAGGCAATGACACAAAGTGAACGAGCAAAACAATTTATGCCTTTCGATGCGATGAAAGGACTCAAAGAAGCGTTACGCGAGAGAGAGGAAAGGCACTTGCGCGAAGAAAAGCGCGAGCTCTCGGAGGATGCGGCGGAAAGGCTGTCAGCACAAATCAATCGAGTAACGAAAGGTGCGGAGATAAAAGTACGATACTACAAGGCATACCACGAAATTGAATTGCAAGGCAAAGTGACGAATATCGATGTGGTGTACAGATACTTGGTTATTGGCGAAGAACGGATATATTTCGACGACCTATACAAATTGACGATACTAAATTAGGAGAGGAAAAATGCGATACTATGATGTAAAATGTCCGCATTGCGGCACGATGAACAAACATTTATATCTCGAAGAAACGAACGGATGGATGATATGCCAGAATTGCGGCAAAGACTATAAGGCCGCGGACTTTGCGAAAGTCACGAAAATCCCGGTTTATACGGGAGAACAACTCGCCAGAATGGGCGCAAAATATTAGCGAATGCGACTTGCCCCGGTCGCTGACGATTTAATATTCGGATACGAAAGAGTCCATCTTCGGCGTCGGAATTCCCGACCGCGCCAATGAAGTAGCGATAAATCAAAACTTTTGTATCTTGGGAAAACGGAGGTTATGTTGCATGAATCCAATTACACAACAGCCCGAATTCCGATACTGTCGGAATTGCGGGCAAAAGATTGTCGGCTTTCGAAATGCGGAAGGCTTACTTAAGTTACAGTGTCCGCGATGTAAAGCGTGTTCGGTCAGTACTATAAGATAACAAGCATAATCGAGATGCTGCATCACGGAGAACAGCTCGAAACTGGAACAATTATCTTTGGAAGCTAACGTATAAAAAGCCTAACAGAACCGTCCGAAAGGGCGGTT
>Ga0209694_1001075_pt1 | contig 33289 bp, 29 predicted proteins | sample GluameincwithD2O_FD_187499 | JGI IMG/M metagenome (GOLD analysis project Ga0209694, IMG submission 187499) | Mouse cecum microbial communities from Vienna, Austria - Glucosamine amended microcosms incubated with D2O (SPAdes) (version 2) | ecosystem: Host-associated > Mammals > Digestive system >... | reverse complement strand
GGCAAAAGAAGGATAAAGGGCAAGGTCGAGATAATCATCGACAAAGGAACTGACAGTAGTGAAGACAGAATCCATCTCAATATGAGGGAAGAGAGAATGGAGCAGTGGCAAACGGCCCTGAATCGAGTTATAGTGTGTTTGGTAATTTTGTTTATTGAGCATGAACATATTTTACCAAAAAAAGGCACCTCATCCATTACGGATCAGGTGCCTCTTTTTATTTTTGGACTGTCAGAAATTTAACAGCCCCTTTTACTCTTTATTTACAAATGGTATGGATGGATTTATTTCTCATAGACCATTCTGGATGATTTCCATTGATTCAGTGTTCTATTTTGCTGGAAGATAATCATGAATTGGAGGTTCAGGAATTTCTGAATGATTGGCCTGATTACGGGTAATCTCTTCAAGAACCCGTTCTTCAAATTCTTTTGCAGAATCAAAACCTTCACGAAGCAATAAGTAATTCTTAACTGCTGTTTCGATGATGGTAGCCATTGGCCGGCCAAAAGTGACTGGGATTTTCATTTTCATGATTGAGATTCCCAGATATTCGGTATATTCCTTATCCTCGAGACCCAAACGGTCATAGTCTTCGTCCGGTTTAAATGATTCCAGAGCAATTTCGAAATCAATATCACTGCGTTCTGCAACTGAAGTGACACCATACATCCGTTTGACATCAATGATCCCGACGCCACGCATTTCCATGAATCCTTCAATCACCTGAGCCGTTCTTCCAACCAGTGAGTTATGAATCCGGTACACGTCAACCCGATCATCCGCTACGAGCTGATGACCACGGTTCACCAGATCCAGAACAATTTCACTTTTACCCAGTCCGCTTGGTCCGGTAATTAACACACCCACTCCATAAACGCGTACGAGCTCAGCATGAACAATAACACTCTGAGCAAGCATCTCATCCAGGAAGTTTGTGATGTTAACCACAACTATACTTGTTCTTGAGTTTGTTATAAAAACCGGAAAATTCTTGCGGTTTGCGATTTCTTCAAGAACTGGCGGACAGGGCTGGCCGTTCGTGATGATGATGCAGGGTGTTTTTTCATTGGTTAAAAATTCAAAGACTCTTCTCTGATTAATTTCATCCATTTCATCGGCGATATAACGGGATTCCTTACCGCCAATAACGACAAGGCGCTTTACCTGTGAATTATTAAAATAACCTGCCAGCTCAAGACCTGGCCGATTGATATCAGGCAGAGTAATCGGCCGGTTCAGGGATGCTTCGTTTCCAGTAATCATCCGCCAGTGAAATTTTTCTTCCAGGTTTCTTACTTCTGCCTTCATATCTTATTTCCTTTCCAGCATGCCTTTGAGATATTTGCCGGTATAACTATTTTCGTTGGCGGCAATCTGTTCCGGCGTACCTTTGGCGACGATGGTTCCTCCTTCGTCTCCACCTTCAGGTCCGATGTCGATGATATAATCAGCATTTTTGATTACGTCAAGATTATGCTCAATGACAATCACCGTGTCTCCATTATTGACCAATCTCTGAAGCACTTCAATCAGTTTTTTTACATCCGCGGAATGCAGTCCAGTTGTCGGTTCATCCAGTACAAAAACTGTTTTTCCAGTCGCTTTCTTCTGAAGTTCACTGGCCAGTTTTACCCGCTGTGCTTCTCCTCCGGACAGCGTGGTCGCTGATTGTCCAAGCTTGACATAGGATAATCCGACATCCACTAAAGTCTGAAGTTTATGACGAATCTTTGCTACATTTGAGAAGAATTCCAGAGCTTCTTCAACAGTCATTTCCAGAACATCGGCAATGGTTTTATCTCTGTATTTGACCTGTAAGGTTTCTTCGTTATAGCGATGACCATGACAGACATCACAATCCACATACACATCCGGTAAAAAGTGCATGGAGATCTTACGGACGCCATCTCCCTGACAGGCTTCGCATCTTCCGCCTTTTACATTGAAAGAGAATCTTGATTTTGTAAAACCAAGCATTCTGGCTTCTTTGGTCTGCGCGTACAGATCACGAATATCATCGAATACACCGGTGTAGGTTGCCGGATTGCTTCGTGGGGTTCGTCCGATTGGATCCTGTCCAATCTCAATCAGCTTATCGATCTGATCCAATCCCTGAATTTCTTTGACCTGACCAGGTTTAACCCGGACCTTACCCAGAGAATGCTGAATTCCATGGGTTAAAACTTCAGTCACCAGAGAAGATTTTCCAGATCCGGAAACTCCAGTGACAACAGTCAGAGTGTTCAAAGGAAAGCTGACGGTGACATTTTTCAAATTATTTTGAGTCGCCTTGATGACTTTAAGTTCCCTGCCATTGCCCTTGCGGCGATCTTTCGGAACGGGAATGCTTTCTTTTCCTGTCAGGTATCTTCCAGTAATCGATTGATCATTAGCCATTACTTCTTCAGGCGTTCCGGCAGCAACAACCTGGCCGCCATGGACACCAGCTCCAGGTCCAATATCAACGATATAGTCTGCAGCCCGCATGGTATCTTCATCATGTTCGACTACGATTAATGTATTTCCCAAATCCCGCATTTCTTTCATCGTCGCAATCAGCTTGTCATTATCCCGCTGATGAAGACCAATCGATGGTTCATCCAGAACATACATTACACCCGTCAACTTGCTTCCGATCTGGGTAGCCAGACGAATACGCTGAGACTCTCCGCCAGACAAAGTCGATGATAGACGATCAAGAGTAAGATAGGTCAATCCGACATTTCTTAAGAATTCCAGTCGGGAACGAATTTCTTTTAAAATCATCTCCGAGATATGAGACTGCGTGTCATTCAGATTTAGATGATCAATAAATGATAAAGCCTGAACAACTGACATCTGTGTCCATTCATAGATGTTTTTGCCGCCAATCCTCACCGCCAGAACTTCTCTGGATAAACGAGCTCCCTTACAAGTCGGACAGGTCTGTTCCGATAAAAAGGATTCATACCAGTCGCGGCTCCAGCTTGAAGACGTCTCAAGATAACGGCGTTCAATCATATCGGCAACCCCTTCAATTCTTTCATTCATCTTGCGCTCCATCTGGCCGCGGGACGAATAAAGGGTATATTGAATTGCCGCATCTGAACCATGCAGGATGTAATTCATTTCCTTTTTAGTGAGATCCTTAATCGGTTTATCCATGTCAATAGAATAGTGATTAAGCAGCGCTTCCATGCGCTGCCATTCCTGATTGAGGGTACCCACAATGTTTTTATAGTAAGCAATTCCACCTTCGCGAATTGAAAGATTCTTATCCGGAATCAACAAATCCATATCCACTTTCTGCAGGACACCTACTCCCTTGCAGGAAGGACAGGCTCCTAGCGGAGCGTTAAAGGAGAACAGTTTAGGTTCGAGCTTAGGAACGGTAAAGCCACAGATTGTACAGGCATAGTTGCTTGAAAAAGTTAATGTCTGATCATCAGTCATCACAGCTGCCATCCCTTCACCCAGTTCCAAAGCAGTCTGCATCGAGTCATAATAGCGGGAGCGATTATCGCCTTTGACAATACGGTCAACGACAACTTCAATGGTGTGTTTCTGATTTTTATTGAGTGGATCCATCTCTTCGAGCATCCTGATCTCACCATCAATTCGGGCACGGATGAATCCTTCCCTGATCAGTTTCTCGAAAGTGTCCTTAAAAGTTCCCTTCTTCTGTCTTGCGATTGGAGCCAATATTGTTGTCCGGGTCTTATCGGGCAAAAGCATGATCTGATCAACCATTTCAGTGATGGTCATTCCTGTAATCGGTTCGCCATGAGTGGGGCAGTATGGGATACCGATTCTTGCGAACAGCAGACGAAGATAATCATAAATTTCAGTGACTGTTCCTACTGTACTTCGAGGATTATGAGAAGTTGTTTTCTGATCGATGGCTACCGCTGGAGAAAGACCGTCAATCTGGTCAACATCAGGTTTTTCTGAATTCCCCAGAAACATTCGCGCATAGCTCGAAAGGGATTCCATGTAGCGTCTTTGACCTTCGGCATAAATCGTATCGAAAGCCAAAGATGTCTTTCCACTCCCGGAAACTCCGGTCATGATGATCAGCTGATCCCTTGGAATCTTCAGATCGATATTTTTCAGGTTATTCTCCCTGGCTCCTTTGATGGTAATAAATTGTTCCAATTGACATACCCCCTTATTCCTTACTGATACTTAAAGAATTATTTGTATTTACCTTCATGTGTTTCCTTCATATTTATCATTCAGATTCATTCAAATTACTTTAAGTAAATTCTGAATTTATGAATTCTTTGATCTGTCTATATTGTAAACGTCGATTATACGTCTTTCGTTTTACAGACTTCCATGAAAGGATACCGCCAAATTTATTGTTTTCCAAATGATTTTCGCATTAAAAATGCATTATCAATTTTTGAGATGCGTAATTATCAGATTTTATCCAGAACACGCAAAAATGCAGAGCAAATCATTATCTTTCGATTTGCTCTGCTGATCAACTCTATTCCTGATTCAGTTCAAGATAGGCAGAATATAGTTCGTTTCGGCCGATCTTTGTCATTTCGCTGACTGCTTTGGCAGCAGCCCTTGGCTTTTTACCGTTTGCGATCTGTTCTTTCATCAGGTTCATAGCCTCTTCCATTGAAGACTTCAAATCTTCTTTCTTTGCCCCTTCAATGACAACAACGATTTCACCTTTCAGTCCTTCACAGACTTCAAGAACTTCAGAAATGCTGCCCCGAATGAACTCTTCATGTTTTTTGGTGAGTTCCCTGGCCAGGCATATTTTTCGATTTCCCAGAACTTCTAGCCCATCTGCAAGCATATCGCTGATTCGATGAGGAGCTTCATAGAACACCAGAGTATAGGGAAGCATTTTTAATTCTTCAAGCTGTTTTTTTCTTTTTGAACTCTTTGAATCCAGAAAGCCATAAAACAGATATCTTGAAGTTTCCAGACCACTGGCCACCAGGGCATTTAATGCGGCATTGGCACCAGACATGGAAATCACTGGATAGTCCTGCTCGATTACTTCCTGCACCAGACGATTGCCTGGATCAGAAATGAGCGGATAGCCAGCATCAGAAATGATGGCCACTTTCTTATTCTGCTCAAGCAAAGCCAGAATTCCTGGAATACTTGCATCCTGATTAAACTCATGATGTGCAATTAATGGCTTTTTGATCTCCAGATTTTTAAGAAGAATTCCGGAATTTCTCGTATCTTCACAGGCGATCACATCGGCATTTTTTAAAGTTTGCAGCACACGAGGTGAGATTTCCTGCATATTCCCGATTGGAGTGGGCACCAGATATAAGGCGGCCTGATCTTCATTCTGAAAACTTTTCTGACGTTTCATTTTGATCATCCTTCTCTTTGAATAGTTCATCAAAAGTCAAAAAGAGCACTTCTTCGCGATTCTCAATTTTCGCCTGCCGCTGCAGAACATTTAGTGATGAAAGACGATATCGGTTTCCATTGTAGGTCACATGGGAGTTTACCTTTGGCAGTCCTTCCTTGAGTCTGGTGTATTCATCATTCTCAAAGCGCAGACAGCACATTAATTTACCGCACTGACCTGAAAGCTTCGAGATGTTTAAAGCGAGCATTTGATTTTTAGCCATATTGATCGACACCGTATCAAAATCACTCATAAATCTTGAACAGCAGCATTCCATGCCGCAGTTTCCAATTCCGCCAACCATCTTCGCTTTATTTCTTGGTCCAACCTGTCGAAGTTCAATCCGGCAGGACAGTTCACCGGCGAGATCTTTGAGCAGCTGTCTGAAGTCAACTCGATCATCACTGACATAAGTAAAAATGACTTTATATGAGTCGAGAGTATATTCACATGAGATCAGATGCATATCGAGATTCAGACGATTGATGCATTCCTGGCAGATCGCAAAGGCTTTTCTGGCCTTATCTTCATTCTCTTTTCTGGTCTGAAGGTCTTCTTCGCTGGCCTTACGCAGCACTGGCTTGAGATCTCCTTTGACTTTACGTTCATCGTAAATCATGGAAGGAACGCAGCAGCGTCCGATCTCCTGACCTCGAACTGTTTCAACAACCACAAGATCATTGGTTCGAAACTGTTCATAAGCCCCAAATGTATACGTCTTTCTTGATTCATCAAACTGAATATAAGCTAAATATGGATACGCAGCCGTTTCAGCTGCGGAGTTTTCATGATCCTGTTCGTGGCCAAAATGCCCTGAACCGTTTTTTCGAAATTCGTTCTTTGCCACTGTAGACCTCCTTCTTAATACGTCGTTATTTCATTGATAATAATCCTCATATCTGAATAACAAATCTGAGGACCAGATCTAATAACATAGTTACTGTTTCCATCTGAAATTCAATCAGAAGATTTCGTGCATATAAAAGCAGAAACGATCAAGAAGCAAAGCTGCATCTGCCGGAGTTTTCAGCTGATCGAGAATTTTAAGACAGGTCGTCTGAATATCCAATTTCTTTTTGAGTGAAAGGTCCTTTCGTTCAAAACTTAAGAAACTGATCCAATACAAAAACAGCTGAAAATCCATTCGATTGAATTCCTTGTTTTTAAACGGGAAGATTTCATGCTGGAGATAATAGATAGCTTTGTGCGCCCCCTTCATCTCTAAAAACTTTTCTGCCGCCTCCTGCATTTCAAACAATCGATTTTCACGCAGTATTCTGGCGGTATCCTGTTGATCAAAGCCATGATCAGCAAGCAGAGCCGCTGCCTTTTCATCGTCGATCAGTTCTAAAATCTGCTCCTGTCTGATCTTTCGTCCGGCTGGTCTTAATGAAATAATCTGAGTTCTGGATTGAATCGTATCGAGAATATTACTTAAATGATGACTTGTCAGAATACCAATAACGTCTTCAGGCGGTTCTTCAAGAAATTTCAGCAGCGAATTACTTGCCTGCACAGTTGCACGATCATAATCTTCAAGAATATAAACTCTTCGTCCCTTTTCACTGCTGGAACTTTTTGAGAAAAAATCCTGCAGTCTGGCAATCTGATCTTTTTTAATCGTATAGTTTTCAAATTTTATTTCTGGCAGTTCCAAAGTCCCGCCATTTTTCCAATAGGCTTCAATATCCTTTCGGCGAAGCGGCTTTTGAGCCATCAATGAATCCCGGCCAATTTTAAAAAAGTCAGGGTGTTCCTGTCTTTCAACCTGCTGACAGCTTGTACATTTCTGACAGGCCAGACCATCTTCATCCGGATTTTCACAAAGAACAGATTGAGCCAGAAGCAAGGCGCATTGTGATAAAGGCGCTCCCTGTGCTCCAGAAAGCAGGTAGGCATGAGAAAGTGAATTGGATTTTAAAGCATGACTGAGTACCCGGTAAGCCACCGGCTGGTTTTTTCTGAACTCTTCCTTATTCATAATTTATAACCTCTGAATCGATTCATTTCATGGATTCAGGATTCATTTTGAAATGAAGTCGAGGATGGCCTGATATGCCTGATCAGCAACTTCTTCTGGACTCTTTTGAGCATCAATAATGATCGTCTTTTCTGGATGAGCTGTAGAAAGAACATCAAAACCTTCACGAACTCTTTGATGAAATCCCAGGCTTTCAGCATCAAGACGATCGAGATTTCCTCTTTTTTCCATTCTCTTTTGTGAGACGGATAAAGGAACCTTAAAAAACAGAGTCAGATCCGGACGTTGATGATTCAGCCCGAAATCATTAATTTCTTCAATCGCCTTCTGACCAAGATTTCTTCCATATCCCTGATAAGCAATGGAAGAATCCAGAAACCGATCGCATAAAACTATTTTTCCTTCATTTAAAGCCGGTTGGATCACTTCATAAAAATGCTGAGTGCGGCTGGCCGCATATAACAAAGCTTCCGTTTTTGGATTCATAGCCTTATTTGCGGGATCAAGCAATATGGAACGTATCTGTTCTGAGATGGCAGGACCACCTGGTTCCCGGGACAGGACGACATCAAAGCCTTCTTTTTTCAGTCTTTTTAAAAGAGCCTGAGCAGCAGTTGTTTTCCCTGCTCCATCATTTCCCTCCAGAGCAACAAAAAGTCCCTTTTGCATCCTGAGCCCTCCTTTGGTTCATCATCTTTAATATGGTTGATTGAATTTTCATCTTAAACTTTTCAATTATACCATATTCTATTTTTTCGCTTTTCGACCCCATAATTTGAAACTGCAAGTTTGGATTCTGGACTCAAAGATTTAATCTCATTTCTAACAAATGGATGGAGAAAATTGATCAATAGGTAACATGTTGCTAATATAGATGTGTAACTAGTTACCTTTTGAAGTGATTGAGCAAATTGAAGAAAAAAGTTAATGAAGAGATCCGCATGGCTGGATAAAAAAGGATTAGACATGAATATTGAAGATCTTATTGAAAATTATTCAGATTCTGCTCAGAAACAGAGTCGGGCGATTTTCAGTTCCATATTTATTATCGGTAATAAGCTTCAGACTATTTTCGACAACAATATCCCGGAAATTTCATTGAAACAATTTATGCTTTTGTCAATGATCAGACAATCAGAAATCCCATTGACTCTGACTCAATTAGGAAATCTGCTTGGCTGTTCCAGACAAAATATTAAAAAAATAGCAGAATCCCTGATGAAAAAAGGTTATATCACTTTCGTCAAGAGTTCTCAGGATTCCAGAGCAACCTGTATCCGTATCACCCAAAAAGCGAACGATTTTTACGAAAACGACTTTGCAAAATATCAAAAAGATCTGAAATATCTGTTTGACGTTTATTCCAGTCAGGAAATAGAAGCTCTTTTTACTCTTCTATCGAAGATGTACTCAGGAATAGAAAATCTGAAAGCCAAAACATCCAACAAGAATGTACCGGACAACTAAGAGAAAGAGAAATAGTCCCATGAAAACAATTGTCATATACCATTCGCAGACAGGATTTACCAAACGTTATGCTGAATGGATCGTCGAAAATGCTAATGCCGATTGCCTTGAACTCTAGAAGGATTTATCCTTGTATCAGACCATTATTTTTGGAAGCTGGGCCTTTGCGGGCAGTATACGGAAAATCGGATGGTTTAAGAAGAACATAAACGAATGGAAAAACAAAAAACTGATTATCTTTTGCGTCGGTGCAAGTCCAATAGACAGTCCTGAAGTCAAACAGGCTCTGAATAATTTTCGTAGTGATTTGGAGCACAAGAATGTAAAAGTTTTCTATTGCCCAGGAGGAATCAACTACGAAAGAATGCCTGGTGCATCCAAATTAATGATGAAGATATTTCTGAACGGACTTAAGTCCAAAAAGGAAAAAACTCAAACCGAGACAGAAATGTTAAAAATGATTTCATCTTCTTATGATTTGTCTAACCAAAGATACATAAAGCCTATTCTGGAAGAATTGAACCTTAACAATTAGTTTTTTTAATTATGAAATTTATAAAATTTTCAATACCATAAAATAAGCTGAATGTTCTATTGTGAATTATGAAAACAAAGACAAATGAAGAACTGTGCGGTAATAAGCCAATCAATCTTTTCTTCCTTTTTCTTCTCATAAGACTAATTACATCTTTCATTATCACTCCAAAATTTTCTCAAGATCGTTCATTGAAAGATTCAATAAGTCAGTAATTTTTTCTTTCGAATTATTCAAAAGTATCATTTGGATCCCCTGCCTGATTCCTTCGTCTTTACCAATTCTCATTCCTCCTGTTTTACTGCGTTCCTGCATTTGAATCCACTCTTTACATCTCTAACACGTTTCCTGCAGAGTCATTTTTTCTTTATTACTTAATCTCAGTTCCAGACTTCTGGTATCGCGTTCAGAATTATCATCAAAAATTACTTCTTTTTGATTATCAAAACAATATTGATTTACCATTCGGGAAAATGCTGGTTCTTTCTCAAACAGTCTTTTAGCTGCGATATCCGACTTGATTTCGCCATTTTCCATTAGATTGATTTATCCATTAACTATGACTTTTCATTCGATATTGACAGTCTAACAAAACAATGTGGCTTATTAATGAATTAATAATAATTTTAAGTTTTAATGGATATTGTTTTTGCTCTTTGAGATACATTTCTAGTTCTATAAAAACATAGCATTGATTCTAACTTTTGGGATTTCAGAAAACAGGATCTAAAATAGAAAATAGATCTGAATCACAGCAGAAGTTTCAATATCTCGATTTACAAACACAAATCTAAACAGCTTATTTTCCCGCTAAGCTATTATTCAGGAGACTTTATTATGTGCGGTCGTTTTTTAATGAATGAAGAAGCTCTGGCAGCAGTAGAAAACTTTGTAAAAATACCTCGATCGATTCAGGGCCAGCTTGACCTTGGAATGATCTTTCCCAGTAATCCCTCTTTAGTTATTTATGAAGATGGAAATGATTTCAAAGCAGGCATAAAACACTTCGGATTTTTATCTGAAAAACTGAAAAAACGAATTATTAATGCCAGGGCAGAGACAATAGAAGAAAAATGGATGTTCAAAAATGCTTTCCATCATCAACGCTGCGTCATCCCCTGTGCTCTGTTTTATGAATGGAATTCAGCAAAAGAAAGAATTTCATTTACAGAAAATGGGCATCCAGTGATGTATCTTGCCGGAATCTGGATGAAAGATGATTTTGTAATCTTAACAACAGAAGCTAATTCATCCATGGAGCGATTTCATCATCGAATGCCTTTAATTCTTACTAAAGAGCAGTCTGAAGAATGGATTTTGAATTATTCTGAAGCTTCAAAGCTTCTTGATATAATCCCTCCAGCTCTGCGGTATCATATTGATACGCCAAAACAGGCCACCCTGTTTTGAAATTTCGTTTTTCTGATCTTAGATAAAAGTTCCTTTTCCTGTCGATCAGTAGAGTGGATTTGAGCTTTAGCATCTATTGATCATTGCTGGAATTTAAATAGATAGGCCTGATTATTTGGGCAGGGGGTACCTAAAATGAATAAAGAACTGATTAAAGAATTGCTGAACCTGGATAATGTTAAGCTGGTTGCAGTTTCAAAAAAACACTCTAAAGAAGAAATTGATGAAATGGCCCGTCTAGGGGTTAAAACTTTCGGAGAAAACCGTGTTCAGGAATTTCTGGAAAAGTATGATCCATCCTATTCCTGGCATATCATCGGTCATTTGCAGACCAATAAAGTGAAGTATCTGATTGGTAAGGTAGATCTGATTGAATCAGTGGACTCCTTAAAACTGGCTAAAGAAATTAATAAACAGGCTGCTAAACATGATGTCATTCAGAATATCCTTGTTGAACTTCATGTTTCCAGGTCTGATCTGAATAAAACCGGACTTGATCCCAAAGAACTTCCCGAACTGCTCAGTCAGATTGCTGAAATGAAAAACCTGAATCTGAAAGGGCTGATGTGTATTGCTTCGAATACAGACGATCGAAAGATAATTGAAAATGAATTTGACCAGATGAAAGCTTGGTTTGATACTTATTCAAGAATGTATCCAAGTATGGATACCTTAAGCATGGGGATGTCTTCTGATTATCCAGTTGCGATTGAACATGGATCAAATCAGATCCGTGTAGGAACCGCTCTATTTGCTTAAATTAAAAATCGATCATATAAGATCAGTTCTTACATTTAATCGATTTATCTCGGTTTTTGTCCTGAAATTTATGGTTCATTTGCCAATATGCAGCTTTTCAGAATCGCAAATTTGATTTTTTGACTTGATGTTTCTAAGATGTTACAAGTAATTCAGGATTTCAGCAGATTAGAAATCCTGTTTCTTTCTTTCCGGAAATCCGCTGTTCATCAAGATTTCCTCGATGCAGGCGGATCGCATGCTAACAATAGGAGAACGAATGAGTAATAACCCAAACGAAAACCTAAATCTTCCAAATGAAGAACATAATAAGCAGCCGGATGCTTTACAGTATGAAAATGTTAATCCGAGTACGCAGATTGCAGGCCAACCTGAACAGATAACTGACACTGAAGATCAGAGAATCGTTCATCGCGATTCCAATCTGGCTGACGGATATGAACCCAAGCCTCTTACTGAGCCCGTTCAGAGTGCTCCAACAGTTCGGACTGTACGTAAGAAAAAGAAGAAAAGAAAAAGAAGGCTGCGCAAACCGATTCGCTATGCGCTTTTAGCCATCTGTGCAGGTCTTTGTGCCTGGCTATTATACTTCCTGCTTTTTCAGGTCACTGGATCGCATTTAAAATCCGGAAATAACTCTGTCATCAGTTCCACCCCAAATCAGAAAGAAGAATCCTACACCGTATTGATCGATGCCGGACATGGAGGATTTGATGGTGGAAACGTCAGCGAAGATGGTCTTTACCTTGAAAAGGATATTAATCTTCAAATTGCTTTGAAAGTCAAAGCAGCAATGGCTGAGATCAATCCAAAGGCTAACGTGCTGTTAACCCGTGATGATGACAATGTCGAATGGGCCTTCGATGAAATCAGTGATCTGATCGGTCGCACGACTCAACAAAAAGAAAGCAATGCGGATTTCTTTGTCTCTTTGCATTGCAATGCGTTTCTTGGCGATTCTACCGTTCAGGGATATACGCTGTTCATCAACTCGTATGATCCTTTTATGAAAGCTTTCGCGAACAATCTCAATGACGACTTCACAGAAGTAGGTTGGTCAAAGCTTGATTCTATCACTGAAGACTATCTGTTTCAGCTGGTTTCGTTAGCTCCTATTCCATCCATTCTGGTTGAACTGGGTTATATGACCAATCCATCCGATATGGCTGGTCTGGTGGATGAGAATATGCAAAATCAGATTGCTTATGCAATCGCCAAGGCAATCAATGATACTTATACTGAAAATGAATCCTTGCTTGAGCAGTCTAAGACTGTTTACAAGGGAATGCAGGCTGAAAAAGATAAGACAATTGCGGAAAATGCTCCTGGGTATATGCAGGATGCCATTCACGGTGATAATTCAGCCATCCAGAATGAAACGAATCCAGCTCAGGCTGAACACAATGATCAGACTCCCCAGGATCCGAATGCCGAGCAAAATTCAGAACAAAATACTGAAAATCAAGATCAAAATGCTGAAAACCATGATCTAAGTGCTCAGTCTTCCGAAAATCCGGAAGATCCGCAGTCTTCAAATCCGGAAGATCCAAATTCCGCTGAACAGTAATTCTTATATTTTCAGGATGTTTTAAAGTCGATGTAAACCAATCTTAAAAATAAAGCAGGTCATTTGAAGGATTTCCTTCATAATGATCTGCTTATTTTTTCATTCTCTTTGATTTCCAGGTTTGATTCATTCTGGGATTCCTTATCCTGATCGATCAACGTTGTTTTTATAAATTCAGATTCCTTTACTCAGAAATTAGAACTCGATCCGCTTTTTCATAGGGCTTTAAGGAAGCAATATACTTTTCTTCGAGAGGAATCCATCGATCTCTGAACTGTTTGGCTTTCATTTCACCATTTCTCTGAATAATACGCTGCATCTGAGTCTCTGGACCAATATCCAAAAACAAAGAAACATCGTAATAATCAAATAATGATGGATGAAAGCTGTAGGAGCCTTCAATGATCATAACTTGACTCGGACTGTAAATTTTAGGCTCATCCAGGATCAGGTCCGGGCACAGCATGATCTGCGAAATATAATCCTGATTCTGACTGGCAGGAATCAGAACCTGTTCCAAAAAGCGTTCATGATCTACATTTTCTCCGGGAGCGGCATAACGCTCTGGCGTTCTTTGTTCCATGCGAAGATAATAGTCATCCATATGCAAAAGCGTGACTCGATCTTTAAAGTGATTCATCAATGAAGCGGCCAGGGTGGTTTTTCCGGAAGCGCAGCGTCCATCAATGGCAATGAAGAATGGAGAGTTCTTTTTCGCCTCTATTTTCGATTCAAGCCATTGGATCAGTTCATTCTCCTGTTCTTTGATCAGATTGTTCATATCGAATTTCTTTTCAATCAGGTACGCGTTGATGCTGCCTTTCGATAAGGAACCAGACCTGTTTTATCTAACATCACCATAATGGCTGGAATCAATGTCAGCTGCAGGATTATCCCTGGAATTGCTGAAAGCAGCGCACCTGAAATAAAAGCATTCCAGGTAAACATCTCGTCAGACATTGAAAGAAGAAAAAACATAACCATTCCCCAGACGGTTCGTCCAGCCATCATCGCCGAGATCAGAGAAATATATAAAGTTTTCAGACAGTGCCATTTAGAACTTCCATACAGATAACCAATAACCAGACCATAAGTTCCCAGTTCAAAAGCCATGGCAATCGCAGTTGGAAACAGTACTGGCATTCCAAATATCGCACTTCGAATTAATGGGGTCAGAATCCCCACCATCAATCCATATCTCCATCCACAGATCAGACCGCATAACAGAATCGGTAAATGCATTGGGGAAAGCATAATTCCAATCTGTGGGATCTGGCCAGTTAAAAACGGCAGAATCAGCCCCAGCGCCAGAAACATCGCAGCAAGAGTCAGATTCTTAATATGGTTCTTTTTTTTGGACATCTCTTCACATCCTTCCATCTGTACTTTCAAACCTATTTTCTATCCTCAACAAAATTACAGGTTTCAATCTCATCATAATTAGAAATTGTTTATTTACACAATATAATTTGAGCAATTTAATGTTTTTTTTTCGGTTTTTTGTTCTTTACTTCTCTGTTTCAATTCTTTCATTAACAGTTAAAGGAAATTTTTACCATTCAATGACTCTATCTCCAAAAGAAAAAGAGAAAAAGTATGAATTCTCTTTCTCTTCTGAAATATTTATTCGATTGTATGAATCAGATCTTTTATATCCAGTTTGTAACTGAATCAAATCGCATGACTTTTCAGATCAAATTTGAAATGACAAGAAATCAATCGGATCTATTTAGGATTTATGAGGCTTTCTTTGATTCTGAATTCGAAGAATCTTTTGAATTTCCTGATTCAGGATCGTTTAAATCTTCTTCTGTCTTTTTAACAGGAATATCAATCTGAACTTCTTCAATTCGATTTTTATTCAGTTTGGATACGCGAAGTGTCACCCCATTATCAAGCAGAATCGATTCGCCCAAATGAGGCAGATGACCAAGCTGTTCAATAACAAGACCGCCAATCGAATCAAAATCTTCAGAGTCTAAATCCAGACCGAGTTCATCATTTAAATCATGAAGGGAAAGATACCCTTTTACCTGCCAGGTATGATCTGCGATGCGTGAAATGTTGTCGTTTTCATTGGCATCATATTCGTCCTGAACCTCTCCAACGATTTCTTCAATAATATCTTCTACAGTCAGAATTCCAGCGAGTTCTCCATATTCATCCAGAACAATTGCCATGTTGTACTGATCCTTCTGCATTTCCTGCATCAGATCAGAGATACTTTTATTTTCGACGGTAAAAACTGGTTTTCTCAGGAAGGAATGAATATCAAAAGGTTCCTTGCCATCAAAGAGAATCAGATCTTTCATATTGATCAAACCGACGACATTATCGATGGTTCCATCGTAAACTGGCATTCTGGTGAAATGATCCTGACGGAACAATTCGAGCAGATCTTCATAACTTGAATGAATATCGGCAGCTGTCACGTGAACGCGGGGGACCATTATCTCTCTGGCTTTTGCATCCGTGAATTCAAATACGTTGCGGATCATATCGCGTTCTTCAGCTTCAATGACGCTTTCTTCATGGGCTACGTCAAGAATCGTATAAAGCTCACTTTCAGTAATGGATGCGTTTTTTGCATCAGAACGGACACCAAGTAATCGAAGAATCATGGTTGAAAACAGGTTGATAAACCAGATCACAGGCGTTAAAACCTTCATCAGAATCGAAATAGTTGGTGCATAGGCTAAAGCAAGCTTCTCAGCTGAACGAGTTGCAAGGGTCTTTGGAGTAATTTCTCCAAAGACAAGAATCAGAAATGTGATCAGAAAGGTCGCAATCGATACAGCTGCTCCGCCAAAATTGTAGGCGATCATACTGGCTAATGAAGCCATGAATGTATTGACCAGGTTATTTCCGATCAGAATTGCGGAAAGCATCTTCGATTCATGATCAAAAATTTTCAACACCAGGGCAGCCTTTTTATTTCCCTGTTCAGCCAATGAACGAATTCTCATTCTAGATACCGATACCATCGCGGTTTCAGCACTTGAGAAGTAAGCCGATAACATCAGCAAGACAATTAAGATTAAAATTTGTATTCCAGTTTCACTGCTCATATTTTTTATTTTTTCACTTTCTGCCGTCCTTGTTTCAGGATCGAACTCGGGCTCATTCTTCTGCATTGAAGAAAAATGAGCGATAGCGCGCACTTATGCGCAACATTATGACTGAACTTCGTTCAAAATCAATTTAGAATGCATGCAAAATTTTATCTAATGGGAGGACCTGTGTAATTTTCCAAATATTTTTAACATATTTTTTAAGGCAGGATTTATTGTCTGTACGCTTAGTCTTCAAGCAATTTCATCACAGCATAATTTGCCATCAACAACCCTGCCGTGGCTGGAACAAAAATCGCAGATGGAAGAACAGAACCCTGTTCCATATCCATTGGTTTTTCCTTCGAACTGGCCACCATGATTTTTTTTCGAATCTTATTCTTTCTTTTCCAGATCCGGATATTTTTTGCGATTGGATCATATGAAGTCTTTTCAACTTCGCAAACTTCAATTTGTGAAGGATCCTTCTTTCGAGCCATCCCCATACTTGAAATGATTGGTATTTCTTCATTCAGGGCCAATTGAATCAGATCTTTTTTGGATTTGATCGAATCGATACAATCCAGAATAAAATCTGGATGAAGCTCACGAATCCGCTCATTCATGTTTTCATCATAAAATTCTGCAATAGGGATCACTTCAATTTCCGGATTCAGATTGGCTACATGTTCTTTTAAAACATGAACTTTTTTTTTGCCGATGGTATCAAGTCTTGCAGGAAGCTGACGATTGATATTGCTTGCTTCAACCACATCCTTATCAATAAGAATCAGAGATCCGATTCCTGTTCTTGCCAGAGCTTCAACCGCAAAGGAACCCACACCTCCCGTGCCGCAAACCAGTATTCGAGCATTCTTTAATTTTTCAAGTCCTTCTTCAGAGAGAAGAAGAGCTGTTCTTTGGGCGCTTTCACTCAAATAAGTCCCTCCTTTGATGGATAAAATCTCCTGCAGCCACAATTGCCTGATCTAAAGAATTCAGATCATACCAGTAAACATTCATCTGATTTCGAAACCAGGTCATCTGTCTTTTTGCATATTGTCTTGAATGGACGATAATTGCCTGCCGGATTTCTTCCAGCGTTTTTTCCTTTGTAAACCAGTCTTTAAACTCTTTATATCCAATTCCCTGAAAGCTTGTAAACTCCCATGACTCTGGATCAGAAAACAGATTTTCCACTTCTCGAACAAGCCCTTGTTCAAACATCAGATCCACACGTTTTTCAATTCTTTCATCCACAATTTTTTTGTCTGCCTTCAGGCCGATAAAGAAAACATCATAAATCGGTTCATGATTCTGTTTGTTTTCCCTTTCTGTTTTCTTTTCACCAGAACAGGCCATCATACAGGCTCGTATAAGCCGTTTGCGATTATTCGGATGAATCTTTTCAAGGCTTTGCGGATCATTGTTTTTTAAAAATGATACAAGGGCTTCATTGGTTAAAGATTCGAATCTGGCTTTTAATTCAGGATCTTCCTGCTCGTCTGTAAATTCATAATCATATAAAGCCGCCTTGATATAGAGGCCGGTCCCTCCACAAATAATTGGTACTTTATTGCGGTTTACAATATCCTCTATCGACTGCCTGCATTTTTCCTGAAATATTTTGACGTTATAAGGCTGATCATACTCCTGGATATCAATCAGATAGTGAACGGCTGCTTTTTGCTCCTGTGGAGTTGCTTTTGCGGTTCCAATATCCATCTTTCGATAAACCTGCATGGAATCTCCTGAAATTATTTCTCCATTTAACTTTTGAGCCAGTTCAATGGCGAGTCTGGTCTTTCCAGTTCCAGTCGGTCCAACAATAGCGATGACTGGAACTTTTGATGTCTTTGCAGGATTCGAATCTTCTAATTTTATTTGATCCCTCATCTTCCTTTCACCTTTCCAATTGAGTCTTCTTGTTAAACCGGTCAGGTTCTTTCAAATTGTTTTCTTAAAAATGGTTCAGAAAGCTTCAGAACAGTCGGTCTGCCGTGAGGACAATGATAGGGATGATCGCATTGTTGAAGATCCCAGATCACTTTTTCCATCTCATCCCGGTTTAATGGCCGGTTAAAACGTATGGAAGAATGACAGGCCATCGTAGCAATCATATGTCTTCGCATATAAGCAATATCAATGGATCTTGTGTTCTGAAAACCGGATAACATATCATCAATGAATTTCATCTGATCGACCTGAGAAAACCACAGAGGTTCCTGCCGTAGGATCAGCTGTGACTGACCAAATGCTTCAAAGCTTAAGCCAAAAGGCTCGGTCAATTCATTAATGTGATCAAGCTGAACAAACAGATCCGGAGTAACCGAAATTAAAAGGGGAACCATTCTTGGCTGCATGGCTCTTGTCGGCTTCAGTAATTCTTTTTGAAGCTTTTCAAAATTACATCTTTCCTGAGCAGCATGCTGATCAATAATCACTAATCCCTGTGGATTTTCACAAAGGATATAAGATTCATGAAGCTGACCAATCACAGTTAAATGATCAAAGAATTCCTTACCTACCGCACTCGCATTCAGTTCTCTGGCCTTCTCTTCACTGATCTCTCCAGGAATGAATTCTTCACTTTGAGCGAGTTTGCCTGCAAGCTGAATAATCGGATGGTCGGCTTCAAATAAAGACTCCTGCAGATTTTGAGAATTTTCTCCATTCGAAGATTGTGAATCTTTTACCAGGTCACTTCTTTCTTCGTCCTGAAATGAATTTTTTGTCATTTCAAAATCAGTGGTTTCAGAAGATAACGATTCTTCATGAACGGGTTTCATCACAACAGAAGAATCTTCCTGTGTGTAATCGCGTAAATTCCGATTTTCGCTGATTTGGTGATCCATATCTCCTGAATTTACAGAATTTTGATCATTATCAGACTTGAAGTTCTGTTTATCAAAGTTCTGGTATTCATCACTTTTTCTAAAACTCTGATTTCTAAAATCCTGATTATTATCGGCTTCAGGAAGTTTCTGATGATTTTTCTTTGTGTTGTAAGGATTTCCAGATGGAATAGCTCCATTGAACTGAGCTCTTACTTCCTTTAATAATGCTGAACGTGGAACCTCCTGATCTTCCTGCCATTTCTGATTAATGGATCCGCTTTTTACTCCGTAATTATCAAAATGAGGATTTCCTCTCAGACTGTCCATTTTTTCCTGATTTGGATTCATCATTTGCACCAGATCCGACTGAGCCTCTATGGGTCTGGACCGGTTTGGATAGGAGAGCTCAAGTTTTCCCTGAGTCGAAGGATCAGACTTTTGTTTTTTTCTTTCATAGGAGTCATCGATTGAGGGGGTGTCGAGTTGATCATAAAATAAATTTTCAATGGTATTGATGATCAGCTGACTTAAAAATTCTTCTTTCGACAACCTTACTTCAAGTTTATTCGGATGCACATTCACATCGACTAATTGCGGATCCACTTCAATATTGATTAAGAAGATCGGATAGCGGTCTTTCGGCAGATATTCCCGATATCCTTCAACGACCGCATTGGTAATCGGCCAGGAACGGATAATTCGTGAATTAATGGAGACATAGATGGAGTTTTTACTGGCTCGGCTGATCTTTGGTTGTATGGCATACCCATCAATTTGAAAATCATCACTCGATGCAGAAAACGGCAGACAGTTTTCTGCCGCTTCGCGCCCATACATCTGATAAAGAACTTCTTTCTGATTTCCTTTTCCTGATGTCTGAAAAATGGTTCGCCCATCATGCTTTAATAAAAAGCGAATATTCGGATGCGATAAAGCCAGTTTATTTACAGCTTCAGCAATCACCGAAAATTCATAATTCGCTTTTTTCAGATATTTCAGCCGTGCTGGAGTTCTTGAAAACAATCCTCGAACTTCAATTCTGGTTCCTTTCGGACAGGCGTACTCTTCATGAAGCGTATTCGATCCATATTCAAATTTGATGTGCGTTCCCTGATTTCCGTCATTGGTCTGCAAATCGACACTCGCCACTGCTCCAATTGAAGCCAGTGCTTCTCCTCGAAATCCCATTGTCATGATCTTAAACAAATCATCTTCTGTTTTTAATTTTGAAGTCGCATGATTCGAAAATGCCAGCAAAGCATCCTCTGGATCCATTCCATCCCCATCATCGGTGATGATGACGCCGCTGATTCCACCTTCAAAAACTTCAATTTCAATGGAGTTTGCATGAGCATCCAGAGAATTTTCTATGCATTCCTTTACAATATTCATCGGACGGCTGACCACTTCACCTGCTGCAATCAGATTGCTCAGATGATCAGACATCACCTGGATTTTTGCCATGGGTATTCCCCCTTTCCTTATAAACATTGAAAGACAGAGAATTTCCTCTGTCTTTTGCATTGGTATCGGTATCTTTAGGTTATTTTATTTAATTCCGAATGATTCAGCAGATCTTCAGATTTTCATAATTCATTGATGGCATGAATATCTTTGATTACCTGAATACACTTATATGAATACACAGGGCTGAACAGATCCTGAATCATCACTTTTCTGTGACCGCTTCATTGGAAAGATTTTTCAGCTGATACAGACAATCAAGAGCCTGTCTGGGTGATAGAGCATCTACATCGAGTTCTTCCATTCGTCTTAACAGTTCATTTCTGGCTGGATTACTTTTTTCCATGACAAAGAACGATGGCTGAAATGTTTTTCCTTCATCCTGCTCTTCATATGTTTTTAGCAGATCTTCAGCCCTCGTAATAACCATATCCGGAAGTTTAGCCAGTTCAGCCACATGAATTCCATAGGATTTATCCGATTTACCTTCTGTAATTCGATAGCGAAATTCAATCTGACCATCTTTTTCCTTCACGTCCGCATGAACGTTTTTAATTCCTTCTCTCTGGTTTTCTAGATCAGTCAGTTCATGATAATGCGTGGAAAATAATGTTTTGGCTTTTATGGCGTCTTCAAAATATTCAATCATCGCCTGAGCCAGAGCCATTCCATCATAGGTGGATGTTCCCCGACCGATTTCATCAAAAAGGATCAGAGAGTCTTCATCGGCAAACTGCAAAGCCTGATTGGCTTCCATCATCTCCACCATAAAGGTCGATTTACCTTTCATCAGGTCATCATTGGCTCCAATTCGGGTAAAGATGCGTTTAAAGATTGGAAATTCAGCTTTTCTCGCAGGAACAAAACTTCCCATTTGAGCCATGATCACAAGTAAGGCATTCTGACGAAGCCAGGTCGATTTACCACCCATGTTGGGTCCGGTGATGATCTGAATATGATTTTCTGTATCCATTTTCCAATTGTTTGAAATATACCCGGAAATCATCTGCTCTAAGACCGGATGCTTTCCTTCTTCAACATCCACCCTGTGTTCTGAATTGAAGATTGGACGTACATATCCATAATCATTGGCGATTGAAGCTAATGAAACACTGACATCAATCAAAGCCATTGCTTTGGCCAGTGTATGAAGATCATTCAGTCTTTTGCGGATCGTATTCAGAAGTTGATCAAAAAGTTCCTGCTCGAGGGCAACTTTTTGTTCCTGAGCCGACAAAATTCGGCTTTCAAGATCCTTCAGTTCGTCTGTCACAAATCGAGTCGAGTTGCTGAGGGTCTGTCTGGGTGTATAACCATATTCATCTTTGACCATAGATACAGAGTTCTGACGAATATCGATGTAATACCCAAAGACCCGGTTATATCCAATTTTTAAGTTTTTAATCCCGGTACGTTCCCGCTCACGCATTTCCATATTTAAAATCGCCTGAGAGGATTCATCCGCTAAAACTCGAAGTTCATCCAATTTCTCGTTATAACCTTTGGCAAAAACATTTCCTTCTTTAAGAGTCAATGGAGGATCTTCCTGAATTGCCGTATGGATTTCATGATACAGATCACTGCAGTCATCAACCGTTTGCAGGAATGGATAACAGGAATGCAGATCTTTTGAAAGTTCAAGAATAGGGGCAGCATGTTCAATTGATTCAATCAGCTGCAAAACATCTCTTGGACTGGCAGAACCATAGGAAATTCTGGCAGCGAGCCTTTCCATATCATAGACAAAATCCAGATGGTCTCTTAACTGATCACGAAGCAAAAATTGATCGAGTAAAATCTGGACAGCTTCCTGACGATGCCTGATTCGTTCAACGTTTGTTAGTGGAGATTCAATCCAGTTTTTCAGCATTCGGCTGCCCATACTGGTCAGAGTACGGTCCATGAATTCCCATAAGGATTTGGCCTTTGAACTGGTGGATTGAGTTCTTGTCAGTTCAAGATGACTTCTGGTATCTGCATCCATAACCAGCTCTTCTGGATCATGAAGCAGTTCAAGTTTCATCAGATGATCTGCATGCTGCATCTGTGTCTTTTGAATGTAACCAATTAAGATCTGCAGCGTATTCTCCAGAAGTTCGTCCTGCATTGGCAGCAGGGATTCATCTTCCAGAGATAATGGCTTCGCTTTTTGTAAAGATAAGACAAAATCCTCTCTTGAGCCTAATGCCTTAATCCAGGATTTATCCACGCTTCGATCATAAACCAGCTCGCTGATCTTCATTTCAGCAAGCGCCTGATTTAAAACACTTAACGATTTTTCCAGGATTTCATATTTTAGCTTACCTGTTGATAGGTCGCAGAAAATAAGGCACAACTGCCATGGATTGGCGTGCAAAACAGCCATATAGTTTTCGCTGCGGTCATTCAGATTTTCTTCCATCCATGTCCCGGGGGTAATAATTCGTACAATTCCGCGTTCAACCAGGCCTTTTGCTTTTGAAGGGTCTTCGAGCTGTTCACAAATCGCTACTTTGTAGCCTTTTTTGATTAATCTTGATATATAGGATTGAACAGAATGATGCGGAACTCCACACATGGGCGCTTTTTCTTTTCCAGCTGCCCGACCGGTTAATACTAAGTCGAGTTCGCGAGAACAGATTTTTGCGTCTTCAAAAAACATCTCGTAGAAATCACCGAGACGATACATCAGAATGGGTTCTGGATTTTCCTCCTTGAGCTGCAGGTAATGCTGCATCATTGGAGAGTACTGTGATTTTTCAGTCGACATAGAGCAATTATAACAAATTTTCCAAGTCCAAAATTTCGCGGTTCAGGTTTGTTATAATTGGAAATTGCTTATCCTGAAGGGGGGATTGCCTTGAAACAGACGATTCAGTTAGGAAAACGGATTATTCGCATGGATTTTGGCTTTATCGCCATTTTATTACTTCTATTTGCGACGAGCTGTTTTGCCTTATATAACGCTTTTAATCTGATCAGTGTAGGGTCAGGGGTTTATTATCTCAACCGTCAGATCATGTGGTATGGTATCAGTTTTCTGGTGATGGCCGTGATTTGCCATTTCTCAAATCGTGAGCTATTCAAGTACGTAGATACCATCTATAAGGTCCTGCTGGCTATTCTGATTTACCATGTTTGCAGCCGCTTTCTCGATCGTTTGATCGGTCATTCCCTGCCGCTTGCTGGAAACATCAATGGAGCCTATTCCTGGTTATCCATTCCTTTTTTAGGAAGCTTTCAGGCATCGGAATTCATGAAGGTCATTTTGATTATTAAAACAAGCATGACCATCTCGCATTTTCAGAAAATACATCCGGATCCAACACCAAAGGATGATATGCGCTTATTCATTGAAATTATTCGCTGGTGTCTGCTTCCACTGATTCTGATCCTACTGCAGCCAGATACCGGAGTATGCATGATGATTGGCTTCACCTTGTTAATTCTGGTGATGTGTTCTGGAATTCGAAAACAGTATTGCATCGCTATATTTGCCATCATCGCATTTGCGATTGGTTTATTCGCTGTTTTATATCTTTACTATCCAAGTGTGCTTTCCGCAGTTACCTCGCAGTATCAGCTCAACCGAATTGAAGCCTGGCTTCATCCGGATGATTACATCTTAGGATCAAGCAATCAGCTCTATACAGCGCTGCTTTCATTGGGAAGTGCAGGATTAACAGGGCATGGAATGCAGGCCAACATCATTGCTATTCCTGAGGCCCACACCGATTTTATCTTTGCCGCTTTTGGACAATGCTTTGGACTGATCGGTACTGTCTTCATCCTTGTTGTTTGCGCTCTGCTCGATCTTTATTTGTGTAAGATGGCTTACAATACCAAAAAGAAAACAGACCGTCTGATTATTATTGGAACGATCGCCATGCTCTTTTATCAGCAGGCACAGAATATCAGCATGATTGTCGGACTGCTTCCAATTACAGGAATTACACTGCCATTAATCTCTTATGGCGGTTCTTCGACACTTTCCTATTTCATATTGTTTGGATTGATCATGAACATGTCTCCTGCCAGCAAAACGCATATTCGTTTAAAAAATCCTGTTGTTGAAGTTGAAAAACGAATCAGACGCTCGCAGAGAAATAAAGCTCTTGCAATTGAAAACAATCAGAATCAGGTATCTGAACAAAAAGGCGATAACAAAGGATTTTCCCATCGAATTCGTTCAGGAATTAAAACCATCAATCTGAAAACCCATATCCGTTCTCGTGCAGTGAACCCGGATCTTGAAATCGAATCTCAGGACTCTATGAAGAAGGAGAAGAAGGAGAAGAAGGAAAAGAAAGTCACTAAATTTTCGAGATTTAAAAATCGCCTGACTAAGAAAAAGGCCGAAACAACCAAACAGGAAGAACCTGTTAAGAAAGCTGTTTTCTTTAGTATCGATTCAGTAACAAAGTCGGATCCAGATCCAATTGTAAACACGCATCCAAAGACTGAATTAGAAGAAAACCAGGAGCTGTTTTCCGACATTCCAGATCAGCTGGACATCATGAAGGGAGTTGCTATATCAACTCCAAACCATCTGAATGATTTGATCCACATCGTTGATGGTGAAGAAAATGATGAAAATGGCGATTTCATTAACAACAGAGACAACTTTGAAATGACAAATCTTTTTGAATCGGTTCGCGCCATTCAAAAAGACCAGCCTGAGTTTAAGATTAAAACTTCTGATCATACGATTGAACAGGAAGATCAATTTTCTTTTCAAACTCAAAAGAATACTAAAATGCGCGATCAGGACTAAACTTATAATAAGAAATACATGAAACATCACTTAACATCTGATTTTCATACTATAATTCAGATTTTCTTCATCTCCTATTTATGCTCAGATTGATTTCAATTCTCTGAATACATTTCAATATTTCTGGATTTGAATCGGATAATGGAAAAGGCTCGGTAACTTAAAAAAGGTTACCGAGCCTTTTTAAATAGGAATAGGGCCTGAATCTTGCAAAATATACTTTTTTCAGCGAAGTTCTGATTTCCAGTTTCTTGGCATGAGGAAAATGATATTCAAGATAGTCAGCACAGATTGCGCTGTCCTTTAAAGAATCTCCTTCAATCTGCAAAATCCGATCGCTTTTCATAATGTATGGATTTCTCAGGGAATGATGATTCTTGTGGAATACTGGCATAATTTCATTGAGCTGAATGATATCTAACCCATTATCGACCACGGCGCCCATTAAACCGCGATTTGCGCCTGTACTTCCAGCCTGGGTAGCAACGCAGATACCGCTGCCTGTAGTCTGTTCAAAGAATTCTCCATCAATACTTATGTCATAGGTCACTGTATTGTGAAAATTACCAATTCTGAACTCATTGAATGCATAGGTCACCTCATCTTCATCATTCACTCGCATTTCGAGTAAAGGAGAAGCTTCGATCTCAGCTTTTCCCGTTAGAACATCTTTGACAAAGCCTTCAAATTCCTTGGAAGTGTAATCTGTAAAGAAACCTAAAGTTCCGGTATGAATTCCTACAAAAGCCAAATGATCCAATTGACCAACATAATAATGAATAGCTCTCAGAATGGTTCCATCTCCCCCCACGCAGATCACAAGATCAGGGAAGTGATCGTCGAATATATAGCCTAACCGGATATCAAAAAGTTCATGAATCTTCTTGCATAACTCATTCGAAAATTCATCTTCGCGACTAAAAAGGGTATATCTCATAAAAGCCTCCAGAATCTCACTATATTTCTACTGTCAGGATGCTTCTGATTGAATCAGAAACGAATTTTAGTTTGATTCAAAATCAGTTTAGCACTATTCGGATAATTATTTTTCATTCATATTTTCTTAAAAGTATAAAGTTCCAGGATCTAAGTTGTCCCTCAGCAAAAATCAGTCAAAATAGAATCAGATGAACTATTTATCTTTTTTGCAAAGGAGAAATCTATGTTGAATAATCAGGAAAGAGAATTGAAAATTTTATTGACCAGAGAACAATATGAAAAACTTCTGAATTCATATGATTTTAATTCTCCAGTCTTACAGAAGAATACCTATTATGATTCTGCAGATGAAGAATTAAAGAACCAGAAAATTGGGTTGCGGATCCGTATGATTGGAAATCAGAATATCCTGACTGTGAAAAAACCAAAAGATTCAATCACAAAATATGAATATGAATTTCCAATTTCTGATGAATCGATTTCTATAGAAAATCTTCATCCATCGGAAAGAGATCATCTCGAATCAATCATTCATGTTGATCAGCCAGTTTATCCGACTGTTGTCTTTGAAACTGTTCGATATAATCTTCAGACTCAGGATGCAACAATTTCACTTGATCAGACTGATTTTGATGGTCATAGAGATTATGAACTAGAATATGAATATCTTGAGGATCATGACGGGATCTCAAAGCTCAATGAGTTCTTAAAGCCAATAGGAATTCAATATGAAAAAAATGGCCCGAGCAAACTAGCCAGGGCCTTCCAATACAAAGATCAAGATAAAGAAAATTTGTGAGTTAAACGATAGAAGAAGGATTTTGAATTGTATTCTTCTTCTTTTCTTTTGTATTCTTCCGCTTTAAGTCGAAGTTCTTCCATTTCCTGCTGAACCTGGTCTGTCTTTTCAGTTCCTAGTTTCAGATCTTCCTGTAGTTTAGTATTCTGATTTTCAAGTTCAGATTTCTTCACATTCAACAGATTGATTTCAGATTCCTTTTTCTGAATTTCTAATGCCTGGGCATCTTTTAATTTCTGATTTTCAGATGTTAATTCAGCAATCTGTTCGTCCTTGTTCTTCTGCTCAAGAAGGAAGGTTTGCTGGGATTTCTCTATTTCAAGTCTTAGCTTTTCAGTATACAGATGTTCAAGTGCAGCGATTGTCTTCTCTTTTTCAGATAGGATCGCTTGAAGCTTCTCATTTTCAAATCGAAGCTCCATCTCGACTGTGGATATTTCGTGCTTTTCTTTTCTGAAATAAGTCGAAAGTTTTTCTACACCTTCTGCTTTTATAGTAATTCTGCGCGTTTCTGGATTTTTATATTTCCAATGCTTGTCAGGATAATCCTTAACCAGCTTTGCAACAGCCTTATCCACTGTATTTCTGGACTTGGAGAAGTGCTGGCATATCTGCGCGATATCCATATCATAAAAGACATCGATGGCCTGGTCTGTCATACTTACTCCTTCCTATGATTATCTTATGATCACTCAGTAAATCAGCTTTTAATTCAAATTATCATCTGCACATGAGGACCACTCTATCAGTCTGCTTCACAATAAGTGACGGTTTTCAGACTCCTGTAATAATGATAATCACAAAATCATAAAAATCAACTGAAATTCATTCATATGAAATACGAAAAATCAAGTCTTGTAATTACCGATTTTCCTATGAAGTAAATATTCTTTTATTATTTGCTTTACAGGAAAGTTTCATAATCGATTTCAGAAATCACATGAAATCATATATCGATTTATTGAACTCAGAAATGATTTAGTTTTTTCATTTCCCATAGTGAACAGTACATAAAGTAAAAATATGAACAAGTTTTGAAAATTCATCCCGAATTCCTAAATCAACTTTAACATCTTATGAAAATCCTATATCAGAATTCTCGTCATTAATATTAATTTAATTTTTGTCTAAAAAAATCATCTATTTAAAATCAGCACAGATAATCTGATTTATTATTTATATTTCATATTCTTTTCATCTGATCAGTAGATTTAGTTCTTTTATCTGATCATACCATTCAGATTAATTTCCAAAATCAGAAAAATAAATATGATTGAGATTATTTGAATTCGCATATTTAATCTTTTCTTATCATATGATTAATATGATTAAATTGTGCAAGATATGAATGTGGATATGATTTATTAATTATAGATAATTTACAAATTCTTTAATCATGTAAGATTCATATAATTCGTATTATCCTTTTTCATTAAGCTTTCTGATTTTCAGAATTGAATTCAGAATTTCCCATTATGCTATCCATTCTTAGTACATCTATTTAAAAAATCTTTCGAAAATTCATATTCCCATCACATGAACACTCATAAATTGAAAGTTTTATAAATGATTTTAATCATTTTAATTTGAATGTTTTTTATTACATAGCTTTGCGCAAAATATGATTTCATAAGGTTTTGTTCATAATAATTTTTTTTCATATACGAAATCAGCTATTTTGTATTTTTTTTTGGTTATCTATCATTCTTCTTTGCTTTTCATATCTTATTTCCTATGATTAGAAGAAAATATATCTTATCTTTTATCTAAATCATATTGTAATCCTAAATTATTCTCCAAGTTATTCTACATAAGTATTTCAACCAAATAAAACAACGTGAATAGTCAGGTGATAATCATCTGCTTATTCACGTTGTTTTATTTTTTTTCTTCTACTAATTTATTTTGATTTCTATCATCTCTTACTTCCGGTAAATAGAACTAATAAATCATATGAAAATAAACGTTAAGGATAGTATCATTATTGATTTTGTTAGATGTTTAATTAAAATTTCTAATTATTTAATTACCGACTTTTTAAAGTCAGATTAATTTCAGTTCTCGGAGAGTCGCTGAATTGATACACCAATATTGTCAATTTGAAAATCATATCTGAATCAGCTGATCACTCAGATTTGCTCTTTCTTCTGCCTTCAAATGCTCTAGCCAGTGTTCTTCGATCTGCATATTCAAGATGTGATCCGACAGGTATACCAGATGCTAGCTGACTTACTTCTACTTTATCCTCTAGTAATTTTGATAGATACAATGAGGTAGTTTCACCTTCTATATTCGGATCCAACGCGAGAATTACCTCGTTTACAGTACCATCGATTCGATTCATTAAAGAATCAATATTCAGTTGATCTGGAAGAATTCCTTTTGCGGTATTAATCACTCCGTTCAGAACATGATATGTTCCATCATATGACTGCATATTTTCAATTGCACTTATATCTTTTGAATTCGCCACCACGCAGATCTGGGCATGATTCCTATGATCATCAGAACATATGCTGCAAATATCCTGATCACTCAGATTTCCGCAGATCTTGCAGCGTTTTACTTTTTTAATTCCATTTAATGCTTTCAGAAACTGGTCTAAAACCTCAGGTTCCCAGTTCATGACTTCATATGCATAACGTTCTGCAGTCTTCATACCGACTCCAGGCAATCGATGAAAAGCATACATTACATCTTCAAATTTATCTGGATACATATTTTCCCTCTTTCTTATTTTTTGTTTATCAAATCTTAGAAGTTGATTTATTAAATTGCTTAAAGAGCAGAATCTATCTTCAGTACTAACAACTTGCGGATTTCCAATTAGTAATTATTCATGTTTACAGAAACTGCATTCTGATAATCATTGGATTGTCATATTCTGATTCACGTCACATTTATGACTTAAGTATTTTGTTCATAGGAACATGAGTCATTTCTCATGAGTTCATTGTGAATAATCATATTTTTAATTTCTATGGTGTTTTGTTTATCTTGAATTAATGAAGCAGAACTAAATAAAATATTCGAGTTTTTAATAACCAAAAGTCAAACCGATTCTTCTTCTTCTATACAGTATTTCTTCATTCTGGTTGAAGAAGAGTAGATATTCATTTCGTTATCCATGAGTCTACAGATGTTTTACAAAACAACTACAAATTGTTCTACTTCTGAGAATACAAATTTGAATCATCGCCTATGGTAATTCCCATCATTCATTTACAGAAAATATCCCAATTCATATTATTTATCTGATATTCAGGTTGAAGTCATTCTTTCTGCATCAGATTCTATGAAATGAAATCCTGATTTTCAGAGGAAATTTAAATGTTCATACATAAAAATTCCTTGTTTTAATTTTATTGGATCACTAAGGCAGGGTATTGTAGATCTTGCTTTCTGTTTTTCAATTGATTCTCTTTTACTTATATTTTCTTCGATTCCATCTGGTCAATCATCAATTATCTCTATGTCAGGAAATATTTTTTTGAGATGTTTTTCAACATCAAAGTTCTCTTCTTCTTTTTTTGGCTTCAATTCAATTTGAACTGGAGAGGGAAGTGAACCCTGTTTCTGTCTTAATACAAATTCCTTTATCAGGTTCTTTCGCTCTGAAGTCGTTATGGCAAATACTTTCTTACGAACTCCGAGGACACTTTCGGTATAGTCTTCAAAACCATATTGGTCTTCCAGATTGTTAGCCTCGTCGCTTAACAAGTCTGAGTTAAGTTCGATTAAAATAAAATTGACACCACTGGCGACAGGTTTGTAATTACGAATAGAAGCAGCAAAACGACCAAATTTCAGATCATTCAGATCATTTCCAACATGAGATCTGAATAGTTCATCTTTCTGCTTTTCTTCTTTCGAAGCCTGAACCAATAAGCCCAGAAGCATCTCTTTGTCAAATTTTTCCTTTTCAGATTCACTTTTTTTCTCGCCTGATGTTTCACGTGAAACATCAGATTTCCAAAATATCTCTGAAAGCTTATGATTTTCCTTTATTTTTGGACTTCCAGGCCTGTTTTGACTCTCTTTTTCTGACTGATCATATCCATTTTTCTGCGAAACCTGAATGGATTGGCGGCTTTCATATCCAGAATTCTGAATAGGAATAACTGGTTTCAGAAGCGTTTTAAGCAGTGCCACCTGAATATAATCAAGAACATTCGAAGAATAATTCAGCTTACTGTAAGTCTCCATAAGATCGGATAGAAGATTCGATCTTTTCTGAATATCTGAATTTACGAAATACTTCTGAAGCACTGTTTTCTGTGCCTCTGAAATTAAAGTTGTATTTTCAGAGAGAGTAAACAGCATTGAATTCTTCAATAATCGAATGAAGTCTGATACGAACCTTCGCAGATCCATTCCCTGATCAGAGAATTGATTTAGCATGTCAATCATTTCTTCTGCATTTCCATTATGAACTTTCTCAAATAACTGACCGATATCATCATCAGTGATCACGCCATAAATATCTCTCACATCATCTCCATTCAAGGATTCTGGTGAAAAGGCGATACACTGATCAAGAATCGAAAGAGAGTCTCTCATTCCTCCCTGCGCAAGAGAAGCAATCAATTCAAGAGCTTCATCATCAGCTGAGTAATTTTCGTATTCGCAAATTTGTTTGAGTCTTCCTTTAATCTCTGGATCAGATACTTTGGAGAAATCAAAGCGTTGGCATCGTGAAAGAATAGTTGGAATAACTTTGGCAGGTTCGGTAGTAGCCAAGATGAAAACTACATTTTCTGGCGGCTCTTCAATCGTTTTAAGCAGGGCATTAAAAGCCCCTGTCGTCATCATATGTACCTCATCGATAATGTAGACTTTATACTTTCCGAGAATCGGTGCGTAATAAACTTTATCAATTAAAGATCGCACTTCATCAACTCCATTATTGGAGGCAGCATCGATCTCCACAATATCTGGATGGTTACCAGCCAGGGAAGCCTTGCAGTTATCACATTCTTCACAAGGAATTTTATCTTTGTCGGTCGTACAGTTCAGAGCACGGGCAAAGATTTTTGCAATCGAAGTCTTTCCAGTTCCTCGTGGTCCAGTGAACAAATAAGCATGAGCTATTCGATCTTTATCAATGGCATTTTTTAAAGTCTGAACAATATGCTTTTGTCCAACGACTGAATCAAAATCAGTTGGTCGGTATTTCCTGTAAAGTGCTTGGTAGGCCATTTCTTTTTTCTCCTTTCTCATCCTGTTCAAAATCTGCCAGCTCAGAAATCAAAGCCTTTTCTGATATTTGAGAGTCAATACAATCTTTTTGTGATTTTATACTTGTTTTCAGTTTTTCCGCTTTTTTCAGTTTTCTCTTATTCCTAAAAAAATCAGATAATAACTGTCCGCATTCTTGCTCAAGAATTCCTCCCAGATAATTGGGATGATGATTATATGCTGAGACTTCAAAAAGATTTACAACCGATCCACAACTTCCACCTTTCGGATCATAGGCACCAAAATAAACATTTCTGATTCTGGATTGGATTATGGCTCCAGCACACATAGGACAAGGTTCTAGAGTAACGTAGAGATCGCAATCATCTAATCTCCAGAATCCAGTCTGCTTACAGGCTTGCTCAATAGCGATAATTTCAGAATGAGCTGTAGACTTCTGAAGAACTTCTCTTTCATTAAATCCTCTGCCAATGATCTGATTCTCTTTGACAATTACGCAGCCAATCGGGACTTCATCTAATGATGCCGCTTTTCTGGCTAGCCTCAGTGCTTCATTCATAAATTTCTCATGAACGCTTAATTCTATATCCTGATTCAATTTTTCTGAACAATTCGCCACAACAATCCTCTTTCTTCTCAAAAATTAAACGATAAATAGTAAGCCTGTAAGTATTATAATCGACATTTAATCGTTGATTGTCTGATCTCAACCTTCTCAACATAATTTATTGTGGTCTGAATTCTCATGTTAAATTCATTTGAAAGATTCCAATGTTCATTCAATAATTCGAGATTAAAACTTTATTCCTGCGCAATGAATAATCTGTCCAGAAGATATTTCGACGTGAATCAGACCAATCTATAGGTTAATTAACAGCTCACATAATCTGCTTTAATATCTGATTGTTGAATCAAATTGAAACGATATTAAATTTATGAAAGTTATCAATGTCATTAAGTTAAGCAGATAGAAGCGCGAATTGCTCCGCACTTCATCGTGGTGTTCAGAATCAACCAGAAATTTTTACCTGGAATCAGCCATTTTTCGGCTTCAAGCCTCACGAATACGATAAAAACTGAGTGATTTTCCGCACTTTATCGCCTCTTTTTCAAAATTAAGGCATACTGAAAACAGCGATAATGTTCTGTTATCGC
>Ga0209694_1001071_pt1 | contig 33374 bp, 28 predicted proteins | sample GluameincwithD2O_FD_187499 | JGI IMG/M metagenome (GOLD analysis project Ga0209694, IMG submission 187499) | Mouse cecum microbial communities from Vienna, Austria - Glucosamine amended microcosms incubated with D2O (SPAdes) (version 2) | ecosystem: Host-associated > Mammals > Digestive system >... | reverse complement strand
GGCCTCGCTGGCTGGTTCGCAAGGCCACACTGCCTGTTTTCCGCTTCTGTCCGGCCAGCCGGTATACTGTCCATTTGCTCACTGAATACGCCTTCGCTATCCCCTCGGCATCATGGGTTGCTTCATAGCCTCGTACCAGTAGTTCCCGCGCTTCATTGTGTAGCATACCATCATCTCCTGCCTCTGTTATACCACTGCTGTCAACTCTTGGCTTTATTTTTGATCGTTGCTATAATTGACAGCAATCCGTTACATCAAGGAAAAATCGTCTTGGGATATCCGATTAACATTCCGGAAAGATTGGCAGAAGATAAATTTTCTGGGACAATTTTAATTACAACCTCTCTGTATGCGGACGAGGTTGCTGATCAGATTCAAAATTTGGGCTTATCCTGCCACGTTAAAAAGATGAGCCCATGACACATATTGAATGTTTGGAGTGAGGAGTTTGGGGGCCAGCGCAATAATCAATGAGGATTTTGGTAAAATTAGTCTGCTTCCTTTGCCTTGGGCCAAATTAAGGGGTGCCAGAATTTTTTGCACTGGGGCCACCGGGTTTGTCGGTAGCTACCTTGCCACAATGCTCAGCAAGCTTGGGAGCGAAAAGGATCTCAACTTGAATCTTAAGCTGTTCCGGCGGGCGGGTTCTCTAACAAAGGTATCAATACCTGGTATTCACTGGATTGATGGGGATATCACGGGGGAATTTTTGCCCCATGATTTTGCGCCGGATATAATCATCCATGCAGCCAGCCCGGCAAATACGCAGGCCTATGCCAAGAATCCAGAAGGGCTGTTTCAGACCAATATTCTGGCCACGCACTATCTGTTGGATCAGGCTAGAAAAAACGGCTCCACATTTATATATTTCAGCAGCGCGGCGGTTTATCAAAACCAGCACGGGCGTCTGTCAGAGGTAGCTCCCGGAGCACTAATGGAAAATGGGGCTCGGTTTACCGTTTATGCTGCAAGCAAGCTGGGTGGTGAGCTGCTCTGCCAGGATTACCGCGAAAAATATGGTGTAGACTGCCGCGTGATCCGGCCATTCAATATACATGGGCCAGGGGAATCGTTTAAACATGGCCGGTTTTTTCCAGATCTGATACGTCAGGCTTTGGAGAAAACAGAAATCGTTGTAATGGGAAGTGGAAGTCCGGTGCGTGATTCCTGTTATATTATGGATTTTGTCAGTGGGCTACTGTACATCTTGTTGAACGGAAAAAGTGCCATATATAACATCGGAAATGAAGAAAATACCTATACAATTTTAGAGTTGGCCCAGCAAATTGCTGAGCAGAGCGGCAAAATTGAGGTCGTGGGGCCGCTGTGTGCAACATTACACACCGCCGGAGATTCACTTGTCCCGGACACCACAAAGCTCCGGCAGCTTGGCTGGCGGCCCCAGGTCAATCTACAGGAATGTATCAGACGGTGCATGAACAGCTATCAATAAAGGGAGCGATGGAATGACAGTCTCCGAATACATCTTCGATTTTCTGCAAAAAAGGGGCTGCGACACCGTCTACATGGTGTCCGGCAGCTCCGCCATGTGGCTCACCGACGCGCTTCAGCGCAATCAGATGCTGAAGGCAGTTTGCTGCCACCATGAGCAGGCGGCGGCCATGGCGGCGGACTGCTATGGCCGCACCCGGGGCATTCCCGGTGTTTGCCTGGCCACCATCGGGCCCGGGGCCACCAACGCCATCACCGGCGTGGCAGGGGCGTTTGTAGACTCCTCCCCCATGTTTGTGCTGACTGGGCAGGCCAATTCGCGGCTGATTCGGTACGAGATGGACACCGGCGTCCGCCAGCATGGCACTCAGAGCCTGAACCTGGAGCCTATCGTATCCCCCATGGTGAAATACTTTGCCTGTGTGCTGGAACCCGCCGATATCCGCCGGGTGATGGAGCGGGCTTGGTATGAAGCCATGGAAGGCCGTAAGGGGCCGGTGTGGATTGATGTGCCGGTAGATATACAGAATAAGCAGGTCCCGAATGAGATGGAGGGGAGCCCTGTGCCTGATCAAGCGGTGGAAGAAGTGGATTTGACCGCGGTGGCCCAGGGGCTTGCCAGGGCGGAAAAACCGCTGATCCTGGCTGGAGGCGGTGTGCGCGGAGCAAGAGCGGCGGAGCTGCTGGGCCAGCTGTGCCAGATGTTCCAGATTCCTGTGGCCGTATCCCGGGGCGGTATTGACGTGATTGCCTCCGACTCCCCGTATTTTGTGGGCCGCCCTGGGAGCTATGGGGATCGCGCATCCCATTTTGCCATTCAGCAGTGTGATTATTTGCTGATTCTGGGCAGCCGTCTGTCTATATCTACCACCGGCTATTATCCGCAGCGGTTTGGGCAGAATGCCTATAAAGTGATGGTAGACATAGACCAAAAGGAGCTGGACAAGCCGGACGTGCCGGTGGATTTGAAGCTCTCCATGGACGTTGGGACATTTTTAAAGGGACTGATCAATTGCTGTGCCGGGTTAAAACAAGAGGACCGCTCGGCATGGCTGACCCATTGCCAGGGGATGCGGCGGCAGTATCCCAATGTCTTGTCCGGCTATGCCCAGGAGCGGCCCTTGAACAGTTATCATGTTTCAAGGCTGCTGTCCCGGTGCGCACCGGCAAACTGCGACATTGTGGTGGACACGGGCAGCGTCTGCAATATCGTGTCCCAGAGCTGGGAGCTGCGGAAAGGGCAGCGCTATCTGATCTCCGGCGGCTTGTCCGCCATGGGTTTTTGGGCTGGGGCCATCGGTGCGGTCCGGGAGGGGCGGCAGGTGATTGCGTTGTCTGGCGATGGCAGCGTGCAGATGAACGTGCAGGAATTTGCTACGCTGCACTATAATCAATTGCCTGTCAAGCTGTTTGTGTTCCAAAACAGCGGCTATATGCTCATCCGGCACAACCAGCACAACTACATGGATGACCGGTTTTTGGGCGTTGGTCCGGACAGCGGGCTGGAGACGCCGGACTTTTGCAAGGTGGCGGCGGCATATGGGCTAGACAGTTGTGAGCTTACTGCCGATGATGATCTGGAGGCGGAATTCAAAGCGATTTTGGCGAAAGATGGGCCGTTTGTGTGTCAGATTCGGGTGCAGGAGTTCGGGGAGATCGTGCCAAGGATTGCCTCCCGGGTGATGACAGACGGATCGCTGAAGGCGGCGGAATTTGACGATCTCTATCCGTTCTTGTGAGGGAAAGGCGGCGCTGGACTGGCTGCCGGTATCATTTGCTGCAAAATAAAGTGCGCTCCGCAGGCGGGCTGCCTGCCGGGCGCACTTTCCTATGTTCCGGCGCGTCAAAAATCGAATAAAAATCCCGGCGGCTGAAAATTGATTTTCCGATTCCGGCATGGTATACTTTCTCCTGGAGAGGAGTGACTGCCATGGAACCCGTTTATTACACTGTCACCGCCGTTGACGGGGATTATGCCCGCATGATCAGCGACGCCGGCGTGGAGAACCAGGTGGCCATGTTCCTGCTGCCGGAGGGGGTTGATGCGGGCAGCCGTCTGGTACGGGAAAACTTTGAATGGAGCCTGCTCTAAAACAGATCATCTAATAAGGAGAAAAATGACATGTTAGAAGTGGGAACAAAAGCGCCGGGCTTTACCCTGCCTGATGCGGAGGGGAATCTGGTCTCCCTGGCGGACTTTGCTGGGAAGCGGGTGGTGTTGTATTTCTATCCCCGGGACAATACCCCCGGCTGCACCCGTCAGGCGTGCGCCTATGCGGGGGCCTATGAGGAGTTCAAGCGGATGAACGCGGCGGTGATCGGGATCAGCAAGGACTCTGCCGCATCCCACAAGAAGTTCGCGGAAAAGCACGGCCTGCCCTTCATCCTGCTCTCCGACCCGGAGCTGACGGCCATCCAGGGCTACGGCGTATGGCAGGAGAAAAAGAACTACGGCAAGGTGAGCATGGGTGTGGTGCGCTCAACCTTCGTGATCAGCGAGGACGGTGTGATCGAAAGGGTTATGCCCAAGGTGAAGCCGGACACCAACGCGGCGGAGGTGCTGGCCTACCTCAAAGGGGAAAAATAGGCGCGAAAAGGGCTCCCGCAAGCCGTGGGGAGCCCTTTTTGCGTCAATCGGATTTTAGAAATACGTCGTGGCCCTCGTCTGACATCTCACGCTGAAAACGATACCCCAGTTGGTCAAACGCCCGGATATCCGCCCGGGCAGTGATATGGTTCTGCGCCAGCCAGCGCACCATCTGGCCCCGGGCCATTTTGCACATGGTGCCTTTTTCCACAATCCTGCCGTTTTTGCGCTCCCCAAAGGTGCAGGCGACCAGGCGGACACGGCCGGGTAAATGGGGCTCCACCGCCCGGCTGTACTCTTTGGAGGCAAGATTCAATATAAAATCCGTCTCGTCTGCCAGGGTCCGGGCCAGAAGGCCGTCCCAAAAGCCGTAGAGGTCCTTGCAACCGTCAATGGCCAGCCGGGCCTGCATCTCCAGCCGGTAGGGAACCACGCCGTCAAAGGGGCGCAGCAGGCCATAGAAGCCGGATAAAATGCGCAGATGCTCCCGCAGATAGTCCAATTGAGGGATTTCCATCACCCTGGGGGCCATATACTGGTACTGGATACCCTCGTAGGCGAGGACGGCGGGGGTCAGACGGCGGTGCAGGTCCATGTCCGCCAGCCGCGCCGCATTCTGCGCGGTGATGGCGTCATTGCACTTCCAGAGGGACTGCAATTCCTGACGGGACATCCCCTGTAAAGCGGTTTTCAACCGCTCTGTGTGCGCTAAAAAGGCGGGCAGTCCCTCTGCTGGGAGGGTGTCCGTGTCCGCCGCCATTTTTTTGGCGGGTGAAATGATGATACGCATGGGCCAGCCCTCCCTGCGCGCAGCGGCGCCGATTGATTGAAACAGCTATTGCGCTGCGCCGTCCATGGTGGGGACAGCGGGATGCGCTTTTTATAAAATACCACAAAACGTGCCGAAAGGCAATGTGCCGGAAGCTTTTGCCGGAGGGGATTTTCGGATGGCGGTATGCGCCGAAAACCGGGCAGTTCCGGCTTTACGCAGACATTCGCTGGAGGGATCTGCCGGGCAGGCCAAATACAAAACGGCGCGCTTCCAGAGAAAACCAGCGGATGAACTTGAATACCCTTCCAAATCCTGCGGATAATACAGTTGGAACGATATAAACAAAGCCGCGGAAAGCCGCGGCAGGAAGCAGGAGGAAAACCATGAAAGCAACCGGGATCGTGCGCCGCATCGACGATCTGGGCCGGGTGGTGATTCCCAAGGAGATCCGCCGCACCATGCGCATTCGGGAGGGCGACCCCTTGGAAATCTACACCGACCGGGAAGGCGGCGTCATTTTCAAAAAATACTCTCAATTGGGCGATGTATCCGACTTTGCCACCCAGCTGTGCGACACCATCAGCCGGGTGGCGGGACTGCCCGCCGTCATCACGGACAGGGACAGCGTGATTGCCGCCGGCGGCGTCCCCCGCCGGGAGGTGGTGGACAAGCGGGTGTCCCCGCAGATCGAGCAGATCATGGAGGAACGCCGCAGCGTTCAGGCCGAGCAGGCCCTGTCCCTGTGCGACGGCAGCGATAAGTACCGGGTGCTCATCGCGGTGCCCATCCTGTCCGAGGGCGACGTGCTGGGCTGTGTGGCCTTTGTCAGCGACGGCGACGCCCCGGCGCTGAGCGAGGTGGAGCTGAAGCTGGCCCAGACGGTGGCCGGCTTTCTGGGCCGCCATATGGAGAGCTGAGCTGCTTCGGATATGGTAGGGCTGTAAAAAAGGGCGCGGAGCGAAAGGCCCCGGAGGGAGAACTCCCTCCGGGGCCCTGTTTTAGGGGTTACTCCTGCGCCATGGACTCAATGATGGCGTCGGCCAGGGAATCCAGCTCGGACGCCTTGTCCGCGTGAAGGGCGGAGGCCAGGCTGAGCCGGTCGCCCAGGACGGTCATGTTCTTCATCTCGTCCTCCAGGAATTTGTGCATCAGGTCGCCGGATTTGACGGCCCAGGAGCCGTTTTCGATGATGGCGCAGGTGCGGTTCTGGAAGTTGAGCGCCTTGAGGTGCATCAGGAAATCGTGCATCACCGGGTAGATGCCCAGATTGTAGGTGACGGAGGCGAACACCAGATGGCTGAGGCGGAAGGCCTCGCTGACCAGCTGGGACACATGAGTGTTGGACACGTCGTACACCCACACGTTGGTGCAGCCCTTTTCGCACAGCTTGGCGGCCAGGGCCTGGGCGGCGCCCTCGGTATTGCCGTACATGGAGGCGTAGGCGATCATCACGCCCTGCTCCTCGGGCTGGTACTTGCTCCACTTGTCGTACTTGTCCACGAAGTAGAGCAGGTCCTTGCGCCACACCGGCCCATGGAGGGGGCAGATGAATTTGATCTGGTCCAGGATGCCGCCGGCCTTCTTCAGCAGCGCCTGAACCTGGGGGCCATACTTGCCCACAATGTTGGTGAGGTAGCGGCGGGCCTCGTCGATCCAGTCCCGGTCAAAATTCACCTCGTCGGCGAACAGCTTGCCGTCCAGGGCGATGAAGGAGCCAAAGGCGTCGGCGGAGAACAGCGCGCCGTTGGTGGTGTCGAAGGTGACCATGGCCTCGGGCCAGTGGACCATGGGGGCGGCGATGAAGGTGACGTTGTGCTCGCCAAAGCTGAAGGTATCACCCTCCTTGACCTCGATGAGCTCCTGGTTGTCCACGGTGAAGCCGAACTGCCGCATGAGCATAAAGGCTTTGGCGGTGGAGATGATTTTCACGCCGGGCCAGCGGATGAGGATCTCCTCAATGGACGCGCCGTGGTCGGGCTCCATATGGTTGATGACCAGGTAGTCCAGGGGGCGGTCTCCCAGCAGGTGGTCCAGGTTTTCCATGAGCTGGCGGCAGACGGACCAATCCACGGTATCGAACAGCACGGTGGATTTGTCCATGAGCAGATAGGCGTTGTAGCTCACGCCCCGGGGGATGGGATGGATGTTCTCAAACAGATGGGTGCGGTGGTCGTTGGCGCCCACCCAGTACAGGTTGTCGGTGACAGTGCGGACACAGTACATATTGAAATTCCTCCTTTACGTTAATAACAGCTCAGCGCTCACGCCTCGATGAACTGGTCCCGGGCCTCGGCGCACTCGGGGCAGACCCAGCCCTCGGGTAGCTTCTCAAACAGGGTGCCGGGGGCGGCGTCGCCGTCCGGGTCGCCCAGCTCGGGCACGTACTCGTAGCCGCAGCCCATGCACACATAGCGCTTGCCGATGGGCTCGGGCTTGGGGGGCTGGGGCCGTTTCATCTTGACCATGGGGGGCGCGGGCTGCTTGTCCTCCAGCCCCAGGGCCTGGGCCAGCAGGGGCAGGATCTCGTTCACGTCGCCCACAATGCCATAGTCGCAGTTCTTGAAAATGGGGGCGTTGGGGCTCTTGTTGATGGCCACGATGGTGGACGCGTCCTTGATGCCCTTCAGGTGCTGCACCGCCCCGGAGATGCCGCAGGCGATGTACAGATTGCCCTTGAACTTCTGACCGGACATGCCCACGTAGCGGTTGAGGGGCACATACTTGTGGGTTTCGGCCACCGGGCGGCTGGAGCCGACGGCGGCGCCCGCAGCCTTGGCCAGATCCTCAATGAGCTTCATATTCTCCTTGGAGCCGATGCCCTGTCCGGCGGACACCACCCGCTCCGCCTGGGCGATGGGGGTGTCCATGGGGATGCCCACAGAGAAGTCGTAGCCGTCCTTCTTGAGGGCCGCCACCAGGGTGTCCACCCGCTCGCGGGCGTCCCCCTCCTTGAGGATGAGGCCCTTGCGCACCCCGGTGATGGGGGCGGGCTTTTTGGCGGCGCTGGACGAGCCGCCCTCGCGCTTGGGGGGCTTGCCCATGATGGACGCGCCGATGACCATGCGCTGCACCTCGCTGGTGCCCTCGTAGATGGTGGTGATCTTTGCGTCGCGGTACATGCGCTCCACGTCCATGCCCCGGAGGAAGCCGGTGCCGCCGAAGATCTGCACTGCGTCGTTGGTGACCTCCAGGGCGGTCTCGGAGGCGTACAGCTTGGCCATGGCGGCGTCCACGCTGTAGGGCTCGTGGGCCTCCTTTTTCTCGGCGGCGGAGTACACCAGCATCCGGGCGCACTTCAGCTTGGTGGCCATGTCGGCCAGCTTGAAGGTGAGGGCCTGGTTAAAGCCGATGGGCTTGCCGAACTGGACGCGCTCCTTGGCGTACTCCACGGCGGACTCGTAGGCCCCCTGGGCGATGCCCAGGGCCTGGGAGGCGATGCCGATGCGTCCTCCGTCCAGCGTGGCCATGGCGATCTTAAAGCCCTGGCCCTCCTTGCCCAGCAGGTTCTCCTTGGGTACCTTTACGTCGTCGAAGTTGAGCTGGCAGGTCTCGGAGGACCGAATACCCATTTTATCATAGTGGGGCTCAAAGGTAAAGCCCTTCCAGCCCTTTTCCACAATAAAGGCGGAGATGCCCCGGGTGCCGATGTCAGGGGTGGTGACGGCGAAGACCACGTATGTGTCCGCCACGCCGCCGTTGGTGATGAAAATCTTCTGGCCGTTGAGCAGCCAGTAATCGCCCTTGTCCACGGCGGTGGTCTCGGTGCCGCCCGCGTCGGAACCGGCGTTGGGCTCGGTGAGGCCGAAGGCGCCGATCTTCTCCCCCTTGGCCAGGGGGACCAGGTACTTTTTCTTCTGCTCCTCGGTGCCGAAGGCAAAGATGGGCCAGGTGCCCAGGGACACATGGGCGGAGAGAATTACGCCCGTGCCGCCGTCCACCCGGGACAGCTCCTCCACCGCGATGGCGTAGCTGAGCACATCCAGCCCTGCGCCGCCGTACTCCTTGGGGTAAGGGATGCCCATCAGGCCCATCTTGGCCAGGGTTTTGACGGCCCCGGCGGGGAAGCGGCTCTCCTGGTCCATCAGGATGGCGTCTGGCTTCACCTCCGCCTCGGCAAAGGCGCGGATCTTGGCGCGCAGCTCCTCGTGGGCCTGTGTGGTCTGGAACAACATACGGGAACCTCCTTTTATAGTGATGCGTGATAATAATAAATAATAGGAATCATTATCCACTCATTTCAACTGTAGCATGCTGTGGGTGGTTTGTCAATCTGGATTTTTAGGTTTTGCACAAAAAAATTGGGATACCCCCAGAGGCGCCCGACAAAACGACCAAAAAACCGTTGCCATTCCCGCTGGGGGGTGATATGATAAGAGGGAGCGCATGTACAGTGAAAAAGGGCATGATCCCGATCAAAAGGAAGGAAATACGATGAAAGAAAACGCATGGGACCGGCACTACCCCCGCCCCCAGCTCCGGCGGGACAGCTTTTATCCTCTGAACCAGGGCTGGACCCTGAACGGGCGGCCCATCCGGCTCCCCTGGCCGCCCCAGGCGCTCCTGTCCGGCTGGCGGGGGGAGGTGGGGGAGGTGCTGCGCTATGAGACGGCCTTCACCCTCCCGGAGGGCTTCGCCCCCCAGGGGCGGCGGGTGCTGCTCCACTTTGGCGCGGTGGACCAGGTGGCCCAGGTGTGGGTGAACGGCGCGCCGGTGGTCCGCCACGAGGGGGGCTATCTGCCCTTTTGCGCAGATGTGACGGACGTGCTGGTCCCGGGGGCCAACCGTCTGGAGGTGAAGGCGGTGGATACCCTGTCCCACGACTACCCCTACGGCAAGCAGCACAAGCGGCCCCATGGGATGTGGTATACCCCCGTGTCCGGCATCTGGCAGGGGGTGTGGCTGGAGGCGGTTCCGGCCCGGGGGGCGGTGGCCTCCCTGCGCCTCACGGCCGATCTGACCGGGGTGAGCGTGGAGGCGGATACCGGCGGGGCGGACTACAGCCTGGCCATTGCGCTGGACGGGGGCCAAGTGCTCACCGCCGCCGGGAAGAGCGGGACGCCCCTCCGTCTGGAGGTGCCCCAGCCCCGGCTGTGGACCCCGGAGGACCCCTACCTCTACACCATGACCATCGCCACCGCCACCGACCAGGTGGAGAGCTATTTCGCTCTGCGCACCGTGACCACCCGGGAGGCCGGCGGCCACACCTGGCTGTGCCTCAATGGAACGCCCATCTTCCTCCATGGGGTGCTGGACCAGGGCTATTTCCAGGACGGCCTGTTCCTGCCCAGGGACCCGGAGGAGTATGACCGGGACATTCTGCGCATGAAGGCGCTGGGCTTCAACACCCTGCGCAAGCACGTCAAGGTGGAGCCGGAGGCGTTCTACTGCGCCTGCGACCGGCTGGGGATGCTGGTGGTGCAGGACATGGTGAACTCAGGGGAGTACCGCTATGTGCGGGACACGGTGATCCCCACCTTTGTGAGCAAAAAGCGCGGCGACCTGGGGGTGGGCGGAAGCGAACGGCGCAAGCTGTTTTTCGAGCGCCACTGTTTGGACACCGTGGCCCATCTGCAAAACCACCCCTGCATCGTGGGCTGGACCATCTTCAACGAGGGGTGGGGACAGTACGACTCGGACCGCATCTACCGCCTGCTCAAGGCAGCCGACCCCACCCGGTTTTTCATGACCACCTCCGGCTGGTTTGCCCAGCGGGAGAGCGACGTGGAGAGCGAGCATGTCTATTTTAAAAGCCGGGTGCTGGAGGGGACGAGGCCGGGGAAGTTCCTCTTTCTCAGCGAGTGCGGCGGCTTTTCCCGCCGGGTGGAGGGCCATGTGGCGCCGGAGCGGAAAAACTACGGCTACGGGGAGCGCTGCCGCTCGGAGAGGGAGCTGACGGCCCGCATCCGGGAGATGTACGGCGGCATGGTGCTGCCCTCCATCCCCAGGGGGCTGTGCGGGTGCGTTTACACCCAGCTCAGCGATGTGGAGGGGGAGACCAACGGGCTTTACACCTACGACCGGGCGGTGCGCAAGGTGGACCAGGAGGCCCTGCTGGATATCGCGGGGCAGATAAGGGACGCGCTGGCCCGGGCGGCGGAAAACGGTTGACACCGGGGCAAATCATGCTATACTGTTACGTGGAAGGCGCGGCATAGCGCGTAATATAGGAGGGGCTGGATAAACCGGCAAGGGCGGTTTGCGGGAGATTTTGCGCCGCAGCCGGGTTGAATCAGCGCTTGCTTCAAAGATAAGGAGTGTTTTATCATGGATAACAAGGTGTTCCAGCTGCTGAACGACCAGATCAATAAGGAGCTGTATTCCGCCTATCTGTACCTGGACATGGCCAACTTCTACAGCTCCAAGGGGCTGGACGGCTTCGCCAACTGGTACGAGATCCAGGCCAAGGAGGAGCAGGACCACGCCATGCTCATGTACCGCTACCTCCACAACAACGGCCAGGGCGTCACCCTGGAGGCGGTGGCCAAGCCGGACAAGGAGTTTAAGGATCTGTCCGATCCGCTGAAGGCGGCCTATGAGCACGAGCAGTACGTCACCGGGCTCATCGGGGCCATCTACGCCGCCGCCCAGGAGGTTCGCGACTATCGCACCGTCCAGTTTTTGGACTGGTTTGTGAAGGAGCAGGGGGAAGAGGAGAAGAACGCCTGCGACCTCATCACCAAGATGGAGCTGTTCGGCGGCGACGCCAAGGGCCTGTACATGCTCAACAGCGAGTTGGGCGGGCGGGTGTACTCCGCGCCGTCGCTGGTGCTGTAAGAAGTGCGGAGGAGCGGCCAAGCGCCCCGGCCGCTTCGCAGCGTGACAGATAAGAAGCGCGGAGCCGTCGTGAGCAGCGCGGATGGAGCGGCGCGAGGGGCAAAGCCCCGCCGCCGCAGGGCGGGGGCTGGTTTTGCCCGAGACGGAGCGAAGCCGCGCGTGGCGAACAGGCGCAGCGTGACAGATAAGAAGCGCGGAGCCGTCGTGAGCAGCGCGGATGGAGCGGCGTGAGGGGCAAAGCCCGCCGCCGCAGGCAGCGCACGATACCCAGGATCGCACATGCAAGGGCCCGGCCCCCCGCGGGGGGCCGGGCCCTGCTATACGTTTCACGTGAAACGTTAGTTCTAACCCTCGGGCAGATAGCCGGTGGGGTCCACCGGGACGCCATCCTGGTACATGGCGAAGTGAAGGTGGGCGGCCTGGCCGCTCTCGGAGGCGGCGGTCTGGCCCACCGAGCCGATGACCGCGCCGGTGGTCACCGTGTCGCCCACCGATACCGTGGGGGTCTCAGCCAGGTTGGCGTACTGGCTGACCAGACCCTCGCCGTGGTCGATCTCCACCACCGTGCCCATCATGTCGTCCTGATAGATGTGGGACACCACGCCGTTAGCGGTGGAGAGCACCTTGGCGCCCAGGTCGGCGGTGATGTCCAGCCCGCTGTGGGTGCGCCAGTCCCCCATGGTCTCGTTATAGGCCAGGGTCTCCACCGCGAAACCGGCGGCCACCGTGCCCTTCACCGGCCAGGTGAAAACCAGCGGCGCGGGGGCGGCGGAGGGGGCGGGCGCCGTGGAGGGCGAGGGCGCGGCGGAGGCGGGCGGGGTGGAGATGGCGGGGGGCGCGGAGACCTGGGCGGAGGGCGGGGCGGACGGTTCGGTGGGCTTGGCCGAAGGCCGGACGGTGGGGGACGCCGTAGGCGTGTCCCGGATGGCGGCGGAGCCGGACACGGGCTGGTCCAGCGCGCCGTCCAGACTGCCGCGCACCCCCTGGACCAGGTAGTAGCCCGACAGGGCGATGGCGGCCACACAGATGAGTACCACGAGATAGAAACCCTTTCCTGAGATGAAATCGCTCAGCTTTTCGATCCATGTTCGTTTGTTGTTCATAACAACACCTCCGGCCCTATTGTGGACGGAGGCGTTACAATTTATACCAGACAGGGCGGAAAAATCCCGGAGGGATTGTTTTCGACGGGGGATGTGTGGTATAGTAAGCAGAGTTTTAGATACTTGCCCTGGGGCCTGCTTGAACACTGCCGCCATGCCTAAGCGGCGGACCTTTTTCCGCCATATGACGTTGATTTGACTTGAAATGCGCAACGTGTTTCCGCGTCAAGCCGCCCTGTCCGGCGAAAAAATCCTGCGCCGCCGGGCACACCGTCAATGTTCAAGCAGAGCCCAAGCCATCTGAAGCGCGGCGTGAAAAGAAGGTGGGAAAATGCCGCTGAGCCGAGAGACCGCCCTGACCGACCTGCCGGGGGTGGGCCCCGCCAGGGGGAAAAAACTGGAGAAGCTGGGCCTGCGCACCTTGGGAGACGTGCTCAACCATCTGCCACAGCGGTATGAGGACCGGCGGGAGTGCTATGCCCTGAGGGACGCCCCCCAGGACCGGCCCTGCTGCGTGTGCGCCGTCGTCGCGGAGACGCCCCGGGTGAGCTATATCCGCCGGGGGCTGTCCCTGGTGAAGGTGAAAGGGGTGGATGAGACCGGCACGGTGCACATCACCTTTTTTAATCAGGATTACATTCGGGAGGCGGTCCGCCGGGGGGAGAGCTATATCTTTTTCGGCACGGTGGAGCGGCAGGGGAACCTGTTTTTAATGACCAACCCGGTGTTCGAGCGGGAGGGGACGGCCCGGACCACCGGGCTGATCATGCCGGTATACCCGCTGACAGCGGGCATCTCCAACAACCTGATGGCCGGGCTCACCCGCCGGGCGGCGGACAGCTGCCTGGACGGCCTGCCTGAGATCCTGCCCGCCGGGCTGCGCAGGGAGCACAAACTATGTCAAACCCAGTTTGCCCGGAAAAACATCCACTACCCCGACGATTATGAGGCGCTGGCCATCGCCCGGCGGCGGCTGGTGTTCGAGGAGCTGTTCGTCCTCACCTGCGGCCTGGCCCAGCTCAAGGACCGGCGCGCGGCGGGGGCGGGCCGGGTGATGGAGGGGGACGTGGAGAAGTTCGCGGCGCTGCTCCCCTTCCCGCCCACCGGGGCGCAGCGCCGGGCCATGGAGGACATCGCCGCCGACCTGCGCTCGGGCAGGGCCATGAACCGGCTGGTGCAGGGGGACGTGGGGTCTGGCAAGACGGCGGTGGCCGCTTTCGGGGCCTGGGCGGCGGCGAAAAACGGGGCGCAGTGCGCCCTTATGGCGCCCACCGAGCTGCTGGCGGAGCAGCACGCCCGGACCATGGAAGCCCTGCTGGCCCCCGCCGGGGTGCGGGTGGCCCTGCTCACCGGCTCGGTGAAGGGGAGGGAGAAAAAGGCGCTGCTGTCCGCCCTGGCGGCGGGGGAGACCGACCTTGTTGTGGGCACCCACGCCCTGTTCTCCCAGGGGGTGGAGTACCATGCGCTGGGGCTGGTCATCGCCGACGAGCAGCATCGCTTCGGCGTGGCCCAGCGGGGGGCGCTGGCGGAAAAAGGGGGAGCGGTTCCTCCCCATATCCTGGTTATGTCCGCCACTCCCATCCCCCGGACCCTGGCCCTGATCATCTATGGCGATTTGGATGTGTCCGTCATGGACGAGCTGCCGCCGGGCCGCACCCCGGTGGACACCTTCCTGGTGGGGGAGGACAAGCGGGCGCGGATGTACGGCTTTGTCCGCAAGCAGGTAAGCGAGGGGCGGCAGGTGTATATCGTGTGCCCGGCGGTGGAGGAGAACGGCGGCTGGGAGGACGGCCCCGGCATGGATTTGAAGGCGGTGACCGCCTACGCCGGGGAGCTGCGGGAGCGGGTGTTCCCCGAGCTGCGGGTGGGCTTTGTCCACGGCAGGATGAAGGCCCGGGAGAAGGAGGACGTGATGGGCGCCTTCCACCGGGGGGAGCTGGATGTGCTGGTGTCCACCACCGTCATCGAGGTGGGGGTGGACGTGCCCAACGCCTCGCTCATGGTCATTGAGAACGCGGAGCGCTTCGGCCTGAGCCAGCTCCATCAGCTCCGGGGCCGGGTGGGCCGTGGGAAGCACAAAAGCTACTGCGTGCTGGTTACCGCCAGCCGCGGCGAGACGGCGCGGGAGCGGCTGCGGGCGCTGTGCGCCACCAACGACGGCTTTCAGATCGCGGAAGAGGATCTTCGCCTGCGGGGGCCAGGCGACTTCTTCGGCAAGCGCCAACACGGCCTGCCCCAGCTGAAGGTGGCGGACTTCGCCGCCGACATGGAGCTTCTGAAAGAGGCGCGGGAGGCGGCCCAGGCCCTTGTGGCCGCCGACCCGGAGCTGAAGCGGCCCGCCCACCGCCTGCTGCGCAAAAAGGTGCGGGAGCTGTTCCAGGACAACGCGGAGCTGTTCAATTGAGAAACAGGCGGACAGACCGCCGTGAGGAGAATGCGAGATGAAGCGGCTGACCATCGGGATGCTGGCCCATGTGGACTCGGGCAAAACCACCCTGTCCGAGGCGATGCTGTACCGCGCCGGGGCGGTGCGCAGGCTGGGCCGGGTGGACCACGGCGACGCCTTTTTGGATACCGAGGAGCAGGAGCGGGAGCGGGGCATCACCATCTTCTCCAAGCAGGCCCGGCTGTGCTGGGGGGAGTGGGAGTTCACCCTGCTGGACACCCCGGGCCACGTGGACTTCTCCGCCGAGACGGAGCGGGCGGTGCAGGTGATGGACTGCGCGGTGCTGCTGGTCAGCGGTGCGGACGGGGTGCAGGGGCACACCGAGACCCTGTGGAAGCTGCTGGAGCGCCACCATATCCCCACCTTCCTCTTCATCAACAAGATGGATCAGCCGGGCACGGACCGGGATAGGCTGCTCGGCCAGCTCCGGGCGCGGCTGAGCGACGGCTGCGCCGACTTTTCCGGCCCGTGGGAGGACGTGCTGGAGCACGCCGCTTTGTGCGATGAGGCGCTGATGGAGCGCTACCTGGAGGCGGGGGAGCTGGATGACGCGGACCTGTCCGCCCTGATTGTGGAGCGTAGGCTGTTCCCCTGCTTTTTCGGTGCGGCGCTGCGGGTGGAGGGGGTGGACGCGCTGCTGGACGGTCTGGCGCGGTACGCCCTGGAGCCGGACTGGCCGGCGCAGTTTGCCGCCCGGGTGTTCAAAATTTCCCGGGACGACAAGGGGGAGCGGCTCACCTGGCTGAAAATTACCGGGGGCGCGCTGAAGGTTCGGGATGTGGTGAAGGGGCCGGACTGGGAGGAGAAGGCGGCCCAGCTGCGCCTCTACTCGGGCGCCAAATTCACCCCCGCCGGCGAGGCCCCGGCGGGGACGGTGTGCGCCGCCGCCGGCCTGACCCGCACCCGGGCGGGCCAGGGCCTGGGCGCGGAAGAGGATTGGGCGGGGCCGGAGCTGGAGCCGGTGCTGGCCTATCAGGTGCTGCCCCCGGCGGGAGGGGACGCCCACACCCTGCTGGCCCAGCTGCGGATTTTGGAGGAGGAGGACCCACAGCTCCAGGTGGAGTGGAACGAGGGGCTGGGGGAGATCCGGCTGCGGCTCATGGGGGAGGTGCAGCTGGAGGTGCTCTCCCGGCTGCTGGAGCGGCGGTTCGGGACGCGGGTATCCTTCGGCCCGGGCCGCGTGGTCTACCTGGAGACCATCGCCGCCCCGGCGGAGGGGGTGGGCCATTTCGAGCCCCTGCGCCACTATGCCGAGGTGCACCTGCTGCTGGAGCCGCTGGAGCGGGGGGCGGGGCTGGCGCTGGACACCGCCTGTTCGGAAAACGTGCTGGACCGGAACTGGCAGCGGCTCATTTTGACCCACCTGATGGAAAAAACCCATCTGGGCGTCCTCACCGGCGCGCCCATCACCGATATGAGGATCACCCTGCTCACCGGGCGGGCCCACCTGAAGCACACCGAGGGGGGCGACTTCCGCCAGGCCACCTACCGGGCGGTGCGTCAGGGGCTGATGGGCGCCAGGAGCGTGCTGCTGGAGCCCTGGTATTCCTTCCGGCTGGAGGCGCCCGCGGGGAGCATGGGGCGGGCTATGACGGATTTGCAGCGGATGGGGGCGGAGCTCCAGCCCCCGCAGCAGCAGGGGGAGGGGGCGGTGCTCACCGGCAGCGTCCCCGTGTCTGAGCTGGGGGGCTACTGGACCCAGGTGGCGGCTTACACCGGGGGGCGGGGGCGGCTGTCCTGCACGGTGGAGGGCTACCGCCCCTGCCACAACGCCGAAGCCGTCATTGACGCCGCCGGCTACGACCCCGAGCGGGATGTGGACAACCCCGCCGGGTCGGTGTTCTGCGCCCACGGGGCGGGGTTCAACGTGCCCTGGGATCAGGTGCGGGAGCACATGCACCTGGACAGCGGCTGGCGGCCAGCCGGGGCGCAGCCCGCGCAGGAGGCCGCCCCGGTCCGCCGGGAGGCCATGAGCTATGAGTCAAGGGCGGCGCTGGACCGCGAGCTGGAGGCCATTTTTCAGCGGGCCTACGGCCCGGTGAAGCAGCCCCACGCCTTCCGCCCGGTGCAGAGGAGCGCCCCGCCCAAGCCTAAGCCCTGGAAGGGGCTGAAGGTCCGGGACGGGGACGATTATCTGCTGGTGGACGGCTATAACATCATCCATGGTGTGGACGAGCTGCGCGCCCTGGCCAGGGAGGACCTGGACAGCGCCCGGGAACGGCTCACCGGCCGGCTGCGCAACTATCAGGGGTGGAAGCGCTGCAAGGTCATCGTGGTGTTCGACGCCTACAAGGTGAAGGGGAACCCGGGCAGCGTGGAGCGGCTGGGGGACCTGTGGGTGGTATACACCAAAGAGGCGGAGACGGCGGACATGTATATCGAAAAGACCACCTACTCCCTGTCGAAGGAGAAACGGGAGCACCGGGTTCGGGTGGCCACCTCCGACGGGCTGGAGCAGATGATCATTTTGGGGCACGGGGCGGTGCGCATGTCCGCGGCGGAACTGGAGTTTGAGCTGAGGCAGGCGGAGGAGGACATCCGCCGGATCATCGGCGGATAGGGGCGGCCCGCCGGCAAGAAACAAATTTTCACCATTTTTTGCATACGATTGGCAGAAATGACGGACATTGGCGGAAAAATTTTGCCGAATGCTGGAGGCATTCAAAAAAATTTGCATTTTTGTGAAACAAATTTTCCTCTTTCTCTTGACGGAATCCGTGGGGACAGGATATGATGAAGATATCATAAACCAGTCCTCGGACACGGGGAGCTGCGGAAAAAGCCCGCCGGGACGGGCGGAAAGGAGGAACTATGTCTTACGGAAATGTATTCACAAAAATCAACCGGGAGTATTACCAGCTCACCGGCGCGGAGAAGAAGATTGCGGACTACATCCTCTCCCAGCGGCAGGACTGCCAGTATATGTCCATCTCCGAGCTGGCAGAGGTGGCGGAGGTGGCGGAGGCCACGGTGTCCCGGTTCTGCCGCCGCTTGGGCTACCGGGGCTACAGCGCGTTCAAGCTGGCGGTGGCGGGGGCCAGCGCGGGGCAGCGGCCGGTCAACCCTCTGTACGGGGAGATTCTGGCGGAGGACAATGTGGGGGAGATGTGCCGGAAAATCTGCGCGGCGGATGTGGACGCCATCACCCAGACCCTGGCCATGATCGACCCCGCCGCCATCACCGCCGCGGCGGATCTGCTGCTGGGGGCGGACCAGGTGCTGTGCATGGGGCTGGGCGGCTCCATGATCCTGGCCACGGAGGCGGCCCACCTGTTCTCCACCGCCCTGCCCAACTTTTACGCTGTGGAGGACTCCCACCACCAGGCTATCCGGGCCGCCATGCTCACCAGCCGGGACGCGGTGCTCTACTTCTCCTATTCCGGCTCCACCCGGGATATGGTGGAGCTGCTGAAGCTGGCCCGGGAGCGGGGGGCGGGCACGGTGCTCATCACCCGCTTTCCCAAATCCCCCGGGGCGGCGCTGGCCGACATCGTGCTGGAGTGCGGCGCCAAGGAGGGGCCGCTCCAGATGGGTTCCATCGCCGCGCGCATGGGGCAGCTCTACCTCACCGACGTGCTGTTCAACGAGATGTGCCGCCGGGATATGGAGGGCTGCCGGGAGCGGCGCAGGATGGTGGCCGACGCCCTGGCGGACAAGCACCTGTAAAGGCCGGAAAAAAGTTTCATTTTACAAAATCCGTAAAAAATCATTTTCGCTTTGTGTTGACAAACAGAGCCGGGAACTATACAATTGGTTGTAATGCGGCGCGATCAAGCGGGGCATTGACGATGAGACGGTACAGCGCCTGGAAAGCCGCCGTCCAACTTAAAATTTATGTCGGAGGGTATTGCCATGCGAATCTATTGTGAGAAGGACTATAACGCCATGAGCCGCCGGGCGGCCGCCGTCATCGCGGCCCAGGTGGTGTCCAAGCCGGAGTGTGTGCTGGGCCTGGCTACCGGCTCCACCCCCATCGGGGCGTACCGGCAGCTGGTGGAGTGGCACAAGCGGGGGGATTTGAGCTTTGCCCAGGTGCGCTCGGTGAACCTGGACGAGTATGTGGGCCTGGCCCCCACCCACGACCAGAGCTACCGCTATTTCATGCAGCACAACCTGTTCGACCATGTGGACATCGTGCCTGAAAACACCAACGTGCCCAACGGCCTGGCCGCCGACGCGGCGGCGGAGTGCGCCCGCTATGAGGACGTGGTGCGGGCGCTGGGCTACGCCGACCTGCAGCTGCTGGGCCTGGGCCGGAACGGCCACATCGGCTTCAACGAGCCCTGCGCCGAGTTCCCGGTAACCACCCATCTGGTGGAGCTGACCCAGAGCACCATCGAGGCCAACGCCCGGTTCTTCGACAGCGCCGGGGACGTGCCCCGCCGGGCCCTGACCATGGGCATCGGCACCATCATGCACGCGCGCAGCATCCTGGTGGTGGCCAGCGGTGCGGACAAGGCGGAGGCGGTGCGTAAAACTGTGAACGGCCCCGTCACCCCGGAGGTGCCCGCCTCCATCCTTCAGCTCCACCCCAACGTCACCATCATCGGCGACGAGGCGGCGCTGAGCGGCCTCAAGTGAGGGACGGCGTATGAAAATCACAGGCGGAAAGGTATTCGACCTGCAAAAGGGCTTTGTGGAGCGGGATGTCTGCTTTGACGGCTCCCTGCTCACCCCGGACAGCCGGGAGGGTAAGACCTATGACGCGGCGGGCTGTTGGGTGATCCCCGGCCTCACCGACGTGCATTTCCACGGCTGCGTGGGGGCCGACCTGTCCGACGGCGACCCGGACGGCCTCCAGGCCATGGCGGAGTATGAGCTGAGCCGGGGCGTGACCCAAATCTGCCCGGCGGGCATGACCCTGCTGGAGGACCGGCTGCTGAAGGTGTGCAGGACCGCCGCCGCCCACCGCCGGGAGAACCGCCCCGGCGCGGACCTGGCGGGCGTCAACCTGGAGGGGCCGTTCCTGTCCTATGCGAAGCGGGGGGCCCAGAACGGCGACTGGCTCCACGCCCCCGACGCGGCCATGCTGCGCCGGCTGATGGACGCCGCCGAAGGGCTGGTGAAGCTGGTGTCCGTGGCCCCGGAGGAGCCGGGCGCCATGGAGTTTATCAGCCAGGTGGCCGAGGACGTGAATGTGGCGGTGGCCCACACCACCGCAGACTATGACACCGCCCTGGAGGCGTTCCGCCGGGGGGCGCGGCAGGTCACCCACCTGTTTAACGCCATGCCGAACTTCACCCACCGGGCCCCCGGCGTGGTGGGCGCGGCGCTGGACTCCCCCTGGAGCCGGGTGGAGCTGATCTGCGACGGCATCCACATCCATCCCAGCGTGGTCCGGGCGGTGTTCAAAATGTTCGGGCCGGACCGGGTGGTGCTCATCTCGGACACCATGCGGGCCGCCGGCATGACCGACGGGAAGTACGACCTGGGCGGGCAGGAGGTTACTGTGAAGGGCCCCCTGGCCACCCTGGCGGACGGCACCATTGCCGGGTCGGTCACCGACCTGATGGCGTGCCTGAAAACCGCCGTCTCCTTTGGTATCCCCCTGGCGGACGCGGTGCGGGCCGCGGCGGTGAACTCCGCCCAGGCCATCGGCGTCTTTGACCGGGTGGGCAGCCTGGAGCCGGGCAAGCGGGCCAATGTGGTAGTGCTGGACGGGGAGCTGAATGTGAAGAACGTGTTTTTCCACGGGAAACAGGTGGTTTAACGCACGATAAAACAGGAGAGGCGCTCACGCGCCTCCCTTGTTTTATCGGATGGTTTGCCCGGAGGCCGTCTGGGACGGGGCGGGCGATGGCTGCGCGGAGGCGGGCCCCGGCAGGGAGAGGCCGTGGAGGAAGCTGCCGGAGGAGGATTGGATCTGGCCGCCCACCACCCGGTTTTTGTAGATGAGCAGGGAGATCTGCACCGGCTCGTCCTGGGAGGGGTAGTTGGTGAGCTGGTAGGTGTAGCGCTTTACCCGCCTGCCCTTGTACTGGGTGAGGTCAAAGCCCTGGTCCGCCTGAAGCTGGAGATAGCCGGTATAGCTCTCGTCAAATTCCTCGGGGATGAGCAGCTCCTCGGTGGCGATGGGCTGGGAGGATGTCTGCCAGCCCAGGCCGCTGAGATAGGCCAGGCGGTCGTCGTTGTCCTTGATGTTCTTCACCTCTGCTGAGGCGGCCACCGCCCGGCCCCCCAGGGTGAGGGCGAAGGCCAGGACCGCGAACACGCAGCACAGGGCGGCGGAGGTCCCCGCCAGCAGCCGTCTCTTTGGTATACGCGCCGTGAAGATGATCATGGTACCACTCCGTTCTGTGAGTTCTCAGCAACAGAATATGTTCGGAGGGGCGGCAATATGATGACCGCAGGGCGGCCAAGGGAAAGGGGAGCGGAGCATGGAACGGCTGGACAAGCGGCTGGCGGCCACCGGCAGGTGGAGCCGGAAGGAGGCCCGGGAGCTGATCCGGGCGGGGCGGGTGATGGTGGACGGCGCGCCCTGCCGCGCGAGCGAGGCCAAGGTGGACGAGTGTTCCCCCGTCCTGGTGGACGGCGCGGCCATACCCGCCCACGTCCCGGTATACCTGATGCTCCACAAGCCGGCGGGGGTGGTGTCCTCTACAGAGGAGCCGGGGGAGCGCACGGTGCTGGACCTGCTGGGGGAGGAGTATCGGAATATCGGTTTGTTTCCCGCCGGGCGGCTGGATAAGGACACCGAGGGGCTGCTGCTGCTCACCAACGACGGGCCGCTGGCCCACCGGCTGCTGGCCCCCAAAAGCCACGTGGACAAGGTATACTATGTGGAGGTGGACGGCGCGCTGGATCAGGACGACGTTTTGGCCGCCCGGGAGGGGATGACTTTGGGGGACGGCACCGTGTGCCTGCCCGCAGAGTTGGAGCTTTTATCCAGCAATAGCGCCCATATCACCCTGCGGGAGGGGAAATACCATCAGGTAAAGCGGATGATGGCGTCCCGGGGCAAGCCGGTGGCCTACCTGAAGCGGGTGCGCTTTGGCCCGCTGCGGCTGGACGAGGGGCTGGCCAAGGGGGAGTGGAGGCCGCTGACCCGGGAGGAGCGGGAGTCCGTTTTCCGTGCGTGACGCGAATTTTTTGGCAGTTTCCACAAAAATTTTTTGAAAAACTATTGAAACCGGCAATGAAGCTCTGATATAATGGTAGGGTACGAGATGGATCATTAAATTTTAAGAGTGGCGGAGCGCGCAACTCCCGGCCGCGTAGAAAGGAGAAAACGCAATGTCCAGCAGGATTTTTCAAGGCGTCGTTCTTCAGATGAAGGATTGTACCGACCGGGCTGTGGGGGTCATCGACGAGCAGGGCACTGTGGTGGCGTGCAACGAGCTGACCCGCATCGGGGAGAAATGGGGCGCGGCGGCGCTGCTGGCCGCGGAGGGGGATTCCCCGGTGACCAGCAACGGTTTTACCTTTAAAGCCCTGTCCGGCTGGAGCGGCCAGTTTGACTATGCGGCTTTCGTCCGGGGGGAGGACGAGCAGGCGGCGCTGATCTGCTCCATGGCGGTGATCGCCCTGAACGGGGCCAAGGCCTATTATGAGGAGAAAAATGACAAGGCCACCTTTGTGAAAAACATCCTGTGCGATAATATCCTGTTGGGGGATATCTATGTCCGGGCCAAGGAGCTGCACTTTGTCTCCGAAACGCCCCGGGCGGTGCTCCTGGTGCGCCAGCTGGGCGTACCCGACGTGTCCGCCGTGGACGTGATTTCCGGGCTCTATCCCGACAGGCAGTCCGATTTTGTGCTGTCCGTCAACGAGACGGACGTAGCCCTGGTGAAGCACCTGGGGGAGAACGCCGACGGACGGGACCTGCAAAAGATCGCCCAGAACGTCCAGGAGGCCCTCACCCGGGATCTGGGCGTCAAGACCGTGGTGGGCATCGGCACCATCGTGGGCCACATCCGGGATCTGGCCCGCACCTACAAGGAGGCCCAGGTGGCCATCGACGTGGGCAAGGTGTTCGAGACCGAGCGCTCCATCATCAATTATGAAAACCTGGGCATCGGGCGGCTCATCTACCAGCTGCCCACAACCCTGTGCGAGATGTTCCTGCGTGAGGTGTTCAAAAAGAATCCCATCGACGCGCTGGACCAGGAGACGCTGTTCACCATCAACAAGTTCTTTGAGAACAACCTGAACGTGTCCGAGACGGCCCGGAAGCTGTTTGTCCACCGCAACACCCTAGTGTACCGGCTGGAGAAAATCAAAAAGCTCACAGGGCTGGATCTGCGGGAGTTTGACGACGCGATCACCTTCAAGGTGGCGCTGATGGTCAAGAAATATTTGGTTTCCCGGGGCATCGACTCCTGAGCGGGAGAGCCGGGACGGCGCGAGAGGGACAGCAAGGCGGGCGTGGCGAAGGGCCACGTCCGCCTTGCCGCGTATAATGGGATGGAGGCGGCCGTTCGCCGGGAGCCGGGGCAGGGCGCGCCGCCGGTTTGGGGAAAGTATTGCGCGGGCCGGGGCCAGGTGCTATTGACACTAAAATGAAGAAAATGGTATAATAAAAAACGACTGCGGGCAGGCCGCGCCATGGGAAAAGCGCGGGGACGTGTGTGCCCAAAACGGTTGGCGGACGCCCCGGGCCGGGGTCGGAATGGAGATCGTGAAATGAAAAAAGAGCCAAAGAAACAGGAACAGCGGCGGGGCCTTTTTCTGCCTCTCTCTTTTTTGCTGGTCTTTTTTGTATTCGGCGCCATCGTCTTTACAGTGGCACAGAGAACGTCCAGGGAGATGTCCTCCGCCGCCATTCAGAACCTGAGCGAAAGCCTGGACCTGATCCAGTGCACCATTGAGGCGATTTTGAACAGCGAGGCGGAGTTTCAGAGCCTGATCGCCCGGGAGCTGGCCCGGGCCGAGGCCCCGGAGGCGTTTATCCGGGCCTATGAGAAGAACAGAACCATGGCCAAGGTGTCGATGATCCCCGCAGGGGCGGAGCAGGGCTTCTCCAACACCGGGGAGGCATTCACCGAGGCGGGGCTGGACTTCTCTGCCGGGGGAGCCGTGGCCGGGATGCCGGTGTCCCAGTCCTATGTGAATTATATGGGCACCTGGGCCTATACCATCAAATGCCCGGTGGAGCGGGACGGACAGGAGCTGGGGACGCTTTACATCGAGTATGTCTACGACGCCATAGACCGTTCCCTCCCCGCCGACGGGTTTTATAATAAGCAGGCGTCGCTGTATATCATGGACGCGGAGAGCGAACGGTTTGTCCTCAAGCCCAAGGGGATGGGGCAGCGCAGCGCCGGCCATCTGAATCTGGACGACTTCTACCGGGCCAACAACGTCCAGGACCCGGATATCCGCCTGGAGGTGGCCGCGTGTCTGGACGAGGGGCGGAATATCCTCTTTTACCACAACATCCGGGGAGAGAACGCCCTCAACTATATGTGGTCGGTGAACGGGGGAAGTATTTTCCTGGTGGGCTATGTGCCGGTGGAGGCCATCCAGCAGGAGGGACGGACGGTTAATCAGAATATCGTTCTGGTGGTGGCCGCTATGCTGGGCGCGTTTTTCCTGTGCGTGCTGCTGTACTATATCAGCTGGCGGCAGCAGGAGCGGGTGAGAAAGGAGCGGGAGGAGGAGCGCCGGCATCACAGCCAGCAGCTGGCCCAGGCCCTGCGGGCGGCCCAGATCGCCAGCGAGTCCAAGACCACCTTCCTATCCAACATGTCCCACGATATCCGCACCCCCATGAATGCGGTGCTTGGCTTCACCACCCTGCTGTCCAAGGATGCGGGGGACCCGGCCAAGGTGCGGGAGTACACCAAAAAAATCACCGCCTCCGGCCAGCATCTGCTCAGCCTCATCAACGACATTTTGGATGTATCCAAGATTGAGAGCGGCAAGGTGGTGCTCACCTTCGACCAGTTTGCCCTGAGCGACGTGGTGTCCTCGGTGGACGCCATCATACAGCCCATGGCCCGGGACAGGCGCCAGGAATTCCACGTGGAGGTGAGCGGCATCCGCCACGAGTTCTTGGTGGGGGATGAGACCCGGATCAACCAGATTCTCATCAACCTGCTGTCCAACGCCGTGAAATACACCCCCGAGGGCGGGCATATCTGGCTGCGCATCATCGGGCTCAGACAGCGCTCCAGCCAATACGAGCACATTTGCATCGAGGTGGAGGACGACGGCTACGGCATGACGCCGGAGTATTTGCAGACCGTTTTCGACGCCTTTACCCGTGCGGAAAACAGCACCACCAACAAGGTGCAGGGCACCGGGCTGGGCATGGCCATCACCAAGAGCATTGTGGAACTCATGGGCGGCACCATCAGCGTGACCAGCCAGGTGGACCAGGGCACCCTCTTCCGGGTAGAGCTGGAGCTGCGCATCCAGGAGGGACACGCAGACCGGCAGTTCTGGAAGGACCGGGGCATCGTCCGGGTGCTGGCGGTGGAGGGAGACCCGGAGGGCCGGGAGAGCATTCAGGCCCTTATGGCGGATACGGGCATCCAGGTGGACACCTCCTCCAGCCTGGAAGAGGCCCTGGGCAGGCTGGAGGAGGATGGGACGTATCAGCTGGTGCTGCTGGACTGGGACGGGCCGGAGCTGGACGGTCCCCAGGCGGCCCAGGCGCTGCGCCGGGCGCTTGCGGGGGATATCCCTTTGGTGCTGCTGGCGGAGTACGACGCCCAGGGGATAGAGCAGGCGCAGCAGATGGAGCGCACCGCCGTGCTGGTAAAACCGTTCTTTGCGGCCGCCTTCCGGGAGACGGTGGAGGAGCTCTGGGGAGATGGGGCGGACGCCGTCCAGCCCGAGCCTGAGCAGGCGGACAGCCTGGAGGGGATGCGCCTGCTGGCGGCGGAGGACAACGAAATTAACGCGGAGATTCTGGCGGAGCTGTTGGAGCTGGAGGGGGCGTCCTGCGAGATTGTGGAGAACGGCCGGCTGGCGGTGGAGCGCTTCCAGCGCGCCCGGCCGGGCGAGTTCGACGCGATTCTGATGGACGTGCAGATGCCGGTGATGAACGGCCACGAGGCCACCCGGGCCATCCGCGCCATGGAGCGGGAGGACGCGAAACAGATTCCCATCATTGCGATGACGGCCAACGCCTTTGCGGAGGATGAGAAAGCGGCGCTGGATGCGGGTATGAACGCGCATGTGGCCAAGCCGCTTGACGTAGAGCTGCTGAAACGGGCAATCAGGCAATTTGTAAAGGGAAAGGACGGAACCGGCGATGAAAATGCGCGAGAATAGGGGCCTGCGCAGATGGGCGGCCGCCTGCGCGGCGGGGGCCATGCTGCTGGCGTCGGCCGGCTGCGGCATAAACGGGGAGGACAAGAACCTGCTTCCGGGCAGGAAAGAGAGCGAACAGGTGGTCAATATGTTCAGCCCCATGGAAAAGACCGACCCCAACGCCGAAAATGTGGCCAGAACCGCGTCGGATCTGACCATAGCCATGGCGGAGGAGCGGCTGGGGGTGACGGTGGCTTACCAGACCTATACGGCGGAAGACTACCAGGACAAGACCTATGACGAGGTGGCCCTGGACCGGGCCCGAAACGATATGGACGACCTGTATTTGCTCAACCCCGACACCATTTTGACCCTGGGTGCGGAGGGCAGGCTGATGGACCTGTCGGGGCTGGACAGCGCGAAGAACCTGCGGGAGATCGTTCGGGTTGCCAACACGGTGGACGGAAAGCTGGTGGCGATCCCCCAGGAGGTGGTGGCCTACGGCCTGTTTGTCAATGTGGACATGTTCAGGCAGTATGGCTTGGAGCTGCCCAACACCCCGGAGGAGTTTTTGGAGTGCTGCCGGGTGTTCCAGGAAAACGGTGTGGACACCCCCGTGGGGGCCAACCGCTGGTGGCTGGAGACCTTTGTGCTCGCCCAGGCCTATGCGGATTTGTACAATGGGGGGAATACGGAAGCGGAGATTGCCGCGCTCAACAGCGGGGAGGCCCGGTACAGCGATTACATGCGCCCTGGATTTGAGTTTCTTCAGGAGCTGATCGACTGCGGCTATATTGACGCGGAGAAGGCCCTGGTCAGCGAGGCCATCGAGGCGGAGCGGCCGGATTTTCTGGCGGGCAGGACTCCCATTGTCATGGCCTACTGGGGGGCGGCCAACACAGACACCGCCTACGGCGATACGGATTTTGAGATGCAGGTCATAGGATTTCCCAGCAGCCGGGGCCAGATGCCGGTGATACCCATGACCGGCTTTGCCGTGGGGGCCGGTGCGGAACACGCCGAGGACGCCATGCGGGTGCTGGATGTGGTCACCTCCGACGAGGCGCTCCAGCTCTATTCCGAGACAAACCGGGTGATATCCCCCTCTAAAAATGTGTCGGTAGCCTGCGTGCCCGCCCTGCGCCCGCTGAACGATAGAATTGAGGAGGGCGTCTATGTCCTGGGCTCCAACGCGGGGATGAATGTGGAGCAGTGGGGAAATACCTGCCTGATTGTCCGGCAGCTGCTGGGCGGCGGCACGGTGGACGAGTGCATGGCGGCTTTCGACCGGCTCCAGGACGCGGCGGCGAACCGCCGGTGAGGGGTATGGCCTGCGATATGCCGGACTGAGAACGGATAAAACGGAATATGACGCAGAAGCGGCGTTTCTCTATCCCGCGGCAGGGAGAGCAGAAGCGCCGCTTTTTTATGTCCGCCTGCGGCTGTGGGCATAGGCTCCCCCGCAGCCGCAGGCTCCAGATTACAGCGCCCGCATGAGGAAAAAGATAAATCAGATAATTGCCACATTTCCACATTGATGTGGAAAATAATTGGATTTTCCCACCATTTACCTTTTTGCTTGTGCATGATATACTAAGAGCACCTTGAAATCCCCCGTGCTTATTGGCAACAGGTACAGAATGGAGGGAGATTATGAACGGAACCATCGCTGTGGGCGGAATGGCCCTGGCTGAGGTCCATATCATCGCCGAACAGCACACAGACGTGGGCCGCCGCGCAGTGGAGCAGGTGGAGGCGGAAGAAGCGCGGCTGGACGCCGCTGTCCGGCTGTGCGCAGCGGAGCTGTCCAAGCTGATCTGCCAGCTCCAGGAGGAGGGCGACTCGGACCATGCGGATATCCTGGACTTCCAGCTTCTCCTGCTGGAGGACGACCACTACATAGGCCGCATCTCCCGTATGGTGCGGGAGGAGCGGGTCAACTGTGAGTACGCCGTGTCCCAGTGCTCCCAGGCTTACCGCCAGGAGCTGTCGTCGCTGGATAATCCCTACCTCAACGAGCGGGCGGCGGATATCACCGATATCGAAAAGCGGCTGCTTCGGGCGCTGTCCCAGCGGGACGAGGCCCCTGTCCGGCCGGGGCCTAAAATTGCCGCCGCCGTGGATCTCACCCCTTCCCAGGTGGTGGAGCTGGGGCGGCAGGGGCTTCGGGGGATTGTGCTGGAAAAGGGGGGGCTGTCCTCCCATTGCGTGATCCTGGCCCGGTCTATGGGCATCCCCTGCATCATTGGCGTGGCGGGGCTGCTGGAACAGGTGAGGGATGGGCAGAGCCTTCTGCTGGACGCGGAGGGCGGTCGGATCATCGTGGAGCCCACGCTGGAGGAAATCCAAGCGTTTGAGCAGTATGAGGCGGCATACCGGGCGGAGCAGAAGGAGCTGGAGCAGTTCCGGCACGCGTCCACCGCCACCGCGGACGGGCAGGCTATGAAGGTTTACGCCAACATCACCTCGGAGCTGGAGGTGCCGGAGCTGCTGAAGCAGGGCGGCGAGGGCGTGGGCCTGCTGCGGACAGAGCTTTTGTATATGGAACGGGAATCAGTCCCGGATGAGGACAGCCAGTACGAGGCCTATTCCGCCATTATCACCGGCCTGGCCGGCCGCCCCCTCATTGTGCGCACGCTGGATGTGGGCGGAGACAAGCACATCCCCTATCTGAACATTCCCCAGGAGGACAATCCCTTTTTGGGATATCGGGCGATCCGCTACTGCCTGGACCACCCCGAGGTCTTCCATCCCCAGCTGGCGGCTATCCTCCGGGCCGCCGCCCTGGGGCCGGTGCAGCTCATGCTCCCCATGGTCGCCACAATGACCGAGGTGGAGCGGGCGCGGGATGCCGTGGCCCAGGTCCGGGCGGAGCTGAAGGAGCGGGGGACGGAAAGCGGCCCCATTTCCCTGGGGATGATGGTGGAGACCCCCGCCGCCGCCATCATGGCTAACCAATTTGCCGGGGCAGTGGACTTTTTCAGCATTGGCACCAACGACCTGACCCAATACCTGCTGGCGGCGGATCGGAACAACGCCAAAGTAGCCGGCCTCAACTCCTATTTCCAGCCCGCCCTGCTCCACATGGTAGACCACATATGCCAATGCGCCCACCGGCACGGCATCGAGGTGGATATCTGCGGGCAGGCCGGGGAAATGGATGAGCTGATTCCCCTGTGGGTTGGCATGGGGGTGGACAACCTGAGCGTCAGCGTCCCGTCCATCCCCAGGGTCCGCCGTACGATCAGCCAATGCGGCGCGGTAGCGTGCAGGCGGCTGGCGGACCGGGCGCTTCAGTGCTCCTGTGCCCAGGAGGTCATGAGCTGCGTGAAGGAGGAGGTGAAGAAATGGTCGTAAAGGAATTACAGGTGCAGAACAAGCTGGGCTTTCACGCCAGGGTGGCCTCCCGGATCACCCGGAGCGTCAGCGCCTTTCAGAGCTCGGTCAATGTCCGAAAGGACGGGCGCTGCTTTGATCTGAAAAGCGTCACCGGCGTGATGATGGCCAACGCCAAGCACGGGGACATCGTGACCGTGGAAATTGACGGGCCGGATGAGGAGACCGCCGCCCAGGCGCTGGAGGTCCTCTTCGCGGAAAAATTTGGAGAGACATGACAAGGCTTAATAGAGGGAGGGAAGCACATGGACAGCATGGAAGTGGCGATGGGCCTCATCGCCCAGGCGGGCGACGCCCGGAGCAGCTGCATGGAGGCCATCGGTCTGGCCAAGGAGGGGAAATTTGACGAGGCCAGGGAGGCGCTGGGCAGGGCGGACGACGGCATGGTGGCCGCCCACGAGATACAGACGGACCTGATCCGGGAGGAGATGAGCGGGAACAGCGCGCCCGTATCCCTGCTCATGGTCCATGCCCAGGACCATCTGAACCTGGCGCTGGTGATGCGGGACGTGGCGGATGAATTCCTCCAGGTTCACCAAAAGCTGATTGAATTGGAGGGAAAGGGTTAAATGCTTACCATCACACTGATCTGCAACCTGGGTATGTCCACCAGCGTCCTGGTGGATAAGATGGCGGCCTATACCAAGGGCAAGGGGATTGAATCTGACATTGAGGCCAGGGCTTTCCAGCGGGTGGAGGACCGCATCCATCAGACCGATATCCTGCTGATTGGCCCCCAGGTCCGTTTCCTGGCCAAGAAGTTCCAGGACCAGTACGGCGGGGAGGTGCCCGTCATCCAAATCATGGATATGTCCGACTACGCCCTGCAAAACGTGGAGAAGATCTTCGAGCAGGCGTACCGGGAGTATCAAGAGAAAAAGAGCTGAGAAGGAGGAGAAAACATGAAAAAAGAGACAGGCGGATTTATGGGCTTTATGGAGGAGAAGTTTCTCCCGGTAGCCGCCAGATTGGGCGGGCAGCGGCATCTGCTGGCCCTGCGCGACGGCGTGGTTATGGTCATGCCGCTGCTGATCCTGGGCGCGTTCTCCATGATTATCGCGGAGTTCCCGGTGGAGGCGTTCCTGAACTTCATGGCCGGTGTGTTCGGGGAGAACTGGAACGCCTTCGAGGGCGTCATCATGAACGCGACCTACGGCATTTCGGCCATTGTGGCCTGCTTTGGCGTGGCCAGCTCCCTGGTGAACAGCTACGGGGAGAACGGCACCCCCGCAGGCATCATTGCCATGGCGGCATTTTTCGCCGTGGTGGTGCCCACCGCCCTGACCAACGCCGACGGCGAGGCTGTGGACGCGTGGATCGCCGGTTCTCTGGACGCCACGCTGTTGTTCACTGCGCTGCTCACCGCCCTTGTTGTGGGTGAGATTTACCGTCTGCTGGTGCAGAAAAACTTCACCATCAAGCTGCCCGACTCCGTGCCCAAGGCGGTGTCCGCCCAGTTTACCGCCCTGCTGCCCGGCACGGTTATCATCGTGCTGTTCACCGTGGTGCGCCTGGTGTTCTCCGCCACCCCCTGGGGCGGCTTCCCCGAGTTTGTCACCGCCATCATCTCCACCCCCCTGCGCCATCTGGGCACGTCCTACATCGGCACGCTGGTGGTGTGCTTCTTCGAGCATCTGCTGTGGTCCTTCGGCCTGCACGGCTCTGCCATCATCGTCTTCCCCATCTTCGAGCCCCTGTGGATCATGAACATGGCGGAGAATCTCTCCTCGGGCGCCCACAACATCGTCACCTTCACCTTCTATGAGAACGGCGTGTGGATGGGCGGCTCCGGCGCCACCCTGCCCGTGGTGATCTACATGCTGATCTTCGCCAAGTCCAAGCTGCTGAAGAACGTGGGCAAGGTGGGCATCGCCCCCGGCCTGTTCAACATCAACGAACCAGTTACCTTCGGCCTGCCCATCGTGCTCAATCCCATTCTGATGATCCCCTACATCCTGTCCCCCATGGCGGCCATGTCCGTGCAGTACCTGGGCACCGCCATCGGCCTGTTCCCCCTGTGTAACAACATGGTGCCCTGGACCTGCCCGGTGCTCATCAGCGGCTTCCTCACCACCGGCAGCATCATGGGCGTGGTGGCCCAGCTGTGCGGCCTGGCCGTGTCGTTCCTGATCTGGCTCCCCTTCATCCGGGTGTGGGACAAGAAATGCTATCAGGATGAGCTGTCCGCCATAGGCGCCAAGTCGTAAATCAATTCCCTTTTGGTTTGATCCCGTATGATGTAGATGCTGCATACTGGCGGGGGGACAGCCTCCGGCTGTCCCCCCGCCCCGCTATTTTAAGGAGGTAACCATGGCTTTTCTGGGTATTGAAACCGCGAAAGCGCCCACCGGGATGCGGGGCAGGCGGTTCCTGGCGTTCCTGATCGACGCCGCCATTGTCATCGCGCTGTCGTTTGTTGTCTACCGCTTTACCGGGCGGCCCGATTTCTTTGCGGTCCAGGCCGCCATGGACGCCGCCGAGGCGGCGGGCGGACAGGACCAGGCGCTCACCGCCGCCGTTTTCACCCAGTTTAACAGCGCGTACAGCGTGCTGCTGCTCATCGCGTTCTGCTACGAGGCGCTGAGCCAGCTGGCCGCCGGAGGCTCCACGCTGGGCAAGCTGGCCATGGGGCTGCGGGTGGTTCCCCAGAATCCCGCCCGGGGACGCCTGCTCCACAGCCTTCTGCTGTGCGTCAGAAGCGCACTGAAAATGCTGGCGCTGTATCTGTTCCAGGGCTTTCCGTTTTTGATCTGCTGCCTGACCATCTTCACCAACGGGGAGTGCCGCACCGGATTTGATATGGCGGTAAAGTCAGTGACCGTACCCCGGGCGGGGGGCCCTTCCCAGCGCTGAGCCGGAGGCCGCCGACACATTGAGCAGAAAGAGGAGATGGGTATGCGCCATTCCGAAAAGACCATGCGGAAGATGCTGCTGGCACTGCTGGAGGGAAACGGTTTCGTCACCCTCAGCAGCTTGTCCCAGGGGCTGGACATCTCGAAGCGCTCTGTGCAGAATTATCTGAACAAGGCGGACGGATGGCTGACGGAGCACGAGCTGCCCAATGTCCGCATTGTAAAAAAGCAGGGCTACGGCATCCGGCTGGACATGGACGCTGCGGACCGTCAAACCCTCGCTACGCTGCTCAACAACCAGTACTTCACCATGGCCGACGGCAGCGCGAACCGAAGGGTGGAGCTCCTGCGCAGCCTGATCTTCTCCCGGGAGGAGCTGACCATCCAGTTTTTGGCGGACAGCTTCTATGTCAGCCGCTTTGTCATCCTGTCCGACCTGGACTGGGCGGAAAACTGGCTGGGCCAGTATCAGCTGCGCCTGTTCAAAACCCAGGGCCGGGGCATCGGCATCGCCGGGGACGAGGTGGCCCGGCGCTCGGCCATCGCGGGCTTTTTCGACCTTTGCGAGCGGCGGGGACCCGCCGCCGTGGGCCAGGCCGACCCCGTCCGCCTGGCCAAAGAGCGGCTGGAAAAGATGGAACAGGTCTACACCGAGGAGGATATCAACTATAAATGAGCAAATCTGAAAAATGACAAAAAAGAAGGCATAGCCTCAAGTGTTATAATGGAAGCACGACCAACCACAAAACACGAGAGGGAATGCCTTGTGGAAATTATAACACCGAGAAAGCAG
>Ga0209694_1001064_pt1 | contig 33492 bp, 36 predicted proteins | sample GluameincwithD2O_FD_187499 | JGI IMG/M metagenome (GOLD analysis project Ga0209694, IMG submission 187499) | Mouse cecum microbial communities from Vienna, Austria - Glucosamine amended microcosms incubated with D2O (SPAdes) (version 2) | ecosystem: Host-associated > Mammals > Digestive system >... | reverse complement strand
CTAGTTACCGTCTGTAAGAAAAAATCTTATCCCGAGTTTTTGAATGGCGAGTCTCGATTTTCAAGGACATCTGAAGAAAATTCGGTATAATCTACTTTTCGGTATAACTCTTGTTATCCCGAATTCGGGATAAAAAAAGCAAGTATCGTCCAGGGTTCCAGATTCCGCTTGCGCTCCATCCTCCGCCCCGGACAGATACTTGTTGGGGAGTGCCTTCCCCAAACCCTGCTTATGAAAAAATCATAGATTTTTAGATTCCCTTCTACATAAAATTTCCCATCCGATTACGAGAGCCAAACAAATATAATTATAAATTTTCTCTAAACTGTTTGTATTTTGGTACCGCCAGCCTGCTATTAGTGAAAGGAGGTTTTTTGAAAAAAATAAAAAAATTTTTCTCCAACTACTTACATTTTGGCCCCTCCAGTCTGCTATTAGTGAAAGGAGAATTTTTAGGAAAGAAAATTTTTGAAAGGAGTGATAGCGATAGCTGTGAAAAAAACTTACAACACACCCCACCGTGGATGTATCGTCAAGACCCGTCTGACCGAAGAAGAACGGCAGGAATTTGAAGAAAAATGCAGGACGCTTTCCATAAGCCAGTCCGAGTATTTACGGCAGGCAATCTTTTTCGGCAAGGTATCCACGACTATCAAGGTAACAGCGAACAATGAGGAAATGCTTACGGCAGTATCGAATCTGGTGGCGCAGTACGGGAAGATTGGCAGCAACTTAAACCAGATTGCCAGACACTTAAATGAGTATGGCTATCCTTACCGGGAGCTTGCCGCTGAATTGAAAGGATGTACTACTGAACTTGCCGCCTTGAAGTTTGAAGTGCTGAAAGTGATCGGGGAAGCCTATGGCAACGATAAAACATATCAGCTCTAAGAATGCGGATTATGGAGCGGCAGAACAATACCTCACATTTGAGCATGATGAATTTAACATGAAGCCAGTGCGGGATGAAGCCGGAAGGATGGTTCCCCGTGAAGGCTACCGGATAGACACGGTGAACTGTGGGGATGAAGATTTTGCCCTCTCCTGCCTGTGGGCAAATATGAAGTATAAAAAGAACAGCCAGCGGCAGGACATAAAGAGCCACCATTATATTATCAGTTTCGATCCAAGAGATGCCGCCGATAACGGGCTAACCGTAGACAAAGCGCAGGAATTAGGGATGGAGTATTGTTATAAACATTTTCCCGGACATCAGGCTCTCGTCTGCACACACCCGGACGGACATAACCATTCCGGCAACATCCATGTGCATATCGTCATCAATTCCCTGCGCATCCATGAAGTGGAACGGAAAGCCTACATGGACAGGCCATGTGACACACAGGCAGGTGCAAAGCACCGCTGTACCGCTTCCGCCATGCGATATTTCCGAAGTGAAGTCATGAAAATGTGCCAGCGTGAGGGATTGCATCAGATTGATCTGCTGAACGGCGGCAGGGAGAAGATTACCGAGCGCGAGTATTGGGCAAAGAAACGGGGGCAGGCGGAGAAAGATATCCGCAATGAGGAAATGATAGCGGGTGGGCTTACGCCAAGACAGCCAAAGTTTGAGACGGAGAAAGAATTATTACGGCAGTCAATACGTTCAGCGCTTTCTAAGGCAGTATCCTTTGAGGATTTCTCGGCAAGGCTCATGCAGGATTACGGGATTGCGGTCAAAGAAAGCCGGGGGAGATACAGCTACCTTACCCCGGACAGAACCAAGCCGATCACTGCCCGGAAGCTGGGAACGGACTTTGATAAAGCAACGGTACTTTCTGCCCTTGCTGAAAATGCTTCCAGAACTGCCCAGAAGGAAGAACCCGGACAAGACCGCAGGGAAAGCGTGGTAGAACGCCTGAAATGCCGTAAAACGTCTGGAAACGTACCTGATCGGGACGGTGTGCAGCGCATGGTTGATATCCCGGTAAAAATGAGCGAGGGCAAGGGCAAAGGTTATGAATGGTGGGCGAAAGGCTTCAACCTTCAGCAGATGTCCCAGACCATGATCTACCTTGAGGAGTGTGGCTTTTCCTGCCCGGAGGATGTAGATAATGCTATAAAAGAATCTTCCGACAGGCAGAGGGCGCTTTCAAAGGAAATAAAATCTATGGAAAAGAAGATTGCCGACAATAAAGAGCTGATACGTCAGGCATCCGTCTACCGCAAGACCAAGCCATCATATGAAGGGCTGAAAAAGGCGAGAAAGCGGGAACGCTACGAGGAAGAGAACCGGGCAGACCTTGCTTTATTTGCGGCGGCAGGACGGTATTTTCAGGAGCGGGGAATGACGAAGTTCCCTGACCTGGCAAAAATCAAGGCAGAGAACCAATCCCTGGTTTCCCGGAAAAATGCCATTTATAGCGAATACCTGGAGCAGAAAACAAAAACAGCGGAACTTCGCCGGGTGAAAACCAACCTGGACGCAATGCTGAGACAGGAATATAAGCCGCAGAGACGGCAGGAACAAGAGCGATAGAGAATGAAAAAAGGAGGAACTATGCAATTTACCAAGAGTGAACTTGAGATGATTTACAAGTATGCATGCACGACAAAAGAAGATACGGTTAAGGCTATGAAAGAAGCATTATCCGCTATCGGGGATGAACTGACCTACATAATCATAAGGAACGCCGCAGAAAAGCTGGGGAAGCTGCCGGAGCCGGAATGCAGCCGTTTTATAGCAGACAATAAAGCGCATCACATAGAAAAGAGTGAACGTTCCGTCCTGCGGCGGCTTGCCGAAGCCAAGGAGCGGGTAAAACAGCCCGTCCTGCAGGGGCATGATTTGTCGGGGATCGAACGCTTCCAGAAAGATACCCGGCACATGATCGTCTTTGATGTGCTGAACAATGACAGCCCTGTCGGGTTTAAAGGGGAGAGATACCGTCTCTTCCTCTCTGACGCAGGATATAACATTGCAAGAGCCAGTGAAAAGCGAGGGGAGATGAAAATCAGGAACCATGCCGCAGTAGCCGCCGGAAAGCTGTACCCCGATAAAAAGGCTGAACATGACAGATAATTGTTCCGGGAGGAAGTTCAGAAAGCAGGGAGAACCACAGGAAAATAAAAATAGAGTGGAAACAGAGGGGCAGGAAACAGGATATGTCTGGGCAGATACACATTTACCGCCTTATCTCCCCTACCCCCGGTTCCTGCTGAAAATGGATATCACACAGACAGCAAAGCTTTTGTATGCACTGCTCTTAGACCGCACTACTCTATCGCAGAAGAACGGATGGCAGGATGAATCCGGAAGGACATATATTATATTCCCGGTAACGGCGATAGCGGATGCATTGGATAAAAGCCCGTCAACCATAAAAGAAGCGTTGAACGAATTAGACCGGGCAGGTCTTCTGGAACGGAGGCGGCAGGGATTCTCCACAGCAAACCGCCTGTATGTGAAGCTGCCGCCAGTAGTCCAGATTTCCGGACTTATGGAGGCCGATAATCCGTACCTCATAAGTCCGGAAAATCAGACTACTGACAGCCAGAAAACCGGACTTATGACGGCCGGAAAACTGGCCTCTAACAACTATAATATAAACAAAACAATAGAGAACCAAACAAAGGGAGTGAATGGGGGACGCACTGTCTGCGGCAGATACAATAATATTTTCCTCTCCGAAGAAGAATTATCGGAACTGGAGAGTGAATACCCCGGCAGGCTGCAAAGGTTTATAGAGGAAATGAGCCGTTACCTTGCCGCAACCGGGAAGAGTTACCACAACTATGCCGCCGCCATACGGATATGGGCGGACAATGACAGGAATGGAAACGCCGCACAGGGCATCCCCGATTACGAATATAAGGAGGGCGAGAGCCTATGATTTTAGACGATACCAGGGGAACGATGGTTCCGATGGATGCAGAGCCGGAAAACGGCGATTACACAGGGGAGGACGGGCTTTTATACTGTGGAGCCTGCCATACGCCGAAAGAAGCCTATTTCCCGGAAGGAAAGACGCTTTTCGGGCGTGACCGCCACCCATCCGAATGCGAATGCCGGAGAAAGGAACGGGAAAAGCGGGAATCGGAAGAACGGCAGAGGGAGCATGAAGCTACGGTGGAACGGCTGAAGGACAGCGGATTCACAGACGGCAGCATGAAGAGATGGACATTTGACAATGACAACGGGAGAAATCCACAGATGAGATTTGCACACATCTATGTGGAGCATTGGGAGGAAATGCGGGAAGAGAGCCGGGGGTATCTCCTTTGGGGGAATGTGGGTACAGGAAAGACCTACCTTGCCGGATGTATCGCAAATGCGCTGATGGAGCGGGAAATCCCGGTACGGATGACGAACTTCGCTGCTATTCTAAACGACCTGACAGGCACATTAAATGGGAGGAATGCTTATATAGAGCGTTTATGCAGCTTCCCACTCCTGATACTGGATGATTTTGGGATGGAGAGGGGAACGGAATACGGCTTAGAACAGGTTTACAACGTGATAGACAGCCGTTACCGGAGCCGCAGGCCATTGATTGTTACTACAAACCTGACATTATCAGAACTGCAGAATCCGGCAGACAGGGCGCATCAGAGAATTTATGACAGAGTGCTTGCCATGTGTACGCCAGTCTGCTGTTCCGGGATAAATTTCCGTAAGGTACAGGCACAGAAGAACATGGAATATCTGAAAGAAATGTTGAAATAAAGGAGGGAATGAATGCAGAAAAAGAAAAAAGGGAGAAAAGATACGTCAATCCGCTATGTGGTAGAGCATGTATATTCCGGTACGGAGAGCATGGAGGGATTATTGACGGTTGTGAGCGAAGAAGCCGCCCGCAGGAACGTGGAGGAAAGATTAAGGAACGGCAATATGGGAACAGAGAAGAAAGCTGTCTGAAAAGATGAATTGACGGTTGATACCAGAGACAGAAGAGGCTATAATGAAGTCAGCGTATTTCTGTCTCTGGATATTGAGTAAATATAGGAGGCCAATATGCAGAATACAGAAAATAAAGAAATATGGACAGCGCTTTATGCGAGATTGTCAATGGACGACGGGAACGTTGGGGAGAGCATGAGCATCGGGAGCCAGAAAGCGATCCTCAAACGGAAAGCGGAAGAAATGGGAATCCACAGCTATAAATTCTATGTGGACGACGGATTCTCTGGTACGAATTTCAACCGTCCATCTTTCCAGCAAATGATTGCGGATATCGAATCGGGGCATGTAGATTGTGTCATAACTAAGGATTTATCAAGGCTTGGGAGGAATTATCTGGAGAGCGGGGCATACATTGAAGTGTTTTTTCCGAACCATCATGTCCGCTATATCGCTGTGAATGACGGCGTGGATTCAGCGAACAGTGGCGGGATGGACATTACCCCGTTCAAGAACATCCTGAATGAATTTTATTCACGTGATATTTCCAAAAAGGTAAAATCCGGTAAGTATATCCGAGCTTGCCAGGGGAAATTTATGGGAGTTCATGCGCCGTTCGGCTACAAAAAAGATCCGGCAGACAAGAACCATCTGATTGCGGATGAAGAAACAGCGCCGACTGTCCGCTATATTTTCCAGCTTGCCCTGAAAGGCTATGGGAATAATAAAATTGGGAAAGTCCTTTACCAAGAGAAGATTCCGAAACCAGCTTATTATAAGCAGGAGTATTTTGGAAAATTTCTGATTAAGGAAGATGACGCTTATGACTGGAAACAGGAAACGGTTCTCCGTATTCTGCGCAATCCGCTATATAAAGGCTACTTTTGGGTGCAGAAACAGGATAAGAAGCATTTTAAACAGCAGACAAGGGGTTATATCCCGATTAAAGAGCGTGTCATTATTCCCAGCGACCATGAAGCGATCGTAGATGAACATACGTGGAATACTGTACAGGAAATCCTTGACAGGCATACGAAAGTGAAGCCATGCACTTCCGGTTATGACAATAAATTTCGGGGGATTTTAAAATGCGCCGATTGTGGCAGCAACCTTATGATACACACAGACGGGAGGAACCCGGATAGGCCGCTTCTTGAAAAGACGTTTTATCAATGCCGCATTTATCGTACAAGAGGCGTAAGGTTCTGCAGACAGCATCGGATTGATGCAGGGGCATTGGAAGAACTGGTGCTTTCTGATATCCAGTTCCATGCGGGGAAGGTCATAAAGAACAGGGAGAATTTCATGCGGAAAGTGCTTGGGCAGATGGATATGTCATCGGCAAACAGCAGGGCGGATATCGACAAGAAAGTAGCTGTCTTAGAGAAAAAGTTAAAAGAATCTGATAAACAATTCATTAAGCTGTATGGGGACTGGTCAAAGCAGATGATTTCAGAGCAGCAATTCCGGCTGCTGTCTGCCCACTTTGAGCAGGAAAAGAAAGACTATACAGAGCAAATCGAAAAGTTAAAAGCGATGGCTGAAAATCTGGAGGACAGCACAGGCAAAGCGGAACGCCTTGCCGATGAAATGGCGGAGTGTGCCGAGATTAAGGAGCTGACTACAGAGATCGTCAATCGCCTGATCGAAAAGATTGAGGTATCAGAACCTCAGACCATCAACGGGGAGAAAGTCCAGAATATCAGGATTTTCTACAAGTTTGTTGGGGAAATCAATTAAAAATCCATTTATGTATCTATAATACTGGGGGTAGTGAAAAAAGTGCTTTTGTTGCTGGACTACTGCAGGATACAGCGGCAACGAAAAATATCGACTTAAAGCTCCGTAAGAAAAAGAGATAATTGCTTTTTCTTTGCAATCGGACAATAAATTAAAAAATCTATAAGAATGATGTATAAAACGGAAGCAAATAAGCGTATAGAAGCGGAATCAGCGCTCTGTCTGTTCTGTCATAATGACCCATCGAAAGCCGAATTTATCTATAAAACTGACACTGCAGGAACTGTATGTGGTGCTGTGTACCGGATACATGATCTCGCTTCCGTCCTGCATAATCTCAAAGACCCGCATAACATCCTCTTTTGTTTCCAGTGTGATAGTCAGTGAAAGGGCAGTGCTTGGTTTAAAAGGGATATCCAGATTATCCGCCATCATGATCCGTTGATTTCCGATAAGGAGTTCCGCATGATAGATATATTCTTTCTGTTCTTCTGACAGTTCTCTATGAAAATCTTCCCATTTTGCATCGCTGTACCGAAGCAGGCAGTTGATTTCTGCGTCGAATGCTTTTTGGTAAAGATATACTGCTTCTTCACATTTCCCATCAAAATTGAAATTCGGTGTAATAATTGCCATATTCGTATTCCTCCAATATGATTTTGCTGACATATTCTATTTACAGTTATTTTATCAAAGAGAAATTAGAAATGCCATGCAAAAACCGCCCCTCATTCTGCAAAAACGGGGCGGCTTGTTATGCTTTGTTCTATGATAAGATTTTTTGCCAATAGGATTCTAATATTTTATTATCGGAATTGAAGATTTCGTGTTTACTCCCTTTTACCCGGATAAGCTTTGCGTCTATATTTTTCCTCCTGCATAATTTCTTCACAAATCGTTCCTGTTCCCTTTTGGAAACATATGTTTCGTATTCTGCCTGGAAAATCTGGGTAGGACAGGAAATCTGGCGCCACGCTTTCTTTTGGAGAGCATGGTTTAACCGATATGTCTGCCAAAACCATCCATAGGAGGCGGCGTTCATCTGGAATAAGGGCTCTTTGCAGCGTTTATCCTGATAATATAGGAATCGACATTCGGAAGCAGACGCACTGTCGGCATATTGTTCCATTCCATCATAGGGATGGTTTCCCGGCAGATAGTGTTCTTCCTCGCCTGCTATGCAGAAAGTCTTTGCAACGAGATATGCCAGCGGCCAGGGAAGGGGGGCGCTGTTTGGGCGTATCATTGGGGAAGAGAGGATCAGCCTCGAATAGATCCGGGGCTCTTGTGCCGCTGCACAGGCCGCAATCCCGCCGCCCATAGAATGGCCATACAGGCATATGGGAAGCTCCGGGAATTCCTGTGCCGCAAGGCGGCTTACAAACAGCAGGTCATCTACATATCTTTGATAATCATCAATATGTACCAGAGAGAGATCCCCGGTATCACTGCACAGCCTGTAGCTGCGGCCGTGTCCGCAGTGTTCCGGCATGAAGACATGGTATCCCCCGTGAAGAAAATAATAGATATTTTCCAGATGCTTGTCGGCTGTTTCCGTATAGCCGTGGGACAGGATGACAATGCCCTGAGGCTGGTCTGCAAGGCAGCGCAGATAGAAGATCTTTTTTCCTTGTTCCCGCTCACAGTATCTTTCCGTTTTCCTCTCTGCAAGATAAGGCAGAACGGACGACTCCATTATTTCCGCATATCCTTCTGCTGGTATGCAGTAAGAGAATCCCGCCTAAAAAGCAGAAGCAGGCCGCCGAAAACGCTGCAATGCGGTAACCCGTTCCTGATTGACCAGACCGGCACCTGCATACAGAAAAATGCGACGACAGTCATAACCGTGAACGTCGCGCGTATTGCGCCTACACGACTCAATACCGGGATGAAAGCTCCCCAGATTACCGGCGTCAGATAGGCAACTGCGGTTCCGGCAATATTTTGGCTGTACCGGCATGTTATTCGGTATTTACCGCGGTACAAGGAACTTATATAAACTGCTGTTTCCCCAGATTTGATTGGGATAATGTATGCTGCTTTCTTCCAGACAGTATTCCAATCCATTTCAATGCTCAGGGAGAAGCAGATTTGTTCGTGAATAAATGGTTTCTTCTTCTGGGAACGGTGATACCTTACTCAGTTTATTTTCAGTTTTTGCGCCATGGCGGAAAGGGCAATAAATGAGTGGAAGATATCCATACCAAAAGCTTGCCAGAAAGTTGAAATTCCGTATATTACGAGGTTATTATAAGCCAGGAGCATTTCTGCCGGCCATCCGTACTCTGGCAGAACAAGAGGGATGTAATCCGGCTACGGTTCGGCGGTCACTTGAAACATTGAAGCAGGAAGGTTTGGTAGTTTGTAAAGGTACGTTAGGTTTTTGGATAAATGATAATTGTTCTTACATTGAAAGAGAGCGTATTAAGGAAATTTCTGTGTTTCATAATCAGTTATATACAAATCTTTCTTCCTTAGGTTTTTCAAAGCAGGAAATTTTGGTAATGCTCCAAGTATATGAATGGATGAAAAGGTTTGCAAAAATTGCCTCTCATTCTGCAAAAATGGAAAGGCCTGTTGTTTTGGGCAAATGTAAGTGATAGAATGAAAAACTGAGGTGGCAATCATGCAGATAGAATTATTTTCAGATAAATATAAAGTTCATACACTTACCAACAAGAACATAGATGAAATATATAATCTGCAAAGCCAGAATGTCCTGTTCTATGAATATTGCCCGCCTTTTGTTACGCGGCAGGCCATTCAGGAGGATATGAGGATATTGCCACCTGGCAAAGTGATTGAGGATAAATATTATATCGGGTTCTATCAGGATGGGAAGCTGATTGCGATCATGGATCTGATTGATGGTTATCCGGAAAAGAGAATCGCATATATCGGATTTTTCATGACAGATACTTCGGTGCAGAATCAGGGAATAGGAACGGAGATTATTGATTATCTGTGCAGACATCTTTGCTCCCTGGGATATGAGTCGGTTCGGCTGGTCTGGATAAAGGGAAACCCGCAGTCGGAACATTTCTGGCTGAAAAATGGTTTTACGCCATTGATGGAAACAACGAACAATGCTGCATATGAAGTCATCCTGGCCGAAAGGAGATTAATACGTGAGTAAGGCAATAAATGAGAAATTAGTGGTTTGGATTGAAGAAAAAGTAAAACGTGAATATGCAGAGGATATCAGTCTGGTATTGCTGTATGGGTCATTCATAAATGGAACTGCAAATCCTAAATCAGATATAGACTGTTATTTTAGTCCCAGGACGGAGCGGGGGTATGAGCTGGCAAAGACTTTTATCCTTGTGGGCGTAGGGTATGATATCTTCCTGATGGACTGGGAACGTGCCGGGAACATTGCGGAGCTGGAAGAATGTCTGATTCCGCTTGTCGGAGATGTGAAGATCATTTATTCTTCTTCAGCAGAAGAACTAAAGCGGTTTCAGCGGCTGCAGGCCAAAATGAAACACAATCTGGCAGACAGGCAGGTCTCGCAGGCCGCTGCACGAAAAAGAGCCGAAGCTGCTTATAAGCTGTATCAGGATATATGTAAGCCGAATCCGCTTGCGGAGATCCGGAAACTGGCCGGACATATCATTATGCAGTTAGCTGATGCCGTAGCAATTTACAACCATGACTACTTTCACCGCGGCCTGAAAATGCAGTTCAGGATTTACTGAAGCTGCAGAAAGAAAAGGACATACCGCTCCGGATCTGTGAGGAATACTTACATACTATTCAGGCAAAAACGGCAGAGGAATCTATCCGGCACAGCTATGGGATGCTTTGTACGGTGGGAGAGTATATTGGAGTAGGCTTTTCGGAGGAACTGGCAAGGGATGACGGGGAATCAGGAGAAACAGCCGAAAATAAACCTGGCAGTTAAGGCTGCAGAGGATGATTTGCTCGGAACTGGGCGAACCATTTTGGCTGAAGCTGGCAGATGGCCTTGCCGGATATGGAAACCGAGGCTGACTGCAAGTGCCGCAACATGTATTCATTTATAAGCCGGTTAGAAACGATGGCAGATGAGAAAACTGTAAGGAGAATTCTTTACAGAGTGCGGCATGGATTAAGGCGTTCCTTGACAGTGAGCTTGAGGGCAGAGTGGTACGATCTGTGCTGAACGGAGATTTGACCTGCGAGTATGAAATTATGATTCCAGAGGAAATTATGAAGACAGAGAATGAATAAGATCTGCTAAGAGATATGGGGTGTTTGGATGGTGGAGGAGTATAAAATGTTGTTAGAGTTTATAGTATTATCGGTAATTGGTATTGTTTTTTTTATAATCGGCTGGCTTATTTGGAAATGGTGCGGTCACAATTGGAATAGGAATCATTCTTACAGGAATTATTGATTTTATTACACAGACTGGATGGGGGGATTGCATTTGGAGGTTGTTTTATCGGTGGATTGGGGCTCATGATTTATGCAGGGATGAAATATAATTAGTGGAGATGATGAATATGAATATAAAAACAAAGCAATTTCAGATATTAACCGATATTAATCTTGTATGGAATTTTATGACAGATATATACGATCCTTATTTCGCTAATGGAGCGGCAGCTCCTTTTTTCGAGTATGCGCTTACATCTAAATGGATGGATAAAGAATATCTCCATTTGAACAGGCTCTGGATGGCTGGAGATATAGTAGTGGGGTTTGTATTTACGGAAGCTGTTGTCACGAGTGTCTTTTTTAATTTACGCCCTGGATACGAAGGACTAGCTGATGAAATGGTTGAGTATGCACAGAACAGCTTCCCGGATTTGGGCGGAGAAAGAGAATTAGTGATTTTTTCAGGCCAGGAAGCGCTGATACGGGCGGCAGAGAAGGAGGGATATAAGGTATCATATGAAAATGCGGACTTTCTCTTTGATTTCAGGAAATCGGGATTAAGTTATGATCTCCCGGAGGGATTTCATTTTGTTGACCCGTTTAAGTGTGATTTGCTGAAACTTGCCAAATGTACATGGAATGGTTTCAACGCCGAGGAACTTGGACCTTTTAAAAACTGGAATATTCCGGATTCCGAAACACCTTGGAATCCGCATAAAGCATATACTGGTGTGGTGAATTCTGCGGTCGCGCCGCCGCCACACGCAACCCATGAGTATAATGTCATTATTGCCGATGAAAATGAAGATTACGTGTGTTTTTCAGGAATGTGGTGGGTTCCGGAGAATAAGCTTGCCTATATGGAACCGTTGTGTACGGTGCCGGAATATCGGAGAAGAGGATTGGCAGCGGCAGCGCTGACACAGCATTATAGACGTTTAAAAGTATTAGGGGCAGAATACATGACTGGCGGCGGTGATGATTTCTACAGAAAGGTAGGTTATGGAGAAGGTATACACTGGCTCCATTGGAAAAAGCGGAGAGGACATAATTGGCTAATGGAGGTGTGTTAATGAAATACGAAATAGCAAAAAAAGAGAACATTGAACAAATTTATCAATTGGTACAGAACACGATTAACGCTATTTATCCTTTATATTATCCTCAAGGAGTAGTTGAATTTTTCCGTGGGCTTCATTCAAAGGAAAGCATTGCTGCAGATATAGAAAATGGCTTTGTTAGAGTTTTGTTATCGGGTGATTGTTTAGTAGGAACAGGAAGCTGCAAGGAAAATCATATATCAAGACTGTTTGTTTTTTCCGATTTTCAGAAAAAAGGATATGGCAGTTATATTATGCAATGTCTTGAAAAAGAAATATCTCTTAATAACACCAGTATTTACTTAGATGCTTCGCTTGCGGCAGCCTGTTTTTATGAGCATAGGGGATATCAAACTTTAAAGCATGAAGAATTATTTATCAATGGAAATGTAAGGTTAGCTTATGAAGTAATGGAGAAACATATAGCAGTTCCTAATACAGATATTTTTTATGATGGAAAATGTTTTATACCAGAGATGAATACTGAAAATGGTGAAGTGGATAATCAAACGCTTTTTTTATATCATCAAAATGAGAATATTTTATGGGCGGATTACTATGGCGGAGAAATAAAAAAAGGAAATATAGTTGGAACGGTTGCTTTGAATGGAGAAATAGATTTTTATTATCAGCATATTAATTTGAGCGACCAGATAAGAATTGGGAAATGTCACAGTGTACCACAGATTTTAAGTGATGGTAGAATAGAACTGTCAGAACAATGGCAGTGGCTGAATGGCGATAAATCAAAAGGTTCATCAATCGTTGTAGAAAAACCCAAAAATATCTATTAGGCTATCTTGGTAAGGATAAGATAACCTTGCTTGGTCATTCTTGGGGAACATATTTCGGATGTAACCTTGTTCTTGAATATCCCGACGGATTATAACATAATTGCAGCAGTTGTATTTAATCCATATTACTCACTTGGAGATATTTACAATAACATCACTTCGGATTACAGCGTGTATTTGGAGTTTTTAGGCTCAAAGGAATTTGAAAAATTTTCATTACTTGGCAAAACTGACAAGTGCCATTTTATAATATAAACGGAGATAGGGATTATCAGACGAACTTTAGCCTTGCACAGAAATATTTTGACGAAATAAACGCTCCGTACAAGCAGATGTTTATTATGAAAGACACTACACATGGATTGCTTGAATCAAAATCGGAAGAATTTTCAGATATATTACTACGGCTATTAAAAATCGACATTTTTAATAGCCGTACTTTTCAATGTATTTTAGCTTTTGATGCCGAAAATAGCAGGATACTTTATCTTCGCATTTCTGTAATCTATGTATAAATCTTCTGCTTTATTACGAATTTGCTCCCTTGTATGCGGAATTATTCCGCTGTGTATGTTCTGTTTTAAACTGTGGTTTAAGCATTTCATCAGGGTTTATTTCCGGTGAGTAGGGGTGATGTGAAGAACAGCTCAAAAGGTATTTGATAAGAACAGCGTTTATCTTCCCACCAAGAAAATCGGCAAAAACAATCCCAAAGCCGCCGAGATTGAACCAGACAACACCGCAAGGCAGAATCCTGCAAAATTGTAGGATTATTGCAATACTACAGTAGGATTTGCGTGCTATGATTTTCGTACATGGAAAGTGAACTTCCGGATTCATTTTCGATGTACGAATTTTTATATGAAGAAAGAGGTGTTGTATCTGTGAATTTATTGGAAGTAAAATCAATTTCTAAAGTCTATGGAGAGGGCGATACCGCTGTACATGCCCTGAAGAAAGTTAGTTTTTCGGTGCCGAAAGGAGAATTTGTGGCAGTCGTCGGGGAGTCCGGTTCCGGAAAGAGTACCCTTCTTAATATGGTCGGCGCGTTAGATACGCCTTCCTTTGGCAAAATATATATCGGCAGTAAGGATATCTTCGCGATGAAGGAGAAAAGCCTTACCGTCTTTCGGCGCAGGAATATCGGGTTTATTTTCCAGAGTTTTAATCTGATTCCGGAGCTGACGGTGGAACAGAATATCATCTTTCCGGTACTGCTCGACTACCAGAAGCCAAACCAGAGATACCTGGAGGAGTTGCTGGCAGTATTGAATCTTACGGAACGCCGGCATCACCTGCCGAGCCAGCTCTCAGGCGGTCAGCAGCAGAGAGTGGCAATCGGACGGGCGCTGATTACCCGTCCCGCTCTCATCCTGGCGGACGAACCAACCGGGAACCTGGATACGCAGAACAGCAGGGAGGTTATCGGACTCTTAAAAGAAGCTTCAAAAAAATATGAACAGACGATCATCATGATCACCCACAGCAAGGGCATAGCACAGACAGCGGATCGTATTTTACAGGTATCGGACGGAGAAATGACAGATTTTGGGAGGGTGCAAGACGTCCGGGGGACGTCTGTTATGCACGGACCGGAATGGAAAGGAGACAGGGAATGAAAAGTTATCTCAGCCTGATTCCGATCTCTGCACGTGTACACAGGCGGCAGAATCGTATGACACTTCTGTGTATTATCATCTCAGTGTTTCTTGTTACGGCTATTTTCAGTGTGGCTGATATGTTTGTCCGGACAAACAGCGAATCCCTGCAGGAGAAACACGGAAACTGGCATATCCGGGTCAACGGTATTTCACAGGAGACTGCAGAAAAAATCGCGCAGCGTTCAGATGTCGCGGCCATCGGTTGGTGTGATTTCTTTAATGTGGATGCGGATCAGCCCTATTATATCGGCGAAAAGAAAGCCGTCTTGTACGGCGTGGACGACACCTATATCACTCAGCTTGTCAATGCGCTTGAAGAGGGAAGTGTTCCGCAGAACGATAATGAAGTGATGTTAAGCAGCAATGCAAAGCTTGCTTTGGACGTACAGGCCGGCGACCAGGTGACGGTGCATACGCCTGCCGGGGATACGGTTTTTACGGTATCTGGCTTTGGCTCCGATGATAAAGAATATTATAGGGGGCAGACGTATCTGGCTGCCGTGTACATGACAAGAGAGGCGTATCATGCAATCATGGAGGCAAATACAGTGGGAGAACATCCATCCTGCTATGTGCAGTTTCAGAAGGCGTCTTCCGATACTGCCGCAGAGATCAGGGAGCAATATGGACTGGCAGATGAGGATATTTCTGACAATACTGCTACGATGGGACTGTCAGGGCAAAGCAAGAATAAATCTATACAAAATATATATGGAATCGCAGCAGTGTTGTTTGTCATGGTATTATTGGCAGGAGTATTGATGATATCCGGAAGCCTGAATAGTAATATATCTCAGCGGACAAAATTCTTTGGCATGATGCGCTGTGTTGGAGCAAGCCGCCGGCAGATCATTCAGTTTGTGCGGCTGGAAGCCCTGAACTGGTGCAAGACGGCTGTACCTGCGGGAGTCATCTCAGGCACACTGGTCAGTTGGGGGATATGCGCGTACCTGCGCTATGGTATCGGAGGAGAATTTGCCGCCATGCAGGTATTTGCCATAAGTCCTGTCGGATTGCTGAGCGGCGTATTGGTCGGTGTTGTTACTGTTTTGTTAGCGGCGCAGTCACCTGCAAAGAGAGCGGCTAAGGTTTCCCCTGTTGCAGCGGTTTCCGGTAATTCAGAAACCGTCCCGGCGAGGCGGCGTGCGATCAAACGGGAAGTTGGAAGAGTAGAAAGGACGCTGGGTATTCATCATGCAACCGCTTCTAAAAAGAACTGGTTTCTGATGACGGCATCTTTTGCACTTACGATTATTCTGATTCTATGTTTCTCGATTGGTATGGATTTTGCAAAGGGGCTGATGCCGACGCTGAAATCCTGGCAGCCGGATATTACCCTGAACGGTTATGCCAATGCGCTGGTACTTGAACAGGATGTAAAAGAGAAGGCGCTGGGGATTCCCGGTGTTAAGAGCGCCTTCGGAACCGCCTATCTGGACAATGTTCCGGCTGTTTCTTCGCGGCAGGGAATCGACCATATTAATCTGGAGTCCTACGATGAGTTTTTATTTGAAAGCGTAAAAGATGAGGTGGTGGAAGGAAATTTGTCTGATATTTATGGAGACAGCGATATGGTTATGACCGTTTATAATAAAGATAATCCTCTGAAGGTAGGAGATACGGTTCAGATTGAAGGAAAAGAGGTTACGATCACCTGTTCTGTCACGGGAGCCCTGTTTCCAAGTGAACTGCTTGTCATCTGTTCTCAGGAAACTTTTGAAAGACTGACCGGAGAGCAGGGACTTACAATGGTCGGCGTGCAGCTTGGCGGCGATGCGGATGACGAGACAGTACGGCAGATCAGTAAGCTTGCCGATAGCGATGTGATGTTTTTAGATGGAAGAGAAAGCAATAAGGGAAGTAATACCACTTATCTTACTGTAAAGGTGGGCGTCTATGGATTTCTGGCAATTATAGGAATGGTTACCTTGTTCTATATCATTAACAGCATTTCTATCAGTGTGGCGGCGAGGACGAAACAATATGGCGCCATGCGGGCAGTGGGCATGGACAGCGATCAGCTTACCAGGATGATAACGGCGGAAGCATTTACCTATGCCGTATCCGGTCTCGTGGCTGGCTGCGGAATCGGACTTCCACTCAGCTATTTCCTGCATACTCTGCTGATCACACGGTATTTCGGAATGGTATGGCATCCGCCGGTGACAATGCTGTGTGTTATTGCTGTGTTTGTGGTGACCTGTGCGGCCGTGGCAGTATACGCTCCTACAAAACGGATTCGAAATATGGCGATTACGGATACGATTAATGAACTATAGGGGGAACAAAATCGTAGGAATAAGAAAGATGGCTGCCCGCAGACTGGAGAGGGATATATGTTCTTTTCGATTAAAGAGCTGTAAAGAAATAAGGGGGGGGAGATACGGACAATGGATATGGGACTGGTCTTAAAATATCTTGATGATTTAAGTGAAAATAATAACCGGGAATGATATCATGCACATAAAGTGGAAAGTGAAGCGGCCTGCACACAGTTTGAGGAACTGGTGCGGACGCCCATTTTCCGTATCGGGGAATTTGACAGTACTATTCTGCATAACCAGGCGGAAGACTGTATTTTCAAGTTGGTTCGGTATCCCCGGTTTGGCCCTGATAGGTCACCGTTTAACCCATCCTTACGTGCGCATATTTCTGTTCAGGGAAAGCGGCCTGTTCCAGTGGGATATTACCTCATGATCAGGCCGGGCGGACAGTCTTTCCTAAGGGGCGGATTGTCTACGAATATGTTCAGGGATGCGACTGTTATGATCCGGGATTATATTGCAGAGCATGGAGACGAGTTTGGAGAAATCATTCATTCTCCTGAGTTCCTAAAATATTTTGCGGTACAGGGTACGGCGCTGAAAAATGTTCCTGCCGGGTATGATAAGGAGCATCCGCAGGCAGAATACCTGAAGTTTAAAAGCTGGTATCTGAAGTATCCGGTGGCAGATGAGGCACTGAATGATTCCGAGGTTTTTATAGAGGAAACGGTGAGGTTGTTCCGTATTATGAAGCCATTTAATGATTATCTGAACAAAGCGCTTGACGGATTTCAGATGCCTGCAAGATAGAAACAATTATAGCTCGGATTAATTTTCCTAATTTTGTTTTAGGGCATATGCAAAAACCGCCCCTCAGTCTGCAAAAAAGGGACTACTCCTTGTAAAGGGCGATTACACTTGATAAGATAAATCAATCCAGTGGCAATGCAGAAAGGGGTATATTATGATTCGGAGACTATTAAAAAGCATTCTTGGTGAAAACTTTACGGAAAACAATGCAAAACTGGCTGCTGTAAATTTTGGTATCATTCTGCTGATGTTTGTATTATCCGGTATTATGCTGTTTTTCCTGCCAGAGCAGATTTCCATCCTGCATTCGGGTACAACCTATTATCCGGTTCCCAGTGCTCTGGGAGTATGGTTGTTCCCGGTGATTGCATTGATTGTAAACCTGCTGTTTATCCGGCAGAACCGCCTGTCTAAGATGAACAGCGCCATCTTTGTGATCCTTCTGGCAGCTATGATGGTTTCCTATATAAATATGATGTGAAGGCTGTATTCGGAAAGGCTGTCCTATGAAACGTATCTTATGCAAAATTTTATTTTATAATAAGGCGAATCCGGTGGTCGCTGCCTCGCTATGTTTCATAGGTGCTTATATAGGATATTTAGTCTGGTACATACTGAACCATTATCTTCCGGCTTCGGCAGCAGATAACAGCTATGTGCTGGTATCGCTGTTGTCGGCCTGGTTCTGTGCATTCTTGGGAATCTATCAGCTACCGGACCAGTTGTGCATGAACCGCCGGATTAAAACGGTTCTTTGTTATCCGGTGGAGGTACGGACGATACTAAGTGTCGTGGGAATGAGGGTTTTCCTGCTGCAATCGGGTATCTGTGCCGCATTCCTTTACCCGTTTTTCCTCTTTGAAGCACATCACCGGAAAGAGGCGGCTTTGGCAATGCTATTCTGCTGTATCCTGACAGTCGCTTTAGATATTGCAGTTATCCTGTTCTCGATCCTGATCAGCAGATTTTGTGCCAGTGATATCGTGGGATATGCTTTTGTTGTATTTCAATACGGTTCTTTTCTAATACTTGCCTGGCTTGCGGGAAATACAGTTTTTTCATGTTTTCATAAACCTGGATTTTTATCTGACAGTGCCGGAGTTCTGAAGCGATACATTACCGGACAAAGTCCAGCCGCCATGCAGGGATATGAATTACGGAGTATCCTTTGGATCTGGGGCGCAGCATTGACAGGCATGACCGTCTTAATGGCGGTTCTTAAGCTTGCCGCTAAGCATTGGTATGTGCGGGGATATCTGAATGTACAGAGCTTCCGCCATAGAGAAACAGAGAAACAACCATCAGTATCTCATATTAAACACCCGTATTTTCTGCTGGAGTGGAAACGCGTTACCAGAAACAAGGAGCTGATTTTCTTCTCCAATATCAAGAACATTATAACAGTGGTAATCCTGTCCAGACTCCTGTTACACAATTTCAGCCAGTTTGGCCTTAAAGGAACCTGTGTTGAAGAACTGTTTCTGCTGATGTCCTGTTGTTCGGTCAACACCATCTCCAGTACGGCCTATTCCAGTGATGACAATAAATCCTGCTATGCGTTTCTTCCTATTTCCGGGCGAAGGCTGTTTTTATGGAAAACAATACAGGGATTTCTGTGGGGAGAGATTACCGTACTTTTATTTTGGTTTATCCTGATCGGTTTTGAAAGGCCGCCGGTTATGAACACCTTCCTGCTCCTGTTTTATGGCACTTCGATGAATTATGTATGTGTGTGGCTGGGAGTCTGTATTGATTTGAAAATGCCCAGGATCGTAAACAGTACGAACGAACTGCTCCATGGGAACATAAGTAAAGTGATTGTATTGATTACGGCAGCAAGTTTAACAGTCGTGGAAATCATTCTGGTCGGCGGGAAATGGGTTCCTATTCCGCTTCTTCCATTCGCCTGTCTGGCAGGCGCCGGAGTGGCGGCGGGGGAGTACGGTTACTGGAAATTCTGCAAAGGAGATTTTTATGATACAGATTCATGAACTGTCTAAAAGCTACGGCAGCCGGAAGATTTTTGACAGGGTATCCTGCCAGATGGAAAGCGGCCGTATCTATGCCCTTGTGGGGATGAACGGGATTGGGAAAACAACGCTGCTTCGGGCGATTACACAGCCAGAATGCATGGATTCAGGGAAGGTTTTGATTGATCATATTGAGAGCAGCATATTTGAATCAAAATACCGTCTCTTCTATGTCCCGGACAGCAAGGAGATGTTTCTGAATCTTACCGGAAGGGAGTATTTGAGATTTATAATCCAACTGTACCGGCAGAAACCGGAGAAAGCGGAGATTCTGCAAAGAGGATTGATGGGGGCTTTTAAGCTCGATGGGGCGCTGGATGCATATATTGCGAACTATTCTTTGGGGATGAAGCAGAAAATATACATGGCCGCCGCTCTGTTGTCCGGGGCAGGGAATTTTATTTTGGACGAACCGTTTAACGGGCTTGATCCGGAGAGTATCTCGACATTAAAGGGAATATTGGCAGAGCGGCGTGACGAGGGAGCTATGGTTTTGTTCTCGGTTCATAATCTGGAGCTGGCGCGTGGTTTTTGCGATGAGGTAATCCAAATTGATGGGGAGCATAATATTAAGTCTGCTAAAGAATTAAATGATTATAGGTGGGTTTCAGGGGAGACGAAGGCAACAATATAGAGTAAATCAAGTTCAGTGTAACACTGGTGTTGCAGGGTAACAGTTCTGCCGAAGGCTGAACTGTTACGTTACAGGAAAGGAGACAGGTATGAGTATTACTAATTTAAGCAGCATAGGGATGAACCCATATGACTACGCATGCAGCAGAAAGAAAGCGGCAGGTACGAAAAATTTTGCCCAGAAGGCGCTGGGGGCTTCGGAAAAAAAGAATGCGGCTCAAAAAAACGGTTCATCTTCATGGGCGGGGGATATGGTAGTCTCCCAACCGCCGAATTATTCTGGTTTTACATATGACAACAGCGTATCTAAGAAATCCAAAGAAGAAATGACCATGGACGAATACAAACAGTGGTTCATGAATGAAATGTCGCAAATGCCCGTCAGCGGATGGTATCGCTCTACCTGCGTGGGAGGAACACTGACAATTACGGAAGAATGTTTTGAGAGAATGAAAAATGATCCGGAGTGGGAGAAAACAGTATTGGGTATGGTAAGGAACATGTATTCCAGTACCGGTCTTATGGGTTCTAAGATGATTGGGAACCAGGTCATCGGAGCAACGCCGGAACAGTGCTACGGGGAAGGGATACCTGTTAAAGATGATTCGCCGCTTAACACAGACAATGAAAAATCATGGTGGGAGAAACGCCATGAAAGGATGGAAAAGCTGATGGAAGAACAGGAAAAAGAAGCATTGAAAAGGGTACATGCCAGGAAAGCTGCGGTACAGGAGGATTATTTGGCAGATCTGGTGGTGAGCGAATAGTGAGGAGAAGGGGGTTGAAGACGATTATCCGAATGGCAGCATCTACTTGTTGTGCCTGCCTGGTTGCGCTGACGGGATTCGGGGTTTGGCGTAGCGGAATGTTGACCGCACTGCCTGAACAGACCGAAGCAGGCGCATTAAATCTGGGTGTAAAAGAGACCTCTGTTGAAAGCAAGGGCGAATCCCCTGGCAATATGGCCGCCAACAACAAAATCATTGTTCATCAGATCGACTGGAGCCCGTCCGACGAAATCAAATTTGATGTTCATGAGGATGATTTTGTGGTTATGAGCAAGGCGGAAATAAACAAGTATTATGGAATCAATATTTTTCCGACCGTTCCCGATGACCTTAAGGAATGGGAGGACGAAGAATTTGGTGTTTACAAACGGAACGGCGGTACAGGAGAGATTTATTTTGACTTTAATATATTGAATTATTCCAACGAAACGTTCTCAAAAGGAATAAATATTGAAATTCAAAAGGGCTCTCTGCCCACGAGTGACTGTGTTTTTCTGGATGAATATGACGAAAAATCCATAATCAACAATGTCGAGGTGGCAATCGGACAGGATACGAATAACGAATATTATTTTGCTGAGTTCCTGCTTCATAATGTCGGTTTCCGATTCATAGTGGAAGGCTTGACACAAGATGAGTTTGTAGCTGTTATTTCCTCGTTGATCCAATAATTCGTATGAAGAGGCGTTTATTACAGACAGAGTGGGAAACCTATTTTCAAATGGGCTTTTCGCTCTGTTTGCTTTTGTGCGAAAAGGGACTATTATAACTTCTAATTGCTTATTCGCCAACCATGAACTTTCAGACATCCCCTTGACAAAACTGCTATTTCTGATTATACTGTACTTGTTATATAAAGTACAGTATAGTAAAGGGATGATGAATTGCACATCGTGATATCAAACAGTTCTGACTTGCCGATTTATGCGCAAATTAAAGATCAGGTAAAGGAGCAGATATTGTCCGGCGAGTTGATCGAAGATGAAATGTTACCCTCACTTCGGCAGTTGGCAAAAGATTTGAAAATAAGTGTGCTGACGACTACAAGGGCATATAACGAATTGGAACAAGAAGGATTTATAACAAGCCGACAGGGTAAAGGTTTTTTTGTTATGTCAAGCGGCTCAGATTTAATACGCGAACAGCTTATCCGTGATGTGGAGCTAAACCTCACGAGAGCGATACAATCAGCAGGGCGAGCTGCAATGACTAATGATGAAATTATCAGCCTGTTGCGGCTTTTGTTGGAGGTAGAAAATGATTGATAATTATTTGGAGTTAATGGGTGTAAGCAAGAGCTTTTCTGGATTCAAGCTTGATAATATCAGCCTTTCCTTGCCCAAAGGGTATATCATGGGGCTTGTCGGCCCGAATGGAGCAGGAAAGACAACAACGATACAGCTTATTCTCAATATGCTGGAAAAGGACGCTGGAGAGATTTTGGTTTTCGGAAATGATAATGTAAAAAGCGAAAACGCCATCAAGCAGGATATTGGTGTTGTGTTTGATAGCATGTTTTATGTGGATAGCTGGACGGTAAAGGACACAGAAAAAGCAGTATCTATTTTTTATGAAGGTTGGAAACATGATGTTTTCAACGAAATGGTAAATCGTTTTGAATTGCCGCAAAGTAAAAAGCTGGGAGAGTTTTCAAGAGGTATGCAAATGAAGCTAATGCTTGCTTGCGCTTTCTCGCATAATGCAAAATTACTGATACTTGACGAGCCGACAAGTGGCCTCGACCCTGTGACCAGAAGTGAGTTTTTAGAAATCCTGCAAGAATATATAAAGGATGGCGAAAGAAGCATCTTGTTTTCCACTCACATCACAACAGATTTAGAACGCGTTGCCGACTACATTACACTTGTGAATAGTGGGAAATTGATTTTTACTGGCAGCATGGAGGATTTATTGAGCAGTTACCGGTTTATTAAGGGCAGACCGCGAGATTTAACAGCCGAACTTGAAAAAAGCATCATCGGTTTGCGTAAAACCGATATAGGCTTTGAGGGGCTTATCAGCGCAAAAGAAGCGGCAGGATATAAGAATTGCGTCCTTGATACCGCAACGATTGACGATATTGTTATCAGCATTAGTAAAGGGGGTGCGAGAAAATGACAGGTTTTTTGAGGATTACAAAACTGGATTTATTTACAATGAAATCACAACTTGTCATGTATTTATCATTGGCGCTAGTCGTGATGATGTTTGGCCTCATGGGGTCATCTGTTACAATATTGTGTATTACTGGTGCATGGTTTGTGGCTCTTATGTCATCTAACATTTTTGCCATACAAGAAAAGAACAACCTTGACCGCCTATATGGTTCGGTTTCCGTTAGTTTGAAAGACATAGTGCTGGGACGATATGTTTTTTCCTTTCTAAACTATTTCATATCCTTCCTCGCAGTGATTATTTTGCATTTTGGCTTTGCAACTTTTCAAGACAGAACAATAGAGTTATCTGAAATTGTGCTTGGATTTAGTGCGTCATTTTTAGTTTTCTCTACTATTACGGGAATACAAATGCCTATATATTTCAAAATGGGCTATACAAAAGCAAAGGTTTGGTCTATGGTTCCGTTTGTTGCAGTGATGGCTTTGGTGGTGATACCAGCTTTCGTTCCAGCGTTATCCGGCATTATTGAGTTTATACAAACTCATAGAAGTATTTTGATTGTGGTTGGTATAGTAGTAAGCTGTATTATCCAATTTCTTTCATATAAGATTTCCATTATTGCTTATCGTAACAGGAAAAGAGGTTGATTATATGAAATGCAAATCTTGTAAAATGCGTATGTCTGATTTCTTTATAACCTTTGATTATGAAAACAACGGTATAACGAAAAAGGCTATGAATGTTCCTGCTTATAAATGTCCAAGTTGTAACAAAGTTATCGTTCCCGATTTGATATTAGGAAAACTGGAAGCCTTTGCAGAATGGGAAAAAAGTAATATTATCGACTATACAAAATGTGAGCAAATGGAAGCTGAAATATTTACGGTTGTGCACAACATATTAGGGATTTAAGCTTGTAGTGGGGAGTGAAAATATCAGTTATCAATGAATATGCCGCCCTTGTGTGCTGTACAGGTATTAGGCAGCTTGAATTTATAAAAATAAAAGCCGCCGTTTTGGTATAAGAAATAATAAAAACTTATAAACTGCTATCGGGTTCCTCGCTGTTTTGTATTTGCTGTAAATCATTTATTTTGACAGCAAATTCCTGAACCGCAGGGGAATCCTCCGTATAACCATTTTCAAGCAGGAGCCAGATGGTGTGAGAATAGCTGGTAATGGCAGTCTCGTAGTTTCCCAGTGTGGTCATGAGATTGGCGAGGGTACAGTATGGATAAATGAGCTGGTGCGCATTTTCCGGAAGCATTTTCTGATATATGTCAAATGCTTCATTTAGATGTTCCATTGTCTTGTCTCCGTTTCCCTCCAATAAATAAGCGCCTGCAAGATCTGCGTGAGTAAGGGCAAAATCCAGATTGAGTTTGTCAGGATATGCCGTTTTATAGATTTTTAAGGCATGCTCATGTTCCGGAATAGCCTTTTCAGGATGTTCTGTTTCTGAATATGCCGCGCCGATGTTATTATAAATATATGCTGTTGAGGGATGGTCTTCGCCATAAACAGATATGTTGATCTGTATGGCTTTTCTGTAATTCCTGACAGCCTCTGCAGGCTGTCCCATGTAATAAAAGCAGAGTCCGATATTGTTGTGGATGGTTCCTACCTGTGGGTCATCTGGTCCGTATGCCTTTATGAATAATTCCAGCAGATGCTGAAGGTCAGACAGGACTTCCGGGTAATTGTCCTTTGTCGTAAGTTCAAGAGAACAGATAGAATTCAGGACATCCAGGGTATCCGGGTGGGTAGGGGAAAGGATATTCCATAAAATATCTTTCGCTTCCAGCAGGAAAGGCATTGCTTTATCAGGGGCATAGTCCGAGTATATATTCCCGATATGATGAGCAACGGAGGCGCGCAGCAACAGTGTGTCATAATCATCCGTATCTTCTTTGCTCTGATTATATATTTCTTCATATATATTTTCTGCTTCCAGCAAGTGGCCGGTATCCTCTAAAAACATTGCCTTATGCGCAAGGGCGTTTTGTGTAAGCTGGCTTTCCCTGCCTTCTTCCAAAAGCAGCACGTCATAGGCACGGTCAAAGAACGTACCTGCCTTGTGATAATCGGTCTTTAAATATGTTTTTCCAATATTCAGGTCCAGTTTTGCGAGTTCTATTTTCGCCAGAGGAGAAAACGTTTCAGGGGTAATATGTTCATCTATAATATCACGGCTTTTTTGATAAAAATTCAGTGCCGCCTCAAAATGGGACAGGTTATATGCAATCATCCCTTTGCTGTTGAAGACGGAACCAAGCTGGATACAGTTATCCCCGTACAACTCTGTATAAAGCTTAAAAAGCAGATCCAGCAGGGGAACGGCACGTTTATAATAACCAATATCCCGATAGATTTCAGCCAAAGCCCACAGAAAGTCGCAGTCGTTTTCTGAATGGAACTGTCCCTGGAAAATATCATTCAGTGACCAACTGAACTGAATCAATTCCTTTTTTGCCGCGTCATTCTGGGATCGGATTTCCTTCATTTCCAATGTAATTTCATAAATGAAGCTCTGACATGCATGGTAAAGCTGCTCTGTAAATTGGGCGCGGATTGCGGATGCTATAACAGAGTGCATGTAATAGAGATAATGCCGCCGACCGTTGTCATAAAGCGGTTCTTTTTTTATCCAGCCTTTTTTGGCTAACTGATTCAGTGGGGTACGGTTTTCTAAGTCAAACCATTTTTTCGCTTTCTCAAATCCGAACTGAATATTGGGGATGGTCGAAATCTGAATCAGTAAATGCTGTGCTTCAGGGCTGCAGCCGTACACGGCAAAGAGTTTTTTCAACTGTTCGATTATCCGGCCTTCGGAATGCATCTTTTCATGAGCCGTAGTCACCTCTTCGGCACTGATGTGGAAGCCGCATTGAACCAGCGAATCGTAGAATTCATATAAGAGAACTTCCTCCGAATCTGCAATTTTTGCAAGAAGCTCAATGGTAACGGTATGGCGGTCTGCAAGCTGTATAATCTTCTTAAGCATGATATCGTCTTTTTTGCCAAAGTAATAGGAATAGAATAAAGTCATGCAATCGTTCTCAGAGAGCGCCGGGACAGGTATTTTGGTAAAAGACGGGAATCCCTCGCAGCGGCTCGTAATCAGAAAACGGCAGTTAAGGTATCCGCAGAGTCCAAGCAGGTGCTCATCATCAGCATTTTCTACGTTATCTATAATAAGCAGCAGATTTTCATGGTATTGGTTTATGATGGAAACGGCCTTCTGGAATGCCTGTTCCATGTTATTGATTGTCCCATCCAGATTCAGGGCGCGCACAAGGGAAAGGGCGAAATCTCCATCTGTGTAATTCACCCATACAATGTGGGTGAAACCAGAACTGGAAGAGGTCATACTTAGAATCTGTTTCAGAACTGATTTTGCAATTTCGGTTTTACCAATACCGCCTATCCCATGCAAGTAACAGGAATGTCCGGAAAGTAACTGCTCCATTAGGAAAGAGGTTGTATTTTGGCGGCCAAAAAAGTTGGAAGCCTGTTGGCAGGGTGCGGAGGACAGTAGTTTTGGATATGTGGCCGCAGGCATATTTTCGGCAGAATTGATTTCTGTCATATAGTTATTTAGGGAATCAGCAATCTTTTCTGACGGCAGTAACTCGGTCCCTTCTATCGTTCCCAGAACCACATCAAGACAGGAAAGCAGATGGGAGCGGCTGGTACTGTTGTCTGTTGAATAATTATTTTCCCAGACGGATAGATTGATATGAAAATATTTTTCTGCAAGGGAAATAAAGGCATTTGCCGCTTCAACTGCCTGTGGCTCCTGAAATTTTCCTTTACGGTTATCGGGAGAAAAAACATTTTCAAAAAGGCGTTTGAGCCTTTGTCGTGTGAGGGTATTTACCGGAACTGGGCGCTTGAGCCGGTCATTAAAATAGCCTCTGTCAAAGGAGGGCTGGGGGAAATCCCATTGTTCCCATTCAATCATAACAGTGCCAATGCATTTCATTAATAAGGTACGAAGGAAAGCGGAAGTGGTGATGATATCTGCCATGAGATTTTCTCCTTTCGTCAGGTTTAGAAATCCAACCATAATCTGACTGGAATCCAACTTCTCAAATATATTACAGTATATGCGTAAGCAAAGGTTATAGCTGTACAGACATTATACCATTGTTGGAAACAGAACGGTAGAGAAAGGAGAGGCTTGTGTATGAGTATTTTGGAGGTTGTATCAATTATTTCATGTATCTTTGTAATTCTTACTTATGTTGACCGTAGGAATAAGAAAGATGATTAGAGGAAGAAGCGGCTGCTCTATGCCTGGGTGGCTGCTTTTTGAGTACAAAAACCGCCCCTTAATCTGCAAAACTGGCCCAGTTCATTGTAATAGGTGCATATAAATGATAAGATAATACATCTTGCAGAGCCTGGAATGAAGATAAGAAAAGCTGGAGGCCAATATGAGCGATATACTAAAGACAGAAAGACTGACAAAGACCTATGGGAAATGCATAGCCGTAAATCAGGTGAGCGTAACAGTGCGCCGGGGAGACATATACGGGCTGATTGGGAAGAACGGCGCAGGAAAAACTACTTTCATGCGTATGGTGCTGGGGCTTGCCTCACCGGATAGCGGACAGATGGAGCTCTTCGGCAAAACAGATTTAGAGCAGCAGAGAGCGTATATCGGAAGCCTGATTGAAGAACCGGGCGGTTATCCCGGCATAAGCGCAAAGGATAATTTGGAAATCATCCGGAGGAATCTGGGCATTGCAGATAAGGCAGTCGCAGATCGTATGCTGGAGCTTGTAGGGCTGGAATCGGCCGGGAAGAAAAAGGTAAAGAATTTTTCCATGGGGATGAGACAGCGTCTTGGATTAGCCATTGCCCTGATAAGAAGGCCCAATTTCTTGATTTTGGACGAGCCAATAAACGGATTAGATCCATCTGGTATCAGGGAAATCCGGGATTTGCTATTAAAACTGAATCGGGAGGAACATGTGACGGTATTGATTTCAAGCCATATTTTAGGGGAACTGTCAAAGATTGCGACAAGGTATGGTATCTTACGGGACGGCGTACTGATTGAAGAGATTGGCGCTGATCAGCTGGACGTAACATGCAGGCGGTATCTGAAGCTTACAGTGGATGACGCACAGAGGGCAGCGGCGGTTCTGACGGAAAAACTGGGTGTCTCAAGTACGGTTGCGGATGCACATACCATATGTGTTTTTGAAAAGTTGGACACGACCGAAGAAATCAACTATGCAGTCGCGGCAAATGGAATTGCCTTGAAAGAGAGCCGTTTTGCCGGAGAGGATTTGGAAAGCTATTTTATGGAGAGGATGGGCGAGAGGCCCCTGCCGGGAGGTGGTTTCAATGCGTAATCTTTTGCTTGGCGAGTGGTATAGATGGAAGAAGAATAAAGCATTTTGGATATGCCTGTTATCTGCGGCAGGCATGATACTTCTTGTCTATTTGACCATGACGGCAGCAGGCCAGGCAATGGGCGCCGGCGGGGATGTTTTGCAGGAGACCGGCATTTCCGGTATGGCGGCACAGTTTGCTGGCGGAGGGCTTGTAACGATGTTTGGGATGATATTCCTTTGCATATGGATGGTAAGCGATTATACGCATGGAGCAATGAAAAATGTAGTCGGCAAAGGCTATTCCAGAATGAAGGTATTTCTGGCAAAGCATTTGTTTGGAATGGCGGTTACCTTGATCATGAATCTGATTATATTCTTTGTGATTTTGATAATCGGGTTAATCCTCATCGGAACGCCGGAGGGGGACAGGTTATTTTTCCAAAACCTGCTGATCTATTTTGGTCTTCAGCTGCTTTTTGGAGCTGCCGTCAGCAGTATTGTCATTGCCATTTGTGAGTGGAGCCGGAATATGGCAGCCGGGATTGGGATTACGATGGCAGTGATCATATTTTCCCCGTTGCTGGTACAGGGACTGGATTTACTGTTTTCTGTGCTGCGGTTGAATATATCAATCAGCAGATACTGGATATTGAACCTTATGGCAGACTGTCCAACAGAAGCATTTCCACTGGAGTTTTTATTCCGTGGAATTTTGATGTCGGTTATCTGGTTATTGTTGCCGTTGGCATTAGGCGCTGCACATTTCCGTAAAACCGATATTGGATAAAGACAGTCTGAGCATGGAGGCAACAGGCAGCTTGGGGAGGGGAGATTTCATGCATAAAGATACGAGGTGGGCACAACAGATTATTTCCATGCAGGAAAAAGATGGCAAATGGGGTTTCTTCCATACGCCCTCTGGCTCTTCCAGAAGGCCGATTACAACGGAGCAGGCGTTTTGGCGGCTGGAACATCTGGGCTATACAATACCAGAAAGCGTGTTCCTATATGAATAACTGTCTTGTTGGACAGGCGGAGGTCCCGGACCGCAGGGAAAAGATTTTGGACTGGGAGATTTTCGTTTCCCTTATGCTTACAGCATGGAGCAGAAGATTTTCGGATGGATATCCGGCGGCCAATAAAGTAGCCGGACAATGGACGGAAGGCTTATTGATTATACGTGTTTTTACCAAATATCCCTTTTGGTAAATTGCCTGGACAGAAGAACCGAGGAAGCTCTGATGGACTATGTTTTAGACAAAGAGGATGGAATCTATTACATATATAGCGAGAGAATCCTGTTCTTGCCCAAGGTTTTTGAAAGCAGGCAGGCCAGCCGTTATCTTGTGGCTGTTGAGCTTTTATCCGAATACAAACATGCGGCATATAAGCTGCGGTTTGTTGCGGATTGGTTAAACGGGCTGAAAAAAGAAGATGGTAAGTGGGATATGGGGAAATCAGTGAATGATAAGGTATATTTCCCGCTTTCCAATGACTGGAGAAAACAGGAGACGCGAGAAGCAGACTGTACAGAACGCATTTCAAGTTTGCTCTCTGTGTTGTCGGGCATACGATGATAATCCTTGTGAATCCATTTTGCATACTAATTCTGAAAAATAGCAGGAATAACGATAGGGATTAGCATGGACAAAAACAGGACAAATCTTGGACAAAACCGGAGATGAAATAGTAGAGATATAGGCTGTTCTATGATAAAATGAACTTTCAACAGTGAAGGTCTGTGAAGATCCGGTCAAAAATAGGGAACCACAGGTTGAAAGGAGTATTTATATGAAACATGTATGTATGCTTTATCGGTGGCAGATATTAACGCCGCAAGAAAATTTTATGAGGATCTGTTTGGATTAGAGGTGTTTCTGGATTACGGTAAGAACATCGCCTTTACCTGCGGCCTGGCATTGCAGCAGGATTTTGACTGGCTTGTGAATCTGCCGAAAGAAAAGATATTAAAAAAATCCAACAATACAGAAATCGTCTTTGAGGAACAGGACTTTGACGGTTTTCTAAACAAGCTAAAAGAATTCCCGGACATGGAATATCTGGGAGAAGTGATCGAACATAGCTGGGGCCAGCGGGTGATCCGGTTCTACGATTTGGACGGCCATATCATTGAGGTCGGCGAGGATATGAAAATGGTGATAAAACGCTTTCTTGCTTCCGGCATGACCATGGAAGAAGTTTCTGTGAAAATGGATGCTTCCGTGGAGGATTTGACAAAACTTCTAAATAGCTAATATATGATGGGCGAATAAACAAATCTAAATTTGTCGGGAAGATGTAGATAGAGGAAAATTGGAGTTGACAAAAGCAAGAAGGGAGAATTTTTTATGTGCTTAAAAGTAAGAATTATTTTACCAACTATTGCAATCATGCTTTTATTTTCATCATGTTCATTTAATTCAATGTTATCTATTTATAATAATGATAAAAAAATTGCAAGCGAAACCAATACATTTAATCTTGGAGAAATAGAACAAGAAATCGATAACAAAAAGATTGAAGCAAAAATTGACGATATTGAAGGAATGGAAACTATTTGGTCTTTTACGTCTGATGAAGATATGGATATTGAACTTTCAGGTGAGATGTCCATCAAAAGTGGAAAAGCAAAATTGGTACTTATTTTACCTGATAACACATTAATCCTATTAGCTGAAAAAGACTTCGCCTCTAACAGTAATGAGATAACGCAGACATTCTCAGTTAAACAAGGTTTAAATCGAATAAAACTAGTAGCAGAAAAAAACACAGAATTGGATTTAGTGCTGGCTTCTACAGACGGAGATTTTCAAGAATTAGGTATTAATTGGTAACAGGAGTTAGAGCATAAAACTCTACACCACAACTTTCAGTTGTGCGCCCAGCAAAGGGCAATTAACCTAACAGGTGCAAATCCTGTCTGCGAAGGTCTAGCCAACCAACAGTAGCGAGTCTTGCGTGGCGGTCAGTAATGGCTGGTGCGAAGCGTAGACAGCGAGCAAGTAGGGCTGCAATGCGATTGAGCCTCGAAATGTTGAAGTTCAGAGGGCTGACGTCTTAACTGGTGCGGAAAGCAATATCGGGCAGTTCGTATAAGGCGAGAACTGTCCGGCACTGCGGGGTCAAAGAGCCAGTCATGCTTGACATTGTGGTTAATTGTCAACTGGGGAGAGCCTGCCGCTTCTTGGAAACAAGTACGTTTTATCAACTAGAAGATGGAGATAAGCGGATGGGTGGCAGGCAGTCGGATAGTCTCATAGTACCATAGAAGCCGGGTAATGCCGGTGGAGGGAAGGGGGCTACATAGTAACGGTCTTTCTGATGACACATCAACCGTGCTCAGGAACGGAGGTATTGATGGGAACAAAATTAGAAAGGATAGCAGAAATATCGGCGACAACGCCGAAGCCAGAGTTCACTTCTCTGTACCATCTGATAAATGCTGAAATGCTCATGCAGCGCCATAAGGAACTGGATGGGAAGAAGGCAGTAGGGATTGACAGGGTGACAAAAGCAGAGTATGAAGAACACCTGGAAGAGAACATCACAAATCTGGTGGAGCGGTTAAAGAACAAGGCGTATAAGCCACTGCCGTCGCTAAGGGTGTATATACCGAAAAGCAACGGAAAGATGAGACCGCTGGGGATTGCCTCTTATGAGGACAAGATTGTGCAGCTTGCGGTAAAGAAAATACTGGAAGCGATTTATGAACCGAGGTTCCTTAACTGTATGTATGGGTTCAGACCAAACCGAGGATGCCATGACGCGATAAAGGAAGTCCACCATCAATTACAGAACGAATGGATTAACTATGTGGTGGACGCAGACATCAAGGGATTCTTTGACCACATGAGCCACGAATGGCTTATGAAGTTTCTGGGGCTGTATATTAAGGACAGAAATCTTCTGTGGCTGATAAACAAATATCTGAAAGCCGGAGTGGTAACAGAAGGTGTCTATGAAGCAGGCGAGGAAGGTTCAGCGCAGGGAAATATCATCAGCCCGATTCTGGCAAATATCTATATGCACAATGTACTGACGCTTTGGTACAAGTTTGTCGTGTTGAAAGAGACAGAAGGGAAGTGCTTTCTGACGGTGTATGCAGATGATTTTATTGTGGGATTCCAGCATAAGTCAGACGCAGAGAGATACTATGCCGCACTGGAGGAAAGGCTGGGGAAATTCAATCTTGAACTAGAGGAGAGCAAGAGCCGACTGATTGAGTTTGGAAGGTTTGCGGAGAGCAACAGCAGACGCAGATATGGAAAGAAGCCGGAGACATTTGATTTTCTGGGTTTTACTTTCTACTGTGGGAAAGGCAGGAAGAGCGGAAATTTTTGTGTGAAGCTGAAAACAAGCAGAAAGAAATATGCAGAGAAACTAAAAGCCATGAAGGAATGGCTGTATGCCAATAACGACCTGCCTGTGAAGGAACTGATAGAAAAGCTGAATAAGAAGCTGGTAGGGCACTATAGGTATTATGGAGTCTCCCATAATGGCAAGAAGCTGGGTTCTTTTTTGCATTTCACGCAAAGATATCTGTGCAAAGCACTGAACAGACGAAGTCAGAAGAAAAGCTATACATGGGATGGATTTGCTGACATGCTAAAAGTTTATCCTTTAGCAAAACCAAAGATTTATGTGAGGTTATTCTAAAAGTGAATGTTACTATGAGGAGCCGTGTGCGTGAAAGGCGCACGCACGGTTCTGTGAGGGGCTTGCGGCGTGAGCCGCTTGTCTACTCGACTATCAGAGAGTAACACAACAAAAACAAATTCGGGCTTAAAAAAAGGAAAATTTATGTTTGAGGACGGTCGAAGCAAAAAAGTTATTTTTATAGCGCATTGTGCCATGTCCTGAACTTTGCTGTTTAGGGTTTAATGAAACATTCTAAATCCCCCAGCAGAGCTGGGGAGACTAGCAGACGCAAGTGGCGATAAACAGAGTACCAGAATATCCCCCGTTGTATAATAGGTGCAGGTCTGGCAAACCGCACAAAACACA
>Ga0209694_1001061_pt1 | contig 33539 bp, 27 predicted proteins | sample GluameincwithD2O_FD_187499 | JGI IMG/M metagenome (GOLD analysis project Ga0209694, IMG submission 187499) | Mouse cecum microbial communities from Vienna, Austria - Glucosamine amended microcosms incubated with D2O (SPAdes) (version 2) | ecosystem: Host-associated > Mammals > Digestive system >... | reverse complement strand
ATGAAGACTATCAATGGGGGTAAGGGGGCAATATGTCTTCTTATTCACTCTTGACAAAGGTCATTTCATAACAGTTATAGTGTGTTTGGTAATTTTGTTTATTGAGCATGAACATATTTTACCAAAAGAGGCACCTCATCCATTACGGATCAGGTGCCTCTTTTTATTTTTGGACTGTCAGAAATTTAACAGCCCCTCGATGTGAGTATCAAAATTATCCGTTTTGTGATTGAAAACTCTAAGGATCACATGGTCAATTCATTCGCTGCAAAAAGTCAGTTCGTCAAAAACAGATAGTCACAGACAAAATGGAAGACGGTTACAGTCAGGTAGTCAGACTGACTCTAGCATAGAGCGTGATCAGGATGCAGGATCAGTTGATCATAAAAGACTAAGGCACAGGCTCCCTGAGCGCCTCGATCATAGCGAAAAGGGAGAATTTCCACTGGAATCGAATCGAGCCCTAAAATAAAGCTGAACTGTTCCATAATTCGCCTGCGAAAATATGCTTCTAATTCAGATTCCTGCAATAGCTGACTGTTGATAAATATTCTTTTGGCATCATGGACAATCAATAAATTGGATAAGGTGATTGCCAGACGGCTTATTCCATCTTCGAGAATGTTTCGGATAAACGGATCATTTTGCAAATAGGCTTTCTGAAGAATTTCAATGTTTAAATCATCCGCTTTCCTGACCAGATTTCTTAAAACAGGCGAGGCCCCGTTTTCTAAATAAATTCTGGCTCGCTGATTCAGCCAGTTATTGGAGATATAGGTTTGCAGGCACCCTTTTTTTCCACATTCACAAAGGGTTCCATTGATATCAACGACACTATGACCGATTTCCCCAAAATAATTGCTTTTCTTGCGTTCGGTTAAAGCGGAATCAAAAAACGAGCAGTACAGACCCGGCCCAATATGAAGCAAAATGAATTCATCCGGTGAACTTTCAGAACGAAAAAGGTATCGGCCATAAGACATGCACTCCACATTGTTTTCAATGGACATGGGCAAAGGTTCTATCAGCTGATCCTGGATCTTTTTTAACGAGAAATGTTTCCAGGCTGGATTGTTGGTGACAATAGAATCCTGATCCTGGTCATAATGACCGGGTATGGCCAGGCCGACTCCCAGAACGGGAGTCCTGGATTCATTAAACAGAGTGTTGATCATTTCGCTGATGATCTCACTTAGCTTTTCAAGATCAATCGAATGAATCGGTTTTCGGATCATCTGCTCGACTTCTCCGTTTAAGCTGCAGCGTAAAGCACAAATCTGTTCCATATTGAATTCAATGCCAATCGAACAGGCGGCATTGGGATTCAGGCAGATCAGCTTTCGGGCTTTGCCCGATCCCTTCTTTTTTCTTTCTTCCTGCCCGGTTTCAATCACGTAGCCAAGCGATTGAAGATGGGCGATGGCATGAGTAACCAGAGCCTTGGTCATTTTTGTTTTTGATGCAATTTCAACCCGACTGGTATAGGGGTGACGAAACAGATAATGAAGAGTCGTCGACAGGTGGTTTTGATTGACTGGCAAAGTACTCATAAATTCTCCTTTGAAATGGTTTCGATCTGTTCGAAAACAGACTTACTTACGATTCGTTTAAATACAGGTTTGGCCAAAAACATCCATTCTTATCAATGGGTGTTTTTTTTTGCAAATCTTATTTAACTCTATCCATGTACAAATTCATTTTATCAGAATGTCAGAAACTCCACGTGTATTTTAAATTATAAATAAAAACTAAAATAAGAATTATTATGAATGATCCAGGCATAAAAATTGGCGTGTAAGCGATTCCTATGTATGTGTAAGTTACAAAAAGAAACAAAAAACCGAACTAAAGAGGATCTCAGGAAAGGATTATTGAGTTTTCTTGAAAATCGTCTGGCGCCTCTGGGCGAAAAAATCGGCAGCCAGCGACATCTGAAAGCCCTCAGAGAAGGGATTTTAATCGCAATGCCCCTGGTTTTAATCGGTTCATTCTTTGTACTGATTAAAGATTTTCCCGTCGATGCATGGACAACCTGGCTTAAGGAAAATGGAGCCTATGCTTTGCTTGATGCGATGGCAAACAATTCATTTGGTCTGATGGCCTTAATTACTTCATTTGGAATTGCTGATCGACTTTCCCGTTCTTATGGAACCGATGGCGTCAGCGCTGGAGTACTTTCCCTGGCAGCGTTTTTGTTAGTGACCCCTATCATCAGCAATGAAGCCGGAGCTGCTGGAATCCCATACAGCGCCTTGGGCGGAAAGGGAATTTTTTCAGCCATTCTGGTATCGATGGTCTCAGCTGAAATTTACCGCTGGTTCATTCAGAAAAACATAACGATTAAAATGCCTGGATCAGTTCCAGAAGCTGTAAGCAAATATTTTTCAGCCTTAATTCCTGGACTGGTAATTCTGATCGTCTTTGCGATTGTAAAAATCCTACTTGAAATCACCGGACTTGGATCACTCAACGACATTCTTTCCAGAGTCATTGGCGTTCCATTAGGCTACATCGCTGGTACATTGCCAGGAACATTTGTCGCCGTACTCCTCAACTCATTGTTCTGGTTTTGTGGAGTTAACGGAGGTCAGGTTGTCGGTTCAGTGATGAATCCACTGTGGATCCAGTATGCGGATGCAAACCGCGTCGCCCTAGCAGCAGGAGAGGCATTGCCAAACATTATCACTGCTCCATTCATGGATCTGTTTGTATACATGGGCGTAGGGGGAGCCACAATCGGACTGGCTTTATGCCTGCTGTTCTTCTCGAGATCAAAAGAATTCAAGACCCTTGGAAAAGTTTCTGGAATTCCGGCTTTGTTTAACATCAATACAGCGATTTTATTTACTTTTCCAACCGTTCTGAACCCAATCATGCTGATCCCATTTGTTTTAACCCCTGTAATCAACGCGATTGTGACTTACTTTGCCATGCTTTCAGGACTGGTTCCATTAACAACAGGAGTTACTTTGCCATGGACTACTCCACCAGTCATCGGTGGTTTTCTGGCCACAGGATCCTGGCAGGGAGCAGTTTTGCAGATCGTTCTGGTCGCTGTTTCCTTTGCGATCTACTATCCATTCTTCAAGGCAGCCGACTTAAGAAAACTTGAAGAGGAAAAAGGTGAAATCCCTGCAAGTCTGACCATCTAAAACAAAAAGACAAAAAAACTGAATATAAAGATCTGAATATAAACGAATTGAAGCAACACAAAATCAGTAAATCAAGAATTCATTTTCAGGAGCGCCATAAGACTTTACGCTTTATCAAAAACACACATCTATAGAAAAGCTTTAAAGCCGGAGCTCCTGATTTACCTGTTTACTTCCCTTTTTAACAGGTGAAAAAACAAGCAGAAAAAGATGAGGATGAACGATGAAATTATTCATGAATGAAAATATTACCCCTTTACAAAAGGAGTGGTTTACTAAAGGAGCGGCAGATTATATGAACCGGCTTTTTAATGAACCCTTAAGTCTTACGGATGATCCATCCAAAGCGGATCTGAATGTAGAAGTCGTGTTGGATGACAGGACAAAAGATTCCTATGTCGTTGAACTCGATGGTTTACGCGGCTCGATTACTTCAAATACATGGGTAGGCGCCTTGAATGGCTTTTATCGCTGGCTCGAAGAATATGGAGTTCGATTTGTCAGACCACAAAAGGCTCATGAAGTGATTGTTGAGAATATAAAACCGGATCAACGGATTTTACTGGATGTTGAACCTGCCTATGATCACCGCGGAGTATGTATTGAAGGAGCAGATTCATTTGAAAATGTCAGAGATTTTATTTCCTGGCTTCCAAAAATCGGCATGAATTCCTTCTTTGTACAGTTTGAAAATCCATATCCGTTCTTTAAACGCTGGTATGAACATGAATTGAATCCCTATAAGGACAAAGAACCTTTCGATACATAAAAAGCGCAAAAGCTTTCGGATCTTGTGGATCAGGAAATGGAAAAGATAGGAATTGTTCATCACCGCGTCGGGCATGGCTGGACAGGGGAGGTCCTTGGCTATTCTTCTCGTTTCGGATGGGAAAAAGGCCTGGAGCTGCCTGAAGACAAGAAACCTTTTGCGGCCATGCTCAACAACAAACGGGATCTGGTCGAAGGGGCTCCGATTCTGACTTCGTTATGTTTTTCAAATCCCGAAGTGCAGGATCAGATGGTCGAAGTCATTACGGATTATGCCAGAGACCATCAGGACGTAGATTATCTGCATGTCTGGCTCTCCGATGCAAGAAACAATATCTGTGAATGTGACAAGTGCAAAAAAGAGAGAGTAGCTGATCAGTACATTCGGATTCTGAATCAGCTCGATGAAAGACTGAGTGAAGAAGGACTGGATACAAAAATCTGTTTCCTGCTTTATCATGAGCTGCTTTTTGCGCCTCAGAAAGAAACTTTGAAAAATCGGGAACGGTTCACAATGATGTTTGCCCCAATTACCCGGACCTTTGAAAGAAGCTATGCGGATGTCGATCTGGATCAATTACCGCCAGCAGCCGAATATATCCGTAATCAGATCGTGCTTCCAAATTCACTTGAAGAGAATTTAACCTGTCTGAAAGAATGGCAGAACGGTTTTAAAGGAGACAGCTTTGTTTATGATTATCCATTAGGCGGGGCTCATTATGGGGATTTGGGATATATGGCGATCAGTAAGACCATCTATCGGGATATTCAGAGTCTCGATCAATTGGGAGTGAATGGTTGCATCAGCTGCCAGGAACTAAGAGCAGGCTTTCCGCATAACTTTCCAAACTACGTTATGGCAAAGATGCTGGTGAATCCCAATAGAGATTTTGAAGAGCTGAAAGAAGAATATTTCGAGGCTCTGTATGGAAATGACTGGAAAGAAGCGGTTGAATATCTCGAAAATCTTTCCGAAAACTCAAGCTGTGATCACTTTAATGCGATTGGAGACAGAATCAATCCACAGATGGAAACAAAGTATAAAAAAGCACAGGAGCTTGCAAAGGGTGCGTTTGCGATGATTGAAAACAATTGTTTAAGTCAGAGCGGTTCCAATCTTCATGAGTGGAAGCAGCTGGGATACCATCGCGAATATGTACAGAAGCTTGCAGCGGCATTAGAACAGATCGCAGCTGGAAATCCTGAAAAGGCTGATTGCAGCTGGCATGAATTTTTGGATCTGATTCGCAGAAATGAAGACTTTGCCCAGAACAATCTTGATGTTTACCGTGTCATTGAAGTAGCCAAAAACTATGCCGGATTTAAGCTCTGAGTTTGAATTTACTGATCAGGCGGATCAGGACTGGCTGGATTCCTTACTCCTGAACCATCTTTACGAAAAGACAAAACAGAAATGAAAAAACGATCGAGATTACGGTAATGGTTGATGGAAAGCGAGCTGGCGGCCTGATCGCAAAAAAAACAATTTGAAGGCTGTTATGTGGAGTGGCTTGCAGTAGAATCAGACTTTCGCCATAGAAACATCGGATCCCTCCTGCTTCAGGAATTAGAAAAGAGATGCAGGCAGATGAATATCCATACCATTGTTCTGAATACTCAGGATTATCAGGCTCCTGTATTTTATGAAAAGAACGGCTTCAATTTAGCAGGCCAGATCAGGGACTTTCCGTTTGAAGGAACAATCAGATATTTCCTTTCTAAAAGACTCTGATTACATTTATGTTCAAAGTAATCGACCTAACTTAGAATTTTAAAAAAACGGCTTAATCTGCTGCTTTTTTTTCTTTTTAGATCAGTACGATTTTACGCTCAGGTATAATAAAAATGAAGAAAAATGATGAAAATTATACTTTTTAAGTTTTGTTTCGAGGGATTGAACAGGCAATCCGTTCGGACTATCGTTGATCGCTAATCAGCGAATCATAATGTCACCGGTATGATAGTCAAAACTGAGAAATAGAAATCAGAAATATTAGGACCATAGTGGATAGTTAGTGGATATTTTTTTTAATTAGAATCTGGATTTACCAAAATATAAATAAAAAGCCAATAATAAATACAAAGTCAGAAATTTGTCACACTATTTTGTTATGATCTGAAAACATTGGATATTTATACTCTGATGAAAACAGAATAAGAAAAATGGTGACAGAAATTGGCAAAAATTGATAAGAATCTAGATATCCGTGCAAAAAGGAATATCAAGGATACTGTATTTTCAGATCTCTTCAAAAATAAAGGAAACCTGAAGCGGTTGTATCTTGATCTCTATCCCGAAAATCCGGATATTCGAGAAGAATCGATTGAGTTGCTTACACTAACAAATATTCTAGCCAATGGCTTACGCAATGATTTAGGATTTTTAGTAGGAACGGATAAAATTGTTTTAGTAGAAGCTCAATCGACTTTTTCACAGAATATTGCTTTTCGATTGCTTGAATATGCCGCTGAAACATTAAAACAGTATGTTGAAGAAACAAGGAAAAAGCAGTATGAGACAAAGGCGATAAAGCTGCCAGAAGTAGAACTATTCACAATTTATACGGGAACAAAAGCTTTGTCTGCTGAAATCATTGAACTCTCAAAGATGCACTCCTGGGAACATTCGTCAGTAAACGCAATAGTGAAAATAATCCATTTGGAAAATTCAGTTGGCATAGTTAATCAATACATTCGGTTTTGTCAGCAGATCGATCAACAAAGAAAGCTGTATGGAGATACGCCAAAAGCGGTTCGGGAAGCTATTCAGATTTGTAAGAAAAACAATGTACTACATGAGTATTTGTCATGTAGAGAGGTGGAGGTTGTATCTATGATGAATTATCTATTTAGTCAGGAACTAGCTGTAAATATGATGTTGGAAAGTGCTTATGATGAAGGAAAAAATGAAGGGAAGATTGAAGGGATAGATAAAGGAATTGACCTTACAAGCCGTAAGATCGCAATGAATATGATTGAGAGTACCGATTTTTCTCTAAAAAAAATTAAGAAATTGATTCCTGATATCTCAATGAACGATTTAAGAAAAATGAAAAATGACTTAGAGCAAAAAAAATTGATCAAAGGTAAATAGAGCGAGCAGTTTTGATCTTTTCCAAAGTTTCATAACAGAATAAAAAAACTAAGCAACAATATAGAAGGAAGCTGGAATTTTGATCATAAGAGCAAATAAGTCATGAGTTTACTGCAAAGTCAGGCGGAGATTGACGATATGCTGACAAATGACGAGAGAAGAACTCGAACAGAAAGCAGAACAGAGGAAAAGAGTGTAATGAGTCTGTTTATACGATTTGTCATGGTCTTAAGAAAATTTTTGTTCGTAATCTTGCCAAACTGAATTTTTTTCAGATACTGAGATTGCTTTTCTCTTACAAATAATAAACATCTAACTGAAGCTTTGGCTTTCAAGGTCATCTTAAAAGGGTGAAAACCAAGATCTGCTCAAGATGGAATTCTTTCAAAGTAATTCGTTTTCCTGAAAGCATGCTGTTTAATAAATGTTGGTTAAGAGTCTTATGTTTGAATGCTTCAGTAAGATTAAGCAGGAAAGGAAGATCACAATTGAAGGAAAATTCTCTCTTATATAAAGGCAAGTCTCCAAAATTCATCACCTTTGGAGAAATTATGCTCCGATTGACGCCGCCATCTTATGAAAAGGTCCGGATAACCAATCTCTTTGAAGCGAGCTATGGCGGAGCGGAAGCCAATATTGCGCTTGAACTGGCGAATCTGGGAATCGATTCTACGTTTTTTAGCGTAGTTCCTGATAACTCCTTAGGCAAAAGTGCCATTCGCATGCTTAGAGCTAACGATGTTCACTGTTCTCCGGTCATTTTAAGCACTCAAAAACAGACACCGACTCATCGCTTAGGCACCTATTATCTCGAATCGGGATTCGGAATTCGCCCAAGCAAGGTCACGTATGACCGCAAGCACTCCTCCATTACTGAATTTGATTTTTCTTCTGTGGATCTTGATGAGCTGCTTGATGGTTATGACTGGCTGCATCTTTCCGGAATAACCCCTGCCCTTTCAGAAGAATGTGCAGGATTTGTTCTGGATATGCTAAAAAAGGGCAAGGAAAAGGGAATGATCATCAGCTTTGATGGAAATTTTCGCTCACAGCTCTGGAGCTGGAAAGAGGCCAGGGATTTCTGCACGAAATGTCTGCCGTATATTGATGTGCTCTTTGGCATTGAGCCCTACCATCTCTATAAAGATCCAGATCATCCGGCTCTGGGAGATCTCAAAGATGATATTCCTTTTCAACCAGGTCCTGAAGAGCAGGATCGAATCTTCAGAGCTTTTGTTCAAAGATATCCAAATCTCAAATGCATTGCCAGACATGTACGTTATGCCCATTCAGGAAGTGAGAATTCTTTGAAAGCATATATGTGGTTTGATGGGAAGACCTGGGAAAGTAAGATGTTTCGTTTCAATATTCTTGATCGAGTCGGAGGTGGAGATGCATTTGCAGGCGGCTTGATTTATGCTGCAATGAATGACTATTCGCCTGAAGACATGATCAACTTTGCCGTAGCAAGCAGCGTTCTTAAACATACAATTCGCGGTGATGCAAATATTACCGATGATGCAAAGACGATTCGCAACCTGATGAATATGAATTATGATATCCGCAGGTAGGTGACAGTTTAAAAACAGATATGATCGAAAGAAGATTTCCGGGATAAATCTGTCTCTGAAATCTTCTTTTGCGTTATCTGGGTATTTGTATTCGTGAGCCATAAAGATTTGAAAAGAGCAAAGAACAGAAATCTGAAGTATGAGATGCAGATCTCTTGAATGGTATTAAGATCTCATAAATTTTTTTGAGCGTTTCTCTTCGTGATTTGGTATGTAAAGCTTTACACTCTAAGTGCAAATAATCATTGAAGAAGTTTCAGGAACCAAAATATGTGACTGAAGTCCAAATGAGCCGTTGGATAATCTTCTTCATCACTTCAAAGTAAACTAGTTTACTTTGTGATAAAACCTTAAAAAGTATCACATAGTAAAACCGGAGCAGACATTTTAGAACCGGATGCCTTGAATAGAACTTCGTTCCTGTGAGAAATGGGATTCGTCAGATCCGAATGTTGCAATATTCATGTGGAAGCATTTCCATAATCGATCAGAAGAGTTCGAAGAAATAGCCATTTTCTCCTGAGCACATCAGAAGTTTTTAGTATAAGGAAATTCTGAAGCGAAAGAATCTGGCGGGAAGGTAAACTAGTTTACTGAAAATGTACGGGAGTTATATGAAACAGTATTTTGGGAAAAATCGATCCAATGAGGATATTCATTTATTCACTCTTGAAAATGATCGATATCAGATCCAGGTCACTGACTATGGAGCAGCATTGGTTTCCTATCGATTGAAGGACAGAGATATTAATATCGTTGCGGGATTTGATAACGCAGATGATTATCTTTTGCATACAGCCCATTTTGGCGCAATGATCGGACGGGTAGCTAATCGAATCAAGAACGCGAAATTCACACTGGATCAGATAACCTACTATCTTTCCGCAAACAAGGGAAGCAATTCTCTTCATGGCGGATTTAATGGATTTGATAAGTTTCTTTTCCAGGGTCATGAACAGGAAAACAAAGTGATCTTTACCGGAATCAGCGCTGATGGAGATGAAGGCTATCCTGGCAATCTGAAGATTACGATCACTTATGAACTTCTTGAAAATGGAATCCGGATTGAATGTGATGGAATGTCTACACAGAAAACTCTGTTTGGCATCACCAATCATTCCTACTTCAACCTCAATGGCGATGGGCCGATTGATTCACATATCGTATCCATTCATTCGAGCCAATACGCCCCTAATGACGAAACCGGAACCGCAAATGGAAAGCTTCTCTTCGTTGAAAATACTCCTTTTGATTTTCGAAAGGACAAGGAGATTGGAAAGGACCTTCACTCTTTGGATGAACAGCTGCTTTTAAATGGCGGCTACGATCATCATTTTTCGATTGAAGGGGAAGGATTGCGTGATATGGCAAAATGCAAAGCGAATGGTCTGAAACTTCGCATTAGAAGCAATCTTCCTGGAATTCATTTCTATACCGGAAATTTTCTGAAAGGAGATTACTGCGGGCCTTTGGGTGAGGTATACGACCGGCATTCAAGAGTCTGCTTTGAGCCGGAATTTTATCCAAATGCCATTAACTATGAAGATCATAAGAAGCCGATTCTGCAGCCGAATGTCCATGATGTGCAGATCATTGAGTATCTTCTGGAAGAGGCCGATGAAGCAGACTGAAATTCTTTTTATTTTCGACAACAAGTAAACTACTTTACCAAACGGTAAACGATAAAAATATTCACAGATCAGATTGAATCAGAAACGGAGAACAGGTATGAACGAAAAAGGCCGCAAGGTCAGAATGGGCATTGACGTAGGGGGTACCTATACAAAATGCGTTGCGATGGACAACGAGACCCACGAAATTATCGGGAAAAATGAAGTGAAAACAACTCATGATGCCAAAGAAGGGGTAGCCCTGGGCGTTGTACAGTCCTTTGAAAACTGCATGAGAGAAAACGGAATAAGTCCAGAAGATGTTGTCTTTGTTGCGCACTCAACAACGCAGGCGACAAACGCCTTCATTGAAGGGGACGTAGCCAAAGTTGGAGTGATTGGAATGGCTGGCGGAGGAATCGAGGGATTTCTGGCCAAGCGGCAGCTGAGTCTGAAAGATATAGTTCTTGATCCTAAAACCGGAAAGAAAATTCCAATTTCAAATGAATACATTCCTAAGAAAAAACTCAACAAGCAAAGTATTGAACAGGCGATTGAAGCTCTGAAGGCGCAGAACGCGCAGGTCCTGGTTGCTTCGATGGCGTTTGGCGTCGATTCACAGGATGAAGAACGAATGATCTATGACGAAGCCACAGCTTTAGGTCTTCCTGTAACCATGGGAAGTGATATTACGAAGCTTTATGGTCTGACCAGAAGAACAAGAACCGCCGCCATTAACGCATCCATTCTTCCAAAGATGGTGGCTACCGCAAATGCAACCGAAAATTCTGTAAAGAATGCCGGCGTTACCGTTCCATTAATGATCATGCGCGGGGATGGCGGAGTAATGGAAATTTCTGAAATGAGAAAGCGACCGATTTTAACGGCTCTTTCAGGTCCAGCCGCTTCCGTTATGGGGTCTTTGATGTATCTGCGGGCTTCCAATGCCATTTACTTTGAAGTAGGTGGGACGACTACGAATATCGGAGTCATCAAAAATGGACGGCCAGGTGTTGACTATGCCAAGATCGGCGGACACGACACCTACATCAACTCTCTGGATGTGCGTATTCTTGGATGTGCTGGAGGAAGCATGGTTCGAATCAGCGATAAAGATGTTGTGGATGTGGGTCCGCGCTCAGCTCATATCGCTGGATGTGACTATGCATGCTTTACCGATCCTGAAGAAATCGTGGATCCAAAAATCGAACTCGTTTCTCCAAAAGAAGGGGATCCAAATGACTATGTCGTCATTGTTCTTAAAAACGGAAAACGAATTACTTTTACCAATACCGATGCAGCCAATGTACTTGGGCTGATCGATGAAAAATATTTTGCCCATGGCAATGCCGAAAGTGCACGAAAAGCCATGCAGCCAGTGGCTGATCGTTTGGGGATCACCGTAGAAGAGCTGGCTGAAAAGATTCTGGAAAAGGATTACGAGAAGGTCAGCGCCTGCATCAATGCTCTGGCAGAAAAATATCATCTGGACCATGATGCGATGAAACTGGTCGGATGCGGAGGAGGAGCTGCTTCTCTTGTTCCATACTGTGCTAAGAAGATGGGCCTGCAGTATTCCATTCCGGAAAATGCGGAAGTTATTTCCTCAATCGGCGTTTCGCTGGCGATGGTCAGAGACGTAATCGAACGTGTGATTCCAAATCCGACCGAAGAAGATATCGCTTCGTTGCGCAAGGAATCGAAAGATGCGTGCATCGATTCAGGAGCAGCCCCTGACACAGTGGAAATCCATATCGAAATCGATAATCAGTCAGGAAAAGTAACGGCGATTGCCACCGGATCAACCGAAGTAAAAACAACCGATCTCTTAAAGGAATGTACCCAGCAGGAAGCTTATGAGCTGGCTGCGGCCGACTTTGGACAGGGAGCTTCTGATATTGAATGCGTTGGAAATACGGATCATTTCTATGTTTTCACAGCCAAAAAAGACGGAAAGAGTCCGCTTCGGATTGTAGATAAGAAAGGATTTATCCGAGTTCAGTGTTCCAATGCGAAAGCCTGCCGGATTAAAGCGTCCGACTATCATGATGCAGTCGACGAGATGTGGGATGAACTCGCTATTTATAAATCAGAAACGATTCTTCGTCCGGATTATTACCTGTGTGTTGGACCTCGAGTATGTGACTACAGCGCAGTAGACCTCAATCAGAATAAGCTGCTGATGAATATGGACGTGCAGGACCGCAATCCGCAGGAAGACATCTTTGTGGTAGGTGATTGTTGTGACCTGTTCTAAAGAGCCAGGGTTAAAAATTCAGAAATACATTCAGAGAATAGGAAACTCCCTGGCTGGAAAACCGGATCTGAACCTTCCGGAGATCAGGATCCGGCAGCCAGAAATTCTGGTGAAAAATTTAGTGCAGATGCCAGAATCGGCCTGGTGGAAATATGCGTTTTCCAGAGAGCCGATGAATGGAAGATTCGATGATTCCATGCGGTATGAACTTTATGAAAAAGCCTGCGAATGCGGAAGAAATGAAGCAGACCGCATTTTAAAAAAATATCCAAAACTGTCAGTCGAAGAGATTGCCAGGCAAATGGGACTTAATGTCCTTTATCCGGATATCCCTCAGGCTTCTTCGAGAATTCTGTTTGCGGATTTCGCAGAACCGGCAACGATTCGGATCTACCAGGATGGATTAAGCAAAGGGCATGCGTTGATGGAAAATCCGCTGATTCAGAGTTATTTCAGAACACAGATGGATCATGAAAAACAGGATATCTCTGATGTCCGCATCGAAGACATTCTGATTGCTCATGAACTTTATCATGTGATTGAAATGAAAAACCAGAAGATATGGACTCAGAGCTATCAGATTCTTCTGTGGAAGATCGGCTTTATTGAAAACAGATCTCCAGTAGCAGTACTTTCAGAAATTGCCGCTATGGCCTTTGCCTCGAGACTGAATCATTTGAATTTTTCAGCCTATATGCTGGATGCCTTTCTGGTTTATGGCTATTCACCTAAGGCAGCATGCGCTCTTTATGATGAAATGCAAGATTCATTTGAAGCGGATCGAATGTATAAGAAGAACGCTCTGAAGCTTTCGAGAGCTGTCTTGTTTTAAACAAGAGCTGTTAAGAACCGGCGTTAACTCGTTCACCAGTTGATATGTTTACAAAACTGAATTTTTGAAGGGATGGATGTGGATTTATATGAGAATCGATGAATGCCAGGATTCTCTGATGGATACGCTGAAGTTTCTGTTTTTGGCTGATTCGAATCAGGATCGAAGAGAAAAGCTGGAAAGCATGCTTAAAAAAGAAAGCATTCTTTTTCAGAGAATCGAAAAAGCAGAAGGCTCTGAAATTTCTGGTGAATTGTCCGGGATCAAAGAAAATTCTGCTTCTGATTCTAAAGAGGAGCCAGTCAATATTCTGGCTGGAAAACTGAATCCGGATGCTTCAACGGTTCTTTTATGCGCCCACTATGACGTATTTGCCAAAAGCAGCGGAGCCAATGACAATCTCTCTTCCTGCGCCATCCTGTTTCATCTGCTTAAACGTCATCCAGAGACTATTTTGGTCTGTTTTACAGATCAGGAAGAAACAGGCCATGGTGGAGCCAGATTGCTTTTGGAATGGTTGAAAAAGCATGCAGTGGAAAGCATCATTGTTTTAGATACCTGCGGTTATGGCAATGTTGCAGCCTATCGCATAGCAAGCGGCCGGTTTTGCCGGCGTTTTCGGAAGATGACCGCTTTAAAAATGAAAAAGAAATATCGTTTGCATCCCTTTTTCGCTCTGCCAGAGAGTGACGACAGAATTCTGGCTTCTTCAGGGTTTCCAGTGATGCTTCTTAGCGTTATGCCAGAATCAGATGTTTTAGCCCTGGAGGCTTTATCAAACGCCTACGGAATTCTGATGAATTATGCATCCAGCTATGAGCTGACTCTGGCTAATCTGGATGTCATGGGCACAATTCATGGTGGGGCAGGCGATCGAATTGAAAGCATACAGTTGGAAAGTATGCAAAATGTTCTGAATCATCTTGAAGAAACTCTTTTTTGATAGCTGTTCTGTTTCTATCCAGTTTCCGGGCGGATAGCAGCAGTCAAGTTATAGATAAATGAATTGGATTTAATAAAGAAACGTTTATGAAATGAGCGAATGCTCAGAATGTACTCAATCACATTAGGAGGATACAGAAATGAGTAGCATCATTATTGGAATTCTGCTTCTTCTTTCCCTGGTTGGACTGATTTATTATGCGGTTAAAGGGAAGAATCTGATGGTAGGATTCCTGGTTATTACCACTCTCTGGTTAGTTTTAGTTTTAGTTGGAAATGCATTAAGTCCTAATCCGCTGATGGCTGATCTCTCAACCATCGACATCATCGGAAACGTCTATCAGGCAGGTCCGGAAGGATATGCTAAATCCATTCTGGTCAACATCTTCTTTGGCGCCTTCTTTGGCCGTGTTCTGATCGAGACCGGAATTGCATCGACACTGATTCGAAAAGTAGTTGAACTTGGTGGGGACAAACCTAAGATCACAATGGTTCTTCTGTGCTTTGTCGTGCTTCTATGCTTTACCTCAATGACGGGAATTGGTCCAGTCATTGCGATCGCAGTGATCGCCTTGCCAATCATGCAGGCTCTGGGTATTCCATCGAGCATTTCGCTGTTTGGCTTTATGGGGTCCATCATGGCTGGTATTCTGGCCAACGTCACGAATTTCAAGCAGTATCAGGGGATTCTTGATGGTATGGCAGCTGGCAGATTTGCCGATACAGCTTATGACTTCCAGATGTATTTCCCATTTGGCGCTCTTGCAGCCGGTGTTGCATTTGTGATCTGCATGGTGGTTTGCTGCATGGCTTTAACCCGCCATGAAAAATCCCATGCGTGGGCTGCTGTTACTCCCAATGCTCAGCCTCAGGCAGATGCTCCAGTGATTTCATGGATTTCTGTCATTCTGCCAATCCTGCTTGTGGTTGTTTGCAAACTGCAGGTCATTCCTGCCTTCTTCGTATCCGCTTTATTTGCCTTACTGACCTGCGGCAAACTGAAAAATGGATATGACAAGATTTCTCAGCTTATTTCCAAGCTGTTTACTGATGGTTCGGTTGATGTGGCACCGATGATTGGGTTCTTACTGACACTGGCCATGTTCAATAATGTCGCAGTTTTTGCAGGACCTTACTTTGAGGCAGTCATCGGCGGAATCTTCCCGCATAATGCGCTAGGCCTGACTCTTCTGATGGCGGTTCTGATTCCTGCTGGATTCTTCCGTGGTCCAACCAACCTGGTCGGATGCGGTACTGCGGTGGCTGTGGTCATTCTTGGTGCAGCAGCAGACTTACCAGTTACTTTCCTGTATCCATTATTTGCGGTGACTACCATTGTTCCGCAGCATCTTGACATTACACAGTCCTGGGTTGCCTGGGGTCTTGGTTATACAAAAGTCAGCTCTAAGGGATTCATGAAATATACCATTCCGGTTGGATGGGTTATTGGGGTGATTCTCTTAGTGATGAACTATTTCATGAATGGAATGGCAGTCTGATCCTTTAACAATTTAAGATCTTCAGATTGTTGTTCGAGATTTTAAGAATGGAGTAAAAGGGTGGTCTCCCGGAGTGCCATCCTTTTGTTTCGGTCTCTTAAATAAATTTGACAGAATGAATTAGAGAACACTCTGTAATAGACAGGTATAAGATCATAAGCTATAAGAGACTGATCAGATCCGTAGTTCTTGAGTTGAATGCATCCTTCATAAATGAACTGAAGGATATATGGGCTTGATTCAGAAGAGTAAGGAGTGAGCCCAGTGCGCAAGAAAAATTCCATTACTATTGCAGATATCGCCAAAAAAGCCGGAGTTTCTCGTACAACTGTTTCTTTTTATCTCAATCAGAAATTTGAAAAAATGTCTGGCAAGACCAGAAAAAAAATCCAGGATGTCATAGAAGAAACCGAATTTGTTCCCAATGCTCTGGCCAGAAGCCTTAATAACAAACAGTCTCATTTAGCTGGAGTACTGCTTTCAAGCAGTTCAAATGATCGAACAGAAAACTCTGCCTTTCTTGCAGGGATCCAGGATGAAATGCAAAAGCACGGCTATCAGATTATCGCAGCTTCAGCAGGGGCAGATCTTGAAGAAGAACGCAAGGCCATCGAGCAAATGATCGGACTCAATGTCGATGGTCTGATTGTTCAGCCAAGCGACAGCTTTGATCTTTTGTGGAACACACTAAAAGCAAAAATTCCAATGGTCGCCTGCAATCCGACTCATGCTTCCCGCTATAAATGCTGGGTCAGAAGCAACGATTATGAAGCGGTATATGACACGCTCGAAAAAGCAGTTGAATGCGGTTATACCCGGTTTGTGTTGGTGAGCCAGGAAGAAAGCCGTCTTTCAGGGATGGTTCAGAGAATTCGGGCGTTTGATGATTTGATGCAGATTCGCCATCTCGAAAACCAGCAGATTTATATCGATGATCTCGATGATCAAAGCAAACTGGAGTTTTCTCTGATTTCACACATTCGAATCGATCAGCCAACCTGCTTCTTTGTGACTGAACCCAAAGTTCTCTCCATGGTTTATCCGATTCTGCGCTCTTATCGTGAATTGATGCCTGATTCATTAGGCGTGATTGGTTTTGATGGAATCGAATGGACAAGAATGGTTTCTCCAAGTGTTACGACCATTGTTCAGCCATCCTATGAAGAAGGTGTTCAGGCAGCCCGGATTGTGCTTGACCAGATTCTTGAAGAAGATCAGCAGATGCCCTGCCGTATTTTTTCCTGCCGGCTCGAACAGGGAGAAACGACCAGAAAGCTCTTTGATACGGTTTGCATTAAAAAAACTCATACAAAAGATGAATAAATTCTGAATGGCGCTTCAGGCCTGGGTATTTCAGATTTGGAAAACCAGCTGACAAACAGCTGACGATTAAAGCGGAACATAAGTTCTATATCTGAGGCAGCAGACATTCGAACTTTTGATATAAGAAATCTTATCCAGTAAAAAAATCGTATTTATATAGACGGATTTTGTTTGAGTATCTGAAAACTGAAACGTTCGGATACTTGAAATGATCTTGTATTCAGGTCTGATCTGATGAATGTTAGAAGTCAGATAAATTAAATCCTGAATCTGTAAAAGATATTTACCAGAAATATCTGTAGAAAAATAGCCGGAGTATCGGCAAGGAGAAGATATGAACGAAGTGATTAATGAACTTTTCAGCCTGTCAGGCAAAGTAGCCCTGATTACCGGAGCTACCCATGGCATTGGCTTTGGAATTGCCTGCGCACTTGGAAAAGCTGGAGCAAAGGTCTGCTTCAATGGCAGAAGTGCTCAGAAGAATGAAATTGCTCTTGAGGAATACAAAAAAGCGGGCATTGAAGCCCATGGATATGTGTGTGATGTCACCAATGAAAAAGAAGTAGCGGATATGATTTCAGCGATCGAAAACGAACTTGGAAGTGTAGACATTCTTGTAAATAATGCAGGGATCATTCAGCGGACTCCGATGCTTGAAATGGAAGTGGAGGATTTTCGCAAGGTGGTCGATACCGACTTAACCGGTCCATTTATTGTTTCCAAAGCCGTTCTTCCGGGAATGATCAAAAAGAATGCCGGCAAAATCATCAACATCTGCTCGTTAATGTCAGAACTCGGACGCGAAACCGTCGCGGGCTATGCTGCGGCAAAAGGTGGACTCAAGATGCTGACAAGAAACATCTGCGCAGAGTTTGGAGAATACAACATTCAGTGTAATGGCATCGGCCCGGGATACATCGCAACCAGCCAGACGGCTCCTCTTCGAAAGCCGCAGGCGGATGGAACACCCAACCCATTTGATGCTTTTATTCTGGCTAAGACTCCGGCGCATCGTTGGGGAAAACCCGAGGACCTGGAAGGACCGGCAATTTTCCTGGCTTCAAGAGCTTCTGACTTTGTTAATGGCCAGATTCTGTTTGTCGATGGTGGAATCCTGGCAAGCCTGGGACGCACGCCACAATAACCAGATCCATCTGAAATGAAATAATCGATCTCTCGATTTCCGGACCTGAACGATCTGGCCGATGCTGCTGAGTCTTACTGATTTTAAATTGAATTCTGGCAGCAGTCGATTTGACTGGGTTATGGATCCGGTTTCGAACAACAATTCTTTGTGGACCGCTTACCGCGAAGAGAATTGGAGGAAAAAATGAAAATTGCACTGATTAACGAAAACTCTCAGGCATCCAAAAATAAGATCGTTGAAAATGCGTTGAAAAAATCGGTTGCCCCCCATGGTTATGAGGTGGTCAATTACGGTATGTTTGACGATTCAGATGAACCCTTAACCTATGTTCAGAATGGCATTTTAGCTGCTATACTTCTTAACTCCGGCGCTGCTGATTATGTAGTTACTGGCTGCGGTACTGGTGAAGGCGCCATGCTGGCCTGCAATGCTTTTCCAAACGTACTGTGCGGACACATTGAAGATCCGCTTGATGCCTATACATTTGCTCAGATTAATGATGGTAACTGCATTGCGATTCCTTTTGCCAAAGGATTTGGCTGGGGAGGCGACCTGAATCTTGAATATATCTTTGAAAAGCTCTTCTGCGAAAAAAGCGGACAGGGATATCCAAGGGAAAGAGCCATTCCAGAGCAGAGAAATAAAAAAAACCTTGATGAAGTAAAAGCTGTCATCTGTCGTGACCTGAAAGACATTCTTCCAAAGCTGGATAAGAATCTGCTGCAGGGTGTCATTGGACGTAAGTCGTTCCAGGAGCTCTTTTTTAAAGACTGCCCGGATGAAGAATATAAAAAACTGATCAGCGATCTGATTGAGGACAGGTAAACTGCTTCTGATTTTGTCTCAATAATTCTTCAGAATATTCCAGACTTCTGCAAATAGAGTCTGAATGAAGTTGATCTGTCAGAACATTCCAAATCGTCGATAAAAATATAGGTAAAAAACTGGTTTAAAAGTCGATGAACAGGATGAATTGAACGAATAAATTAAAGTGATGAAAAGCGATGAAAGGAACTTCAAATCATGGAACTGAGAACTGCAAGTTCACCCAGAGATGCGAAATATTACGATACAAAAAGACTTCGAGAAGAATTCCTGGTCAGTGATCTTTTTGTGCCTGATGAAATCAGACTGATTTACAGTCATATCGACCGGATTATTTTCGGTGGGGCGATGCCTGTAAACGAAGCTTTGAAACTTGAAGCCAGGGATGAGCTTCGCGCCAAATATTTTCTTGAAAGAAGAGAGCTGGGAATTATCAATATCGGCGGCGATGGCGTAATTAAAGCAGATGGTGTTGATTATGAGATTGATGCCAGAGATGGCCTGTATCTTGGCAAAGGAACGAAAGATATCGAATTCTTGAGCAAGGACGCTGCCAATCCGGCGAAGTTTTATATGTGTTCTGGACCAGCCCATATGACTTATCCAACAAAGCGGATTCTTAAGGATAAAAAAGCCGAGTTTGATTACGATGTTGAAATTCTGCCGGAAAATAAAAAAGAACTGGGTAGTCTCGAAGATTCCAATCACCGGACCATCAACAAGTATATCCTGCCCGGTCAGGTGGAGACCTGTCAGCTGGAAATGGGACTGACTCATCTTGAACCTGGAAGTGTCTGGAATACGATGCCCTGTCATACCCATGACAGACGAATGGAAGTCTATCTGTATTTTGATATGCCAGAGGATGCTTTTGTCATGCATTTTATGGGCGAACCCGACGAAACCAGACACGTTGTTGTCCGCAACGAAGAGGCAATCATTTCTCCCTCCTGGTCCATCCATTCTGGCAGCGGATCCAGAAACTACTCCTTTATCTGGGGAATGGTTGGAGAAAACCAGGATTTTGACGACATGGACGATGTAGCCATGCAGGATCTGCGCTAACCGGATCAATTGTACAGACTAAGTCCTTTTGCGGATTTCAAAAACGAGATAACCCGAAAAGTCTGATCACTATAATTAATAAAGAGCAGCTTCACTCTGATGAATTTGAGTGAAGCTGCTCTTTTGTAATTTTGGGATGATTTTCGATTGAAGTCATACGATGATTTGAATGGATTTCGTCTGACTTCATCTGAATTCATCTAATTCATTCAGTCCATTTGGACTGAACAGGTATTTCAGGAAGATGAGTATCTAAGATTGATTTTTTTCAATCAGGCAGCCTTTACCGGTTTGCGCAGCAGTCCAAGAAGTAGTGCGCCAACAATGCTTCCGACAACCAGCGCCAGCAGATACATCCAAGGATTTCCGACGGTGATAAATACGAAGATTCCGCCATGAGGAGCCATCAGAGTGCATCCAAACATCATACTCAAAGCTCCAGCAACTGCACTTGCAATGGCGCAGGCAGGCAGTACGTGAAGTGGATCGGATGCAGCAAAAGGAATAGCGCCTTCAGTAATAAAGGAAAGACCCATAACCACATTGGTTGGAGCAGTTTTCTGTTCACTTTCAGTGAATTTGTTTTTGAAAATCATTGAAGCCAGGGCGATTGCGATTGGTGGAACCATACCGCCGATCATAACAGCGGCCATGACTTCATAGTTGCCTGATGCTAAAGCGGCAGTTCCAAATACGTAAGCAGCTTTGTTGAAAGGTCCACCCATATCAATGGCCATCATACCGCCAAGAATTGCTCCAAGAATGACAGAAGAAGTTCCATTCATTGAATTCAGGAAAGCATTGAGCTGCATGTTCACCCATCCGACTGGAGGTTCAATGACAAACTGCATCAGTAAACCGGTAAGAAGAACTCCAAAGAACGGATAAAGAAGCATCGGTTTAATTCCATCCAGTGAAGCAGGCATGAATGCAAACAGCTTTTTAAGCAGATTGACAAGATAACCAGCGGCAAAACCAGCAATTAAGGCACCCAGAAAGCCAGAAGTTCCACTGGCGGCTAACGCACCGCCGACAAATCCGGCAACCAGACCAGGTCTTTCAGCAATTGATTCAGCAATATAACCGGCAAGAATTGGAAGCATGAATCCAAATGCAACATTACCTACATTCTTGAAGAATGCTGCAGCCGGAGTGATTGTTCCAAATAACGAACGTTCAGCGACATCTAATGTATCCATATCGACAAAGAAACCATCGATCATAAAGGCAATGGCAATCATGATTCCGCCGCCGACGATGAAGGGAAGCATGTGAGAGACGCCGTTCATCAGATCTTTGTAGACCTTATGCCAGCCGCTTTCAGTCGTTGAAGATTCTTCAACCACTCCGCCGCCGTGATAAATTGGAGCGGCTCCGGATACAGCTTTTTCAATCAGTTCCTTTGGTTTGGAAACGCCATCCTTTACTGGAACCTGTAAAACTTCCTTGCCATCAAAGCGATCCATTGGAACATTGACATCAGCTGCAACAATAATCGCTCTGGCCTTTTTGATTTCTTCAGGAGTCAGGATGTTTTTGGCTCCGCCGCTTCCACGGGTTTCAACCTTGACGTTGTATCCCATTTCCTTAGCGGTTTTCTCGATGGCTTCTGCCGCCATATAGGTATGAGCGATTCCGGTTGGGCATCCGGTGACTCCAAGAATTAAAGTGCCTTCCTGATTCGCTTCAGTTGCGGCATCGGCCTGCTGTTCTCTGGCCAGGGCTTCTTCCTTTTCATCGGCTTTTCGTTCAGCATCATTTAAGATATCCAGAAATTCTTTTTCCGAATTTGCATGAATTAAAGATGAGACAAGGGATTCATCCATTAACATTCTTGAAAGTCTGGCAAGAACTTCCAGGTGGACGCTTCCTTCTTCAGGAGCGGCGATCAAAAAGACCAGCTGGACCGGACTTCCATCCAGTGATTCATAATCAACTCCAGATGGAATGACCATGGCAGCCAAACCGGCTTTGGAAACTCCGGCAGAACGGCCATGAGGAATGGCGATTCCTCCACCTACACCTGTCGAGAATTCTTTTTCACGGTCATGAACAGCTTTGGAATAAGCCTGACGATCAGAGATGCGTCCGCTTTTTACCATCAGATCGATGGCCTGTTCGATGGTCTGATTCTTATCCGTTGGTGTGCCATGAAGATTGATGCTGTCTAAAGACAGCAGTTCGTTGATTTTCATGATATTTCCTTTCCTTTTTCCTTAATTTCCTCAATTCTTATACTTGATTCTTGATTTTTTTACTGTTGGATCTTTTACTGGATGATTTGATTTGTATGACATTCAGGGGATGTGATTAGTGACCTGGAGTAAAGAGATCTTCACTTGCTTTCATTAAGGCTTCAACTTCTTCTTTTGTAGCAAGCAGGTCAGAGAAAGCCGAAGCGCTTCCGGTGCAGACACCAGTTTTGAAAGCTTCATCATAATTCTGATTTTTGAAATAGCCGCTCATGAATCCCGCGACCATGCTGTCGCCTGCTCCGACAGAATTCTTCAGGATTCCTTTGGGGGCCTTTGCAAAATGCACTTTATGGTGTTCATCGACAAGGAGCGCTCCATCCTTACCCATGGAAACCAGAACATTGATGGCTCCCTTGTCCTGCAAAATTCGAGCGTACTTTTCAATGTCTTTAATGGTATTGAGTTTGACGTTGAACATTTCTTCGATTTCTGCCTGATTGGGTTTGATCAAAAACGGGTGTTTTTCAAGAACATTGAGCAGCAGATCGCGGGTGGCATCCACAACGATGCGAACGCCGCGTCCTTTTAGATGTTCCATAATGTCACGGTAAAGCGTCTGCGGCAGGGAAGAAGGAATGGCTCCGGAAATGATGAGCGTATCTCCCTGGGTCAGTCCATCAAGTTTAGCTAAGAGTTTTTGTATATCTTCTTCTTTGATTTTTGGGCCCCGACCGTTGATTTCCGTTTCTTCTTTTGAGCGAAGTTTGACATTGATTCTGGTGTCCCCTTCCTTAACCCATAAGAAATCCGCGTTGACTCCGGCTTCTTCAAGCATGGATTCAAGGGCTTTGCCGGTAAATCCTGCCAGAAAGCCATAGGCCTGATTGGGATAGCCTAAGTTCTGTAAAACGATGGAAACGTTGATTCCTTTGCCGCCTGGCAAAATGATGTCATCACTGGTCCGATTGGTCGCACCGACAATAAAGTCGTTGACAGTAACGATGTAGTCGAGTGAGGGATTGAGTGTTAATGTGCAGATCATAATTTTCCTTTTTCCTTTTCTACTTTTTCCTTTTCTGTTTTTCCTTTAACTACCTGAAATTTATCTTTTCCACGCCGTAGACTCTGTATTCATTTTTCCTGAAGCCATGTCTGAGACAATTTCTGCTTTTCAGGCAGGTTTTCGCTGCTGTTCATCGAGGGCAATCATGTCAATCACGCCTTCTAAATCATCAGCTGATTCTGTCGTGATCACCGTGCAGTCTTCCGGGTTGGCAAAAGTCACTCTTTGCTGAAGATGAAATTTGCTTGGATCAGCCAGGACATAGCTTTTCTGGCATCTGGAAATCGCCTTTCGCTTGAGCATGCCTTCTGAAATATCCGGAGTGGTAAAACCGGACTGGCTGACGCCGTTGGTTCCGAAAAATCCGATTGAGAAATTGTACTTGCCTAAAAACTCGCAGGCTTCCTCCCCGATGATTGTTTCAGTCACTCCCTTGTACTGGCCTCCGACCAGACTGACAGAAAATCCTTTGGCGGCCAGTTTGTTGGCGTGAAAGATGGCATTAGTTACATAGAAGGCATCTTTTTGCTGAATCTGTTCGATCAGAAATTCAGTTGAAGTTCCGCCATCGATATAGACGGTATCTCCAGGTTCAATCAGCTGGCTGGCGAATTCTGCCATCTTTTTCTTTTCAGGCGCGTTATGCGGTCGGCGGGCACTGACTCTTGAATCATTGTCATTCATCCCGGCAATGTTTCTGGCTTTTGCTCCACCCCGGATTCTCCAGAGCAGACCTTTGGATTCAAGCTCAAGCAGATCTCTTCGAAGGGTTGATTCAGAAGTATCCAGATGATCAACAAGTTCCTGAGTGGAGACCGTCTGATTGGTATTAACCAGATTGAGCAGTTTTTGATGTCTCTCTTCAGTTAGCATGAAGCGTTTCTCCTTTCTTTATTTTTTTTCTCTTCATTCTTTTTTCTTTTTATTTCTTTGTCTTGCTTTATCGAATGGGTCTTTTCAAAATCCTGTTCGTTATCTGGAAAAGAAATTTGTTAAAAAACCATTTGCAGGCTGTCAGGTTTTGAGCATGACTTTGCTTTTGTTTCTGACACCCATACTGTAATCCCTTGCAGAATCAGAATCAATCAAAATCATTCAAATAAAATCATAAAAATTCAAAATTATTTAAAATCTACCAAAAACATTCAAATACCAGGAAATTATATGAAATAAACCGAAGAAATATGAACATAGATGAATAAATTTAAATAATTCTTGAAAGAATTTGAAAAATTCCGGTCCAAGCATCAAAAGGTATGAACTGATTTCTGACAGGAGGTTTAAGAAGAGAATTGAAGTACTGAAACAACTGGAGAAATGAAGAGTTACATAAGTATTTGAAAATTACGAATAATAAAAAAGAATCCAAATCTACAGAAGATCTGGATTCTCCGTTTCGATAACAAAGATTGAATATCAGTGATCAAAGAGAAGAAAAACTGACTATTCTTCTTCGAAGACTACAACATCGTTTGGTTTGAGCAGATCGATCATATCGAGTTCTGGTCCGGACACTTTACCAACCAGATTTCTTAATCCATCATTTTTCATTGGTTCAAGAACGATATGAACTTCTCCAGCATAATGTTTGTAATTATCGTTTACGACAACGACATCGCCGCGTTCGAACGTATCCTTATGAGCATCTCTGGGAGCAAATTCGGTATCCTTGAAATAGACTCTTGGAAGTCTGGAACGCCAGATCCATTCAGAAGAATCACCCAGGTCGGCATGGGGAGCAAATTCAAGAACGGACTTTCTTTCGGCTTTGGTGGCTTCAGGGTCAAGCTTGATTTTGATTGTTTTTGGATGAGTCAGCTTGTCTTCCGGGATATAGCCTGGAACCAGATTTTTAACAGGTTCTGGATTTAAAACGTCAGCGACAGCCTTGAATTCGTCTTCGGAAGCATAGTAGTTTCCAAAAAGAACATCGTCGATATGATCGGTTGCCAGAATCAGACGGGCCTGCAAATCGACAGGATAATTTCTCATTCTTTCAACAGTCGGAAGACCATATTCGGCATCCCAGACGCCATTGGTTCCTTCTGCGTTTGAAGAAATGAATGCTCCGATTCGAATGTCTTCGAGATCCTTGATTTCCTGATTTACCTTTTTGAATTTAGCCCAGGGCATTCCGGTCCATGGCTGAGGATAAAAGTTATGGCAAGCGAGAATTTTTTCCTTATCGGCACCATCTTCAAGCAGACGGCCGATCATTGGGGAAACAGTACTTGCGTTGTATTCGATTTTAATTCCGTAAGGGTTGTTGATCATGGCTGTATCGCGATAATCGCCATACGCTTCATCCATTCGGATGATGTCGCATCCAATATCGGCAAAATCCTTTACGTTATCAAACGTCACACCCATATCGTCCAAAAAGCGGGTGTTTACATCGAGTGAAACTTCCATTCCATATTTATGTGCTTCTTCAATCAGTTTACGGAAATAGTCAAAGATTTCTTCCTTGGTTCCTTCGACGGAAAACATACTGGAAAATACACGCTTGGCTCCATATTTTCCAGCTAGAGCCAAATACTCCTTAATTTCCTCAAACGGACTTAAATCCGGATAAACTGAGATTCCCATTGTAGGCATTAGATCTACCTCCATTTCTCTTATGTTCGTTATACCATTTTCATGGCTGAAATGGAGAAACAATTCCTGAAGAATGTTCGACTGAAAAAAACACAGCTCAGATATTCCATGCGATTCAACGTCTGATTGTAAATGTCATATTGTCATAATAATTGATTCGCAGCCACTGATATTGAAAGTAAGCCAGATGAAAACAAAAGCGATAAACGTTTTTCTTCCTTTCTATCGGGTCTATCGGGACATATTGTGCCTGGTTTGTTTTCACGAATAGATTTTATATTCAAAGATAAAAAATAATCTATTTAGGATTGTGTTTGGAAAAGAGGTGATCAAATTTTATTTTTTAGGCATTTTATGGTTTTTGTCTGATGCTTAGAATGAACAGATCCAGAGTTTTCTTTGTTTCTGCACTCTCTTTTTCTGAGGATCTTGTAAAATGAAATGGAACACAATACCAGATTTCAATTTGAATTGTTTGGAGGAAAAATAATGATTAAAAAGAATCTCACCAACTTCTTCCAGGGTCATGAGCTGAATGCTTACGAATATTTTGGCGCACATCCTGCAAAAGAAGGGGTTGATTTTGTATTGTATGCCCCTCACGCTTCGAAGATCAGCGTTGTTGGAGATTTTAATAATTGGGATGAAGCAGTAAATCCCATGGAAAAGGACGAAGAAGGCGTTTGGATTGTTCACGTTCCAGAAGCAAAAGTGGGAGATGCTTACAAATACCGTATTACCCAGTCTACTGGACGTACGATCGACAAGATTGATCCATATGCTTTCTACTCCAAATTCCGTCCGGAAAATGATTCCGTCGTAGCATCTTTAGATTTTGATGGATGGAATGATGCCGAGTGGATGAAAAAACGCAACAAAGGTTTTGATGATCCAATTTCGATTTATGAAATGAATATCGGTTCCTGGCGTGATAAAAATACCCGTGTCGAACTCGAAGATGTGCTTCCGGAGCAGCATGAAGACGGCTACTTTGTTAAATACTCGGATATTGTCGATGAACTGATTGAACATTGTAAAAAATATCATTTCTCTCATGTTGAAGTGATGCCATTATCTGAATTCCCATTCGATGGTTCCTGGGGCTATCAGGTTTCTGGCTTCTTCTCAGTAACCAGCCGGTATGGCAATAACATTGAACTGAAAGAATTCGTAAACCGTCTGCATGAAGCCGGAATCGGCGTTATCATGGACTTTGTTCCGGTTCACTTTGTTAAGGATGAATACGCTCTGGCTTATTATGATGGAACTCCGCTTTATGAATACACCAATGGCGATGATGCTCATTCTGAATGGGGAACATCATACTTTGATTTAGGCAAGGAAACAGTTCGTTCATTCTTGATGTCTGCTGCCAACTACTGGATCAAGGAATACCATTTTGATGGTCTGCGTATGGATGCTATTTCCAATGCGATTTTCTGGAAAGGCAACAAAATGCGCGGCGAAAACAAAGGTGCTACTGACTTTATTAAACGAATGAACTTCATGCTCAACAGCGAATACGAAGGCAAGATCATGCTGATTGCAGAAGACTCTACTGACTTCCCGAACGTCTGCAAGTCGACTCTCGATGGTGGTCTTGGGTATGATTATAAATGGGATTTAGGCTGGATGAACGATACTCTGAAGTATCTGGCTAAAGATCCGATCTATCGTCAGTGGCATCACAATAACATCACTTTCTCGATGGCTTATTTCTATTCAGAAAAATTCATTCTGCCGCTTTCTCATGATGAAGTTGTACATGGAAAAGCAACCATCGTCGATAAGATGTGGGGAAGTTATGAAGACAAGTTTGCTCAGGCTCGTGAACTGTATACCTATATGTTTGGACATCCAGGTAAAAAACTGAACTTCATGGGTAATGAAATTGGCATGCTTCGTGAATGGGATGAGCAGAAGGGGACTGACTGGTTCCTTCGCCAGTATCCAATGCATGCTGGTTTTGAAGTGTTCTTCCAGGATTTAACAGGCATTTACAAAAATGATGATGCTTTCTGGTATGGTTATGATCCAACCAATTTCCAGTGGATCAATGCGGATGATGCGGCTCATAATACATTCTCCTTTATGCGAAAAGGAAGCAAGAATGTTTATGTATTCCTGATTAACTTCTCTACAAACTCCTATACGCTTCAGTTTGGAGTGCCGTATAAGGGTGTTTATCATGAAGTGCTCAATACCCAATGGAGCAAATACAACGGAAACCTTGGCCATAACGATCAAAGAGACTTCAAGGCGATCCGTCTTCCATTAAATAACCAGCCATATCGCATTCAGGCTCTGGTACCTGCTTTCTCAGCAATGATTTTAAAGGTTGAAAAACCTGAAGAAGCGCCTGAACCAGAAGGAAAACCTGAAGAAGCCAATACAGTATCAACATCAGAAACTGAATAATTCACGCAGTGGGATTCATTGCGCTGGTTGAATGATTAAAAGAGAGTCTTTCCATCTGGAAAGGCTCTTTTTGCGCGTTTAAGAGGAATAAACATAAGAAGAAACCTGAAAAAGAATTTTATTGATATGGACAATAGTACGAAATCGTACTGAGATGATCGGGCGTTAAGAGACAGCTGGCTGAAGATCAAACAAGAGGTCAGCTCATCAGAAGAGAAATACGAGGAGGTAGATAAATATGAACAATCGACTGAACCGGTTGAAATTTACTCTGGATCAGCTCAATGAGGTTTATCGCAATCTGGCGAATCTTTTGTGTATATCCCAACCGAAGATGGAAATCTATTACTGCCTGCTTGCAGAAGGCGGCTCCTGTCCGCTTTCGGAAATATGCAGCTATATGTCAATTCCCAAACAGACATTAAATTCGCAGCTTCGAAGTATGGAAAAAGATGGAGATATCAAAGTCGACTATCTTCCAAATTCAAAGAAAAACAAAGCAGCTGTTCTGACAGAAAAAGGGATGAAACAGGCCAGGGCGACGGCTGGTCTGATGCAGAAATTTGAAACGAAAGCGCTGACTTCATTTAGTCAGCAGGAAGTGGAAATCCTGTTTTCTTTGCTTGAACGGTTTACTGATGAGATGGATAAACAGGTGAAATCTTTACAGGATGAAGAAATTTAGGAGAAAGAATGAATCAGTTTGCACAACGGTTTACAGGGGGTGAGATGATCCGCTTTACAATTCCAACCATTCTGACCATGATTATTGGATCAGTCTATGGAATTATTGATGGAATTATCATCAGTACATATGTCGGGAAAATGGTTTTTCCGCTGTAAATTTCATCATGTCGGTATTAATGATTATTGGAACAATCGGTTTGATGTTTGGAAGCGGCGGCTCGGCACTCATTGCCAAGTTCATGGGGATGAAAGAAGATAAAAAGGCCAGAAAAGTATTTTCGCAGCTGACTTACACTCTGGTCATCCTTTCAATCATCATCTGTATCCTGGGCTATCTGTTTATGCCAAATATTTTGCATATGCTCGGAGCGAACGGCGTTATGTTTGATGAAGCCCTGGTTTATGGAAAGATCAGTCTTCTGGGGATGACATTTTTTATCCTTCAATATTATTTCCAGGCTCTGATGATTACAGCAGGGCATCCAACCCTGAATTTCATGGTGACTATAGGAGCTGGAATCACCAATATGGTGCTCGATTATGTTTTCATCGTTTTATTTGGCTGGGGTGTTTCCGGAGCCGCTTTAGCGACGATTTCCGGTCAGTTTTTAGGCGGCATGATTCCGATTGCCTACTTTGCCTTTAATCGTAAAGGGACTCTGTATCTTGGCCAGGCGGCTGCTCAGCTGTCCAATTTATGGCAGACCTGCTTAAATGGGGCCAGTGAACTGATGACGAACCTTTCGCAATCTTTGATTGGAATCTTGTTTAACTGGCAGCTGCTTCGTCTTGCAGGCGAAGATGGCGTAGCCTCCTATGGAGTTTTAATGTATGTTTCAATGATTTTCGGTGCCTTCTTTTATGGTTACAGTATCGGGATCGCCCCGGTTATCAGCTATAAATATGGTGCAAATGATAAAAAACAGCTTCATGAGCTGTATACCCGATCGATATGGATTGTTCTGATCATATCCCTGGGAATGTTTGCTTTGGCAGAGATCTTAGCTCCAGCCTTATCGGATCTGTTTACCGGCTATGATCAGGAATTATATGAAATGACTCTGGAAGGTTTCTATATATTTTCCTTTGCTTTCCTGGCTTTTGGAATCTCCGTTTTTGGATCGGCTTTCTTTACAGCTTTAAACAATGGTCCGATTTCTGCATTGATCTCGTTTGTGCGGACGGTTATCTTTCAGGTGATCTTTATTCTGATTCTTCCTCAATTTTTAGGAATCATCGGAATCTGGCTGTCAGTTCCTGCTGCTGAACTGTTCGCGGCATTGATGACCTGCTATCTGTTTAAAAAATATGAAGGAAAATATGGCTACGGTTCATTTTTCGGGTCTGCCAGAAGATCCGAAAGCCGTTTATAAAAAACTGTAAAAAAAGAAACAATGATTTTCTGACAGAAAAAATGAATCACAGATACAAAGCCGGACTTCAGGATCTCTGTCCGGTTTTTTTGCTTTTTTGATTGCTGATGAATTTGAATGCGGGGAGAATGTTGGTTCTATTCAAAATGCTTTTGTATTCTGCTCGTCTATATACAAAACAGCTATGACAAGCGCAAATCTTATTGAAACTATAGAATAGATTGTGAAATGAATGCATCGTGGAATTGAGTGGAGGTGTTATTTATGTCGCATTATTATCAGGAAGACTTAAATGTTCAAAGCAGACCGATGCAAATCCATTTTGAGCTCAATCAAAAATCATTCGAACTGGAAAGTGATTCCGGAGTGTTTTCGAGTGATAAGTTGGATACCGGAACACGCATCCTTCTTGAAACCGTACTTGAACAGTCTAAACCGCAGAAGAATGTTCTGGATCTGGGTTGTGGAACCGGAGCAGTCGGTGTGGTGTTAGGAATGTTCTGGAATTCGACAATCACAGGTGTGGATACAAATGCCAGAGCTGCCAGATTGGCCAAAAAGAATTATGAGCACGCTAAAGTGGATGGCACAGTAGTTGTACAGGATGGTATTCAGAATCTGAATGAGAAATTTGACTGTATATTGTTAAATCCACCGATTCGAACTGGTAAAGAGACTATATATCGACTTTTTGATGAAGCAGTGGCCCATTTAACTTCAGATGGAAAACTGTGGATCGTGATTCGAAAACAGCATGGAGCCGCTTCGGCGGTTAAATATATGGAAGATCAGGGGTATATCGTAAGGCGGGCCAATCGGGATAAAGGATTCTGGATTCTTGAAGTCAGTCGATAAGGCTGGCTTTTTTTTTGTTTGAAGATTGCGCCGGATGAAATTTAAAATGTCAGATAAGAGAGGTTTCTGAAAGTTAAAATATAAGGTAGCAAAGTGTTTTGGAGATTGGAATGGAAAGGATGTGGAACGATGTATCGAATTATGATTGTTGAAGACGATGAAGCCATTCAAAATTCTTTGAAGCAGGCACTGTTGGGATGGGGATTTGAAGTCAGAACTCTTAGATCGTTTAAACAGATTGTAGAAGAAGTGATTGCCTGGAAACCGGATCTGATTTTGATGGATCTTTATCTGCCCGAAAAGAATGGCTTTTACTGGACGGCTCAGATCCGCAAAATCTCTTCGCTACCGATTATTTTTATATCTTCCGCAGATGAAAATTCGAGTATTCTGACTGCATTAACCCAGGGCGCTGATGATTACATCACGAAACCTTTTGATATGGCGATCCTGGTAAGCAAGATCCAGGCATTGCTCCGAAGAACATATGACTATACTCCAAAATCAAATATTCTTGAACATCATCAGGTTCGTCTGGATACTGATTCAGGAGAAGTGTTCTATAAGGATCAAAGTATTGTTCTGTCTAAAAATGAAGAGAGAATTCTTAAAATTCTGATGGAACATAAAAATCAGATTGTCAGCCGCGAAACCCTTATGGAGGCTTTGTGGAAAACCGATTGTTATATTGATGAAAATACGCTTTCGGTCAATATCAATCGATTGCGAAAGAAGCTGCTGGCGTTGGGACTGGAAGACTATATTCAGACCCGCAAAGGAAAGGGCTATATGATCTGATGAAAAAGAGAACGATGATTCGAATGTTGTGGGATCAGATTCGCGCGGTTGTGCTGACTCTTCTGATGTCCGATGCAGCGATTTTGTTTCTGAATTATTTATATGTGAATAAATTGGATCTCTGGCTATTTTACAGTGTGCTGATCCTGGTTGGTATCGCATTGTATACCGGATTTAAAGTGTTTGAAATCAAAAAAATTCAATCGGATCTGCAGGTGGATGATTTTAATGAATCGCATTATTCAGATTCCGCCTATCCTTTTGTGATGAAGCTTCAGGAGCTGGAGACAAGAATCAGACAGCTTGATAACGAGTATGAATCCGAAAAAAGGGAGCTTTCAGATTACTTTTCGATGTGGACTCATCAGGCAAAACTCCCGATTTTCGCAATGAAACTGATGCTGGAGTCAAACGAAACAGAGCCTGGAGAACTGAAAAGTCAGCTTTCGCGATTAGAAAGTTATGTGAATTCGGCCATGGCGTATATTCGCCTGAGTTCAGCGAGTACTGATTTTGTTTTATCCAGACAAAATATCGATCAGATTGTCCGGGAGGAAATTCGGGCCAATGCAGGATCTTTTATTCGAAAGAAAATCGCTGTTGATTTTCAGGGAGAAAATCTGATGGCGGTAACTGACAATAAGTGGCTTGCCTTTGTAATCTCTCAGATTCTTTCGAATGCATTAAAATACTCCAGCTCAAACAGCGTGATAAAAATACAAAGTCTTGCAGACAGAGGAGAATTAATTATAGAAGATCATGGATGCGGTATTTCTAAACAGGACTTGCCAAGGATTTTTGAAAAAGGTTTTACAGGAATATCAGGCCATACTAGTAAGGAATCCAGTGGAATTGGACTCTATTTGTGCGGCAGGATTTTGAATCAATTGAATCATACAATCAAAATTGAATCAGAGCCGCAAAAGGGAACTCGAGTTATTTTGGGATTTCCAGAAGAGCTGAAGATTCAGGATTAGTTCAATGCCTATCGGTAAGCAGCTATAAAAAGGATGCTGCAAAAAAAGAATTTAATATAGGTCTGAGTCAGGCATAAAAAATGTTCAAAATCCTTGATCTTCCTTTTGTTTTGGATTAAGGTAAGCAAGCTGTTTATGGAATTGATTGAAAAATCAGAACTGAAACAGCAGTATTGAATATCCAGACTCCTTTATCTAAGGGCAGAAATCCTTATTTGTGAAAATTTAAAAATAATTCACAAAAAGGGTTGACCGGTGAGGTTTGGAGTGGTATTCTTAATGAGCCTTGTGAGAGACGACTTGTTTCTCACAAGCGAAGTCTTCTTCTGCTTGTGAAATTCAAAAAGAAATTCACAAAAAAGCCTTGACTTTGATCAGGACAGGGAGTAAGATAAACAAGCTTGTGAAAGATAAATAAATCTTCACAAATAACTCGTTCTTTGAAAACTTTACAGACAGTATGTACAAGTACCAATTGGTACAGGTTAAA
>Ga0209694_1001052_pt1 | contig 33790 bp, 30 predicted proteins | sample GluameincwithD2O_FD_187499 | JGI IMG/M metagenome (GOLD analysis project Ga0209694, IMG submission 187499) | Mouse cecum microbial communities from Vienna, Austria - Glucosamine amended microcosms incubated with D2O (SPAdes) (version 2) | ecosystem: Host-associated > Mammals > Digestive system >... | reverse complement strand
GGTGATCATCTACGAGCCTACGCTGCCTGACGGCACGACGTTCTTCGGCAGCCGTGTGGTGAACGACCTGTCAGCTTTCAAGGGTCAGAGCCGGGCAATCATCGCCAACCGCTTCGACGACTGCCTGGCGGATGTGGAGGAGAAGGTGTATACCCGGGATATATTTAGGAGGGACTGAGCACGAGCGCTTGTATGCCGGGAAAAACAATCAAACCAATAGTATGAAAACAGTAATGCTTGTATTCGGAACCCGTCCGGAGGCCATTAAGATGTGTCCTCTCGTTAAGGAGTTCCAGAGACACCCCGAAGCGTTCCGGACCATCGTGTGTGTGACGGGCCAACACAGGGAAATGCTTGACCAGGTGCTGACGATTTTTGATGTGAGGCCGGATTACGACCTGAATATCATGAAGCAGGGCCAGGACCTGTACGATGTGACGGCCCGCGTGCTGACCGGCATGCGTGACGTGCTGAAGGAGACGAGGCCCGACGTGGTACTGGTGCATGGTGATACCACCACCAGCACGGCCGCCGCCCTGGCAGCTTTCTACCAGCAGATTCCGGTGGGACATGTGGAGGCCGGCCTGCGCACGCACAATATATACAGTCCGTGGCCGGAAGAGATGAACCGGCAGATCACGGGGTGCATCGCCACTTATAACTTCGCCCCAACCCCTTTGTCGGAGCAGAACCTGACGGAGGAGCGGCACGGCGGCCGTATCTATGTGACGGGCAATACGGTGATCGATGCGCTGCATTGTGTGGTGGACCGGCTTAAGACAGATGTCACGCTTGCCGTCAGGCAGGAGGAAATCCTCCGTTAGGCCGGCTATGATATGCAAAGGTTAGAGGGCGGCAGAAGACTGGTGCTGATAACGGGCCACCGCCGTGAGAATTTCGGCGACGGCTTTATCGGCATGTGTACGGCCATCCGCGACCTGAAAGACAGATATCCGGAAGTGGATTTCGTCTATCCCATGCACCTCAACCCCAACGTTCGGAAGCCCATTCATGAGGTGTTCGGCGAGAACCTGAACGACCTGGGGAACATGTTCTTCATCGAGCCGCTCCAGTATCTGGAGTTTGTATACCTCATGTCGAAGGCCTGTATTGTGCTGACTGATTCGGGCGGTATTCAGGAAGAGGCTCCGGGGCTTGGCAAACCCGTGCTCGTGATGCGCGACACGACGGAACGGCCCGAGGCATTGGCCAGCGGGACCGTGCGTCTGGTAGGCACGGATTATGAAAAGATAATGTCCGGGGTCCGTACGTTATTGGATGACGCAGAGGCCTATGAGAGGATGTCGAAGGCCGTGAATCCCTACGGTGACGGGAAAGCATGCAGCCGCATTGTACGCATTCTGGGTGGCGAGGCTGTGGAACGGTATGAATAAAACAATATAAAAACTATGGTAAATGTAATTGGTTTGGGCTATATAGGGCTTCCTACGGCCCTGATGATGGCCTCTCACGGGGTGGAGGTTGTAGGCACGGACTACAACAAGGACCTTGTGGAAACCCTGAAGGGTGGCCACACCACATTCAAGGAAGAGGGTCTGGACGATCTCTTCCGTAACGCTCTGGATTCGGGAATCCGTTTCACGACAGAGTATCAGCGTACGGACATGTATATCGTGTCGGTCCCGACCCCATACGACAAATTCTCGAAGAAGGTGGATGCTTGCTATGTTGTGGCGGCAGTCCGGGAAATTATGAAGGTATGTCCGAAGGGTGCTACGGTAGTGATAGAGTCCACGGTAAGCCCCGGCACCATCGACAAGTTCGTGCGGCCGGTCATCGCGGAGGGCGGCTTCGAGATAGGCCGGGACATTCATCTTGTCCATGCTCCGGAACGCATCATCCCCGGCAACATGGTGTACGAGCTTCTTCACAACAACCGCACCATCGGAGCCGACAGCCGCGAGGTGGGCGAGAAGGTGAAGGAATACTACTCCTCTTTCTGTCAGGGCGAGATCGTCGTGACCGACATCCGCAGCGCGGAGATGTCGAAAGTGGTGGAGAACACTTTCCGCGCCGTCAACATCGCCTTTGCCAACGAACTGTCGCGCATCTGCCGTCACGACAACATGGACGTGTATGAGATCATCCGTATCTGCAACATGCACCCCCGTGTGAATATCCTCCAGCCCGGTCCGGGAGTGGGCGGCCACTGCATCTCGGTAGACCCCTGGTTTCTGGTGGGCGACTATCCCCAGCTTGCGAAGGTCATCGACGAGAGCATGAAGACGAACGACAGCCAGCCTACGTTCGTGCTCAACCGCATCCACGATATCATGAAGGAGAACAGTATCACGGACAACCGCCGCGTGGGTCTTTACGGCCTGACCTACAAGGAAAACGTAGACGATTTCCGCGAAAGTCCGACGCTCCAGCTGCTGGAAGCGCAGGAGCGGCATCTGGCCAGTCCGCTGAAGTGCTACGACCCGTTTCTGGAGAACCGCAGGATAGCCGAGAACCAGTATTCCGACTTCGACGAGTTCCTGAAGGGCATCGACTTGGTGGTCATCATGGTGAAGCACGACCACATCAGGCAGAACTGGGACAAGCTGAAAGGCAAGGTCATCCTCGACTGCTTCAATATCTGTCCGATAGAGGGTGTGTATCATATCTGATTTACATTCAGATTATTCCTCCTGTCAGCCTGTTGGAGGGCCACGTCATAGATTGATGCTTAGAATTAGAGTATCTTATTTTCTTTTATAAAGATAATCACGCATCTGGTTTTTATAGAGGAAATATACGAACAATCCCTCATTGAGGGACGAAATAAGGTAAATTCATCCCTCATTGAGGGATTTTCTAATCGAAATAAAGTTCTTATGCAATATAAATTGCTTGATGTCATGAAATTTTTCATGGCGTTGATGGTTGTTGGCATACATGCCAAATGTTTTGCAGGTGCTAAGTTGGGTGATACCATGCAGTGGTTTATGAGTTTGGCCGTACCGTTCTTTTTTGCTGCTTCTGGCTTTTTGCTTGAATGCAAGACTTTGAGTTTGAAAAGTGGGCAAAGTGCCCAAAGCATCTATGGACATTATATTGGAAAGTGCCTTGAGCGTTATCTGTTTTGGATGTTACTCTATTTGCCTCTGTCGGTTTTGGTGGCATGGTACAATTCAAAGAGTATGTTGCATGACATAGCCGTGTATATACGTGGCTTTTTGTTTGTAGGTGAAACTTATTATTCTTGGCCTTTGTGGTATTTGCTTGCGCTTGTTATAGCCGTATTGCTTGTTCGCATTTTGCGTAAATGGCGTGTAAGTCTGTTTGCAATTTGTATGATAGGCATGGTCCTCAATGGTCTGGCCTGGTTATATGATAACGCGGACCGTGCTTCTTTTGTTGGTGTTGCACATTATCTTGATTTGATGTATAAACTTGTTTTTACAACAACGCGTAATGGATTTTTTGTCGGACTTTCCTATGTCAGTCTGGGCATGATGGCAGCTCATCAAAAGAATAAGTTGCATCAACTTTTTCCTGTTATGTTGATTGTTGCCAGTTTTTTACTTTATAAGTTTAAGTGGCCATTTTCTGTAGTCTTAGGAGGTTGGGGCATTATGCTTTTATCAATTTGCTACTCTACTATCTCCACCCCCCCATGTAACATGCTGAATCAAAATGGATTATGTAAACGGAAAACGTCATCTGTCTGTAAGTATTTAAGGAACCAGAGTGTGTGGATTTATTTTACTCACATGTATATTCTTGTATTTCTAAAATACACATTTCATATAAAGTGTTTATCTGTTTATGAGTTATGGCTTGTAGCTATATCACTGACCATAGGTTTCTCGGCATTGCTTATTGCCTTGAGTGAAACTGAGCGGTTCAGATGGTTGAAGTATTTGCAGTGAATGAATTTATTTATATAGATTTAGAATAAGACAGATTGTATGTCGAACAGTTACAAAAACATGGCAAAATCCTCGGGACTGATAGCGTTCGTGCAAGTGTTCCAGATGGTTTTTGGCCTGATTAGAAATAAAGGTATATCTCTCATAGTCGGGACTACGGGTTTTGGTATTTGGAGCCTGTACCATACCTTTATAGAAATGCTGTCTTCTTTTTCAGTTTTCGGGTTGGACCAAGGAGGTGTAAGGGAAGTAGCAAGGACATCTGATTCTAAAGAAAATGTTGCTAAAACCATATATACTTTCCGCCTTATCATTTTGTTGCTGTCAGTGATTTTTGGAACACTTGTCTTTTTATTCGCTGTGCAGATTAGTGAATATCTGTTCGGTACGGACAGGTTCAAAGCAGGCGTACAGTTTTTATCTTTGACGGTTGTATTCAATGGAATAGCGAGAGGCGGATATGCTATCCTGAATGGTGTCAGGGCTTTGAGATACCTGGCGGTATCTCAGATTATAGCAGCGATTTTGGGTTCTTTGGGATCAATCGCACTTGTTTTTGCCGGAGGCGAAAGGTTATTGCCCCATGCCTTGTCTATCGTGATCTTTACTTTGGCTGTCATAACTACAATTTATGTCCGGAAGTTGAAAATAAGGGCGATACGTCCTACCCGAGAAGAATTCAGGTTAATAGCGAAGCAGTTAATCTATATGGGGTTAGGATTTACTGTCGCAGGTGTGGTATCAACCGTAATGACATTGCTTTCCAGAGGATATTTAAGTAATCACTATAGCCTTGGAGCAGTTGGAATTTATCAGGCCAGCTGGACCATTGCCAATCTTTATGTCGGTATTTTGCTGAATGCCATGGGCATTGATTTTATGCCTCGCCTCTCAAAAGTTTCGGACGACAACAATAAGATGAACGAGATGATCAATCAGCAGATAGATTTTGCCGTAAGTTTCGGCAGTATCGGTATTTCGCTTGTTATTGTTTTTGCGCCTGTTATCATCTATCTTTTATACTCTGCTGATTTTGTCGCGGGGGCAACCATTGCGCGGTGGCAGATTTTGGGGGTGGCGATGCGTATTCTGGCTTTCCCCTTCAGTTATTCCATCATGGCCAAGGCAAAGCCTGTACAATATGCTGTTATCCAGATTGTATTTTGGACAGGGGATTATTTGCTTCTTATGCTGTTTTCTTCCATCTGGGGATTTGATGCTCTCGGAATCAACTATTTTGTCGCTTATATGGGCTATCTTTTTATGACTTTCTCTGCTTGCAGACATAATCATTCCTTTAGCTTTTCACCGCAGATCGCAAAAGTTCTTATCCGGTCGTTCGCATTTATCGCTGTCTTCTGGTTACTGAGTTTTTTTGTGAAAGGATATATGCTTTATCTTGTCGCTCTTCCTTTATGGCTCGTTCAAGTTTATTATGTAGACAAGCATTTGAGGCAAGCGATGGACATAAATATGATGCACATACTTTCAACTGTATATAGAAAAATCAGAAAGAAATGAAATTGGCTTCAAAATATAAGTGCACGGGATGTCTGGCCTGTGCCGATTCTTGCCATAAGAATGCCATTACGTCTTATGTGGCGGATGACGGACATTTCTATGTGCGCATTGATGACGATGTATGCGTCAATTGTGGGAAGTGCGAAAAAGTGTGCCCTGTAGTGTCCGGATTCAGATACCGGAAGCAGGAGCCATCCAGGTTGTATGCCGCATGGAATACGAACCGTGAGCAGCGTATGAAAAGCACAAGTGGAGGAGCTTTTTCCGCACTTGCAACCCGTGTGTTGGCAGATGGTGGTTTGGTGGTAGGAGTGGCCATGAAAGAATCGCAGGCTTATCATTGTGTGGTAGACGATGTCTGTGAATTGTATAAATTGCAAGGTTCCAAATACCAGCAGAGCGATACTACGGGCATTTATAGAAAGACGCGGGATCTTCTCAAGTCCGGGCGGCTTGTCCTTTTTCAGGGAACGGCTTGTCAGGTTGCGGGTCTGCTTTCTTTTCTTGGTAATAAAGAGTACGACAATTTGATAACGGTTGACATTATCTGTGGAGGGGTCCCTTCAAAATTGTTGGTTGATAAATTTAAAATATTGTCTCCTCAAAGCGAGATCGTTTCATACAGAGATAAAATAGATGGTTGGGGAGATTACAATTTAACTATATATAACAATTCGGAACACATAAGGAATCCCCGACATGGCGAGCTGGTTCTGGATGGTTTCAAAGGAGGACTGACTGACAGGTATTCTTGTATGGATTGCCAATATAACGGAATGTACCGAAAAGCAGATGTCACGATTGCCGATTTCTGGGGAGACACGCATTTCAAGGCGCAGCATCATGACGGACTGTCGCTGGTGGTCTGCCATACGCAGAAAGGCCTTAAATTGGCAGAGCAGTCTGCATTGGAAATGCATGAAGCCTCATTTCCGGAGGCAGTCAGGAAAAATCCCAGAATGGTTTGCGGCAAAATGTGGGGTGCTTCTTACAGGCTTGAACGACGGTTGCTGTCATGGAATTTCAGACATCTGCCGTTAAGTGTGCTCGAAGCTGTCTATGCCAACAAGTGTGATCATCTTGTTTATTTCCCCTATAAAGTTTTCAGATACATACATTGGAGAATTGCTGACGGAAAACTGAAAAGGAGTGCTCTTGAACATGTAAAAAGAAAATTGAAGGATGAAAATTAATATATTGACATTTTCCAAAGTGTATAATCGGGGTGCGAATATGCAGGCTTATGCGCTTAAAACCTATTTGGAAAATCGTGGGGCGGATGTGGAGTTTATAGATTTTCAGTTGCCGAAGTCAAAGACGATGAACTGGCGCGGTCATCTTTTTGATCTTGTCCTGAATGGACTGGCTGCATGGTTCCGTAAGAAAACCAACTTCAGGTTTACCCCGAAATACCATAGTCTGGCTGACATCAGGCAGAATCCTCCCCAGGCGGATGTGTATGTGGTGGGAAGCGATCAGGTGTGGAATCCTGATTTGACAAAGGATGCCGGTCCTCTTGCCTATTTCTTCGATTTTCTGCCTGAGAAGTGCAGACGGGTGTCTTATGCGGCCAGTATCGGTAAGGATAAATGGAACCATGATGAACTTGTCCCGTCCATTCAAAATTGCCTGAAGTCCTTCTTCGCTATCAGTGTGCGGGAAAACTCGGCAGCCAAAATATGTGAGGAAAAGTTTGGGGTGAAAGCTGAGGTTGTTCTTGATCCGACGTTGCTGTTAAATGAATCCGATCTGAGAGAATTGATAGGACACAAGACTAAGGTTAGAAACCAGACATATACTTATCTTTTGTATTCCGGAGACGAAACGAAGGATTATGTCAGGGCGATTCACCGGCTCAGTGGAAATAAGAAATCGGTAGGAGTACACGATAACCTATGGTCGAAATTGCAGAACTTCTACACGATCCGGACATGGTTGGCGGACATAGCGTGTTCAACTCTGGTGGTGACAAATTCTTTTCATTGCATGGTGATGGCTGTTTTGTTGAAAAAACAGTTCATCGTCATTCCTCCTTATCCGGGGCGTGAAACAAGGATGCTTTCATTGCTGGAAAAACTCGGACTTTCGCAGTACTATGTGAATGTGATTGATGATATGAAAATCAGGTCATTGATAGAGTTCCCGATCAACTATACGGAAATAGAGCGGAGGCTGGAAACTCTCAGAAGCGAGTCGGAGAATTTTATTAATCGAAATATTTTGTAGTCGTGGATATACTATTGTTCTTTGTGGGATTGCTGCAGCTGTTGCGTGGAAAATTGGCTACTACAATTTCTATCATCTTTATTCTATGCAGCACCTACTTGCAACTCAATATAATTGATCCGTTATTCGTGAATGTCATGTTTGTGCATAACGTTAGCGATGTGGGAATTCTATTGTATATCTTGTTTTTTCTGAAGGTAGGTTTGCTTAAAGGCTTCGTCTGGCGGGGAAAAATTCAGGATGCCGTTACGGTATTTTTGTTTTTTATTGTCCTGAACGGCATATATGATAGTGTCTGGAATGACACTCTCTTTGGCGATGCCGTAAGATTTATCAGAGGTAAGATGCTGCTGACAGTTGTATATATAGCTCCCAAACTCTCTTTAGATACGATCAACCGAAGTTTCAGACAAGTAGCAGGTGTGACAATACTGTCATCTATTATTCTTCTCGTTCAGGCCTATGCTCCGATTCAAATAATCCATTTTAGGGAAGCCACGGAGCGAGGAGTCAAACCGCCTATCACATCAATTATTTTCAGTGCGTATTATCTATTGCGTTATTGGAATTTAAGCAGGGTAAGATCTTTATTGTTCTTTGTCTTGTGTTTCTTGCCCATCGTGTTGAACCTGAAAATGACCTATGCGGTGTCAGTGTTACTGATTGTAGTTGTCTTTATGGTGTTTCAGGCAAGAATCGGAACATTCAAAAAGGTGGCAGGTCTTTTTGTCTTGTTTGTCAGTACAGTTGTGTTTCTCAGCGTGAGCGACCGTTTCAATGAACGGTTAAATTCTACGATAGAAGAGACCAGTACGATCTCTTCGGGTGAGACTTCCGGTAACTTTTCCTACCGTATATTGCACGCGCAGGAACGCTATGCTTATATAAGTCGGAGTACAATTACGGCTATTCGAGGGATAGGATATGTAACCGAGGCTCATTTTAGGAAGGCTCCGTTCCTGCTGGGCTGCTGGAATGAAGAGCGAGGTCAGGTAGACCAACTGGATAATGGGGACATCCTGTGGTCCAATGTCTTTGTAAGGATCGGCTTGCTTGGTCTGTTGGTTTATCTTTATTTGTTTATTAAGATAATAGTAGCTTTTTATAGGCAGAAGAAAGACCGGAGGAGTGCCCTGTGGTTCTCTTATCTGATGGTGTCATTGCTGTTTACATCATTGGGCAATGACTCTATGTGGTACGGCTTCTTCTTCCTTTATCCTATTTTGTTCCGGGCCGGTTCGGCAAGGACCAAAGCTGTCAGAGTTTAATATGATACCTAAAGTCATTCATTATTTTTGGTTTGGTGGAAATCCTTTGCCGCCTGTTGTCTGCAAATGTATAGAGTCCTGGAAAAGGCTGATGCCCGGATATGAAATAAAAAGATGGGATGAGTCGAATTTTGATATTGACCAGACCCCTTATATGCGGGAAGCCTATCAGGCTAAGAAGTGGGCTTACGTTTCGGACTATGCCCGAATGAAAGTTCTTTATGAACAAGGGGGAGTGTATCTTGATACGGATGTGGAGCTGATAAAAAGTTTGGAGCCTATTTTGCGTCGGGGGGCATTCATGGCTTGTGAGCGTAAAAGTAATCAACTTCCATATCCCGGTGTGGCCACAGGGTTGGGAATTGCGGTAGAAGCACATCATCCCATATACAAAGCTGTGCTCGACTATTATGATTCCATCCATTTTACCGGTGCTTCCGGCGGTCTGACGGTTGTCGAGCATGTTACTTCTGTTTTGATAAAACATGGCCTTAGGCCAACCACGGAGTTGCAGGAAGTTGCAGGCATAACCATTTACCCTCCGGAATATTTTTGTCCTTTTGACAAGATGAACCGTCTGTCCATAACTCCTGAAACGGTAGCCATTCACCATTATGCAGGTACTTGGATTAGCGGACCCGAAAAAATAAAGAAGAAACTTGCAAAGTTGTTGGGGCCTCATATCACCTATGTGATAGTCCGGATCAAGTCTTATTTGCGTAAATGAAGAAGACTCATCTCAACTGATTTAAACAGAATATAGCGGCATGCGAAAAATACATTCATTATACTATCATAATCCGTCTCCCTTGGGATTTGAAAGAATGATAGTTTACCATAAGAAAAGGGGATACAGATTTATTGCAGTCGGCGAGCTTTATGAGATCTTGAAGGAGAAACGCACGGTGCATGAAAAACTTGCATTTATATCCCTTGATGACGGATGGCAGGGAAATTTGCGACTTGTTCCTGTCATTGAAAAATATCAGGTGCCCGTTTGCATCTTTGTGGCGACAGAACCGTTGCAAAGTGGAAATTTCTGGTGGGAGTATGTAGCGCATGAGGCAGGTCCGGCGCAAATGTTTGAATTTAAGAAACTGCCCTATCAGGATTTCTATGGACAACTGGAAGGTTTTAAGCAGCGCAATCGGCTAAACCGGAGTGCAATGACTTGTGAAGAACTTCTTTCCCTAAGCTGTCATCCTCTAGTTTCCATCCAATCGCATACGGTGAATCATCCCATATTGACGCATTCTCCGGGTGATGTCCTTGATATGGAACTTCATGATTCGAAGGTGTGGCTGGCCGATTTCACAGGCAAGGATGTATATGCTTTCAGCTATCCCAACGGTTCCCTGACTGCCCGTGAGGTGGAGGCTTGCAAACGTTATTACAAAATCGCATTTACAACCGAGCAGAACCATATATCTGCAGGTGATGATATGTTCTTGCTCCCGCGTTATGCCCTGACAGGCCAGTATCACCGTGATTTGTTGAAGGTATGGGGAATCTGGAAGGTGGTGAAGAGATGGTTAAAACATTGATGCGCTGAAACCCGCCATATATGGCGGCAGGATTAGATGCCGAGAGTATTCCGGCACACTATATTATTCTGAAGAACGGAGAGGAGAGTTTGGAGGTTCTAAAAATAATCTCTATCTTTACGCATGATTTTCAAGAATGTGAGTAAATAGAGGCGAATCATGATATTGTCAAAGATTGAATTAGTCAATTGGAAGAATTTCCATTCCTGTAGCGTGAACCTGGCGGACCGCACATTTATCGTGGGAGCGAACGCTTCGGGAAAATCCAATTTTTTGGACGCGTTCCGTTTTCTTCATGATATAGCGAAATCTGGAGGTGGTCTCCAGACTGCGGTCGCATCCCGTGGTGGCATGACAAAAATCAGATGTCTGGCTGCAAGAAAAACGACAAGCATAGAGATATGCGTGACGCTGAAGGACACGTGGGAAGGAAATGAGACCTGGAAGTACAGACTGGCATTCAAGAGTTTTGGCGGAGGCATAATGGCCAAAGGCGTCTTCATTGTGAAAGAGGAGGTTGTCAGAAGTGGGGAAGTGGTGCTGTCGCGAACCTCGGATGATGCGGATGAAGACCCTGAGACCTTGAAATATACACACCTTGAACAGGCTACATCAAATCAGAAATTCCGTGAATTGAGGGAATTTTTCAATAAGATAGAGTATCTCAATATCATTCCTCAATTGGTCAGAGAGTCCGCTTCCGTGATGTTCTCTTCCGACAAGGAGGATTTCTATGGGCGTAATTTTCTGCAAAGGCTGGCCGTGATGAACAAGGCTACGAGCGCAGCCTATTTTAAACGTGTGAACGAGGTCTTGAAACTGGCTGTGCCACAGCTTGACGAGTTGAAACTGGTGTACGACAGGATGGGGGTGCCTCACCTTGAAGCCAAATATGAACATTGGAGAGCGAAGGGCAGCAAGCAGCAGGAGGAGCAGTTTTCCGACGGTACGTTGAGATTGATAGGCTTTCTTTTTGCCCTTCTTGACTGCAAGGGCATCATCCTGCTGGAAGAGCCGGAGACCAACTTGCACTCGGCCATCGTGGCGCAGATGCCGGAGTTTATCTCCAAACTTCAGAGAAGCAAGAAGGAGACCCGGCAGGTTTTTATCACTACACATAGCTATGATATTCTTGCCAACGGAGGTATTGGAAGTGACGAAGTGGTGCTACTGAAACCCTCAAAGGAAGGTACGGTGATTGTGAATGTTGATAATCTTGAAGATGTCGCCACGGAGCTGAAGGCGGGTTTGAGTATGGCCGATGCCATTTTGCCACATACCCGGCCCAATGGCATAGATTCACTCTCTTTGCTGAAATTGTAGTATGAATGACATTCAGGTTTATATTTCGGCAGAGGATCCTGTGACAAAGGCCATCATCAGGCGCTTGCTTGAATTTTGTTCACCACGGTTCAGGGTCTTTAAGGAAGTGCCGGCAAGGGGTGGAGAGATAAAACAAAAAATTGAGGCTTTGAATGCTTTGGCCAAATCACATCCGGTGATTTTACTGACCGATCTGGACGCGACAGCTTGTGCGCCGATGTTAAAGGATGATTTGCTTGCCGGATTGGTGCAGTCTCCGGACTTTCTGATTAATATTGCGATTGATGAGGGAGAGGCTTGGTTGATGGCGGACAGGAAAGGGTTTGCTGCATATCTGAAAGTGGAGGAAGCGGCTATCCCGACCTCTTCAAGACAAAAAATGGGAGGACGGACACCGGTAACGGAAATGGATTTTCCTGTCAAGTCATCTTGGATGCTTACCCATTCCATTGCAACCAAATCGAAAAGTGAAGAGTTGCGTAGTCAGATTGTAGCGCAGGGCAAGGCAGCCAAAGGAAAGGAATATAATCTGGCCATGCTTCCGTTTATCAGAAACCATTGGGATATAACGGAGGCGATGAAGAATTCCGACAGTCTGACCAGAATGGTTGGCCGCCTGAAAAAATTGGCAGCTCATGTTTGATGCAGACATATTAAGTTAAGATGTGTGCGTTTCTCGTTCCACGATATAAATTGATTGTTTTTTATATAATGCCGTGGCGCGTAAAAGTTGTTTGTTGCGGCATGGTGAATGGAAGTGTCGCGTACGTTTTTTTCACAAGCAAATTTCTATAAATAACAGATAGGATTTTTTCTATCTGTTTGTAGTTCAGTATTTTTATTTAGAACATTCTTTTTTTGAAGTAAAAATTATAAGATCTTTCTGAAAAAAGGTCTTGTAGGAATATGGCTATATTATATGTTGCCCGGAGGAAGATTATCTTATATGAAACTTCCCAGCGTGCGCGAGAGAATGGCTTCTATATGTAAATAACATAGGTAATCCAATCAAATGAAAAGAATTCTGATAATTTCTCCAATGCCGCCGTTGATTGGTGGAGTAGCCATTAGCTCAGGCAGGTTGTTTGACAATCTGAAAGCGGATGGATATGATGTGGATAGTTATAATATCCGTCCTAACAACAAGATTTTCAATTCTCCGGTTGGCTTGGTCTTACGCTTTTTATGGATCCCATTTTATATATTATTCCATAAAAAATATGACATAATACATTGCCATGTTTCCGGTACCTATCGGAAAATGTATATCGCTATGGTTAGACCTTTTTGCTTTAAAGGTGCGAAACTTATACATACATTGCATGGTGATGTTAAACCTTTATTGAATAAAAGGGCTATCAATGCTATGTCAAAAGCAGACAAATTGATTTGTGTGCAAAAAGGAGATTCTGCTGTGCTTCCCGAATTACTAAAATCAAAAAGTATTGATATTCCTGCGTTTATTATGCCCAAACTGGTAACGGATGATTCTGTACCGACAGATATTCTATACTTTGTTAAAAACAAGAAATACCCCATGGTTTTATTCTATGGTGGTGTGATTCTCAATAATCAATTTGATGATTTATATGGTGTCAATGATGCAATAGATCTTTATCTGTATATGAAATCCAAACGAGTAAATATCCAAATGCTATTGTTGATTACTTACAAGGACAATAATGAGAATATTTCATTTATGAAAAAAATAAAAGAGAGAATCAAGGGTGAACCAAATATACTTTTGGTTGAGAATAAAAATGTGCAGATGCTTTCATTGTTCAGATATGCTGATTTGTATATTCGCCCGACTAAAACAGATGGAGACTCATTGGCTGTTCGTGAGGCTTTGTGTATGCAGTGTCATGTGGTTGCTTCTGATAGGGCCATACGCCCGCTTGGTACGGTTATTTATTCCAATAAGGAAGAATTTTTCAGATTATCGGAGATCTGTATTTCTGAAAAGCCGGAAATTATTGAACAGGAAAGTTTTTACAATCAAATAAAAAATATTTATGATGCTTGTTAATCGTGGAATTTATAAATTCATAAAAAAGAATCAATTTGCTTTTTTTCTGAAACAGAGGATTTTCGATATGGATTTTAGGTCCAATTTAAGAAAAATGAAGAATTGCTCCAAATCCAAGGAACAGATCGGTAGAGAAATGAAAATGCTGAAAGATTATTGGCATTGTAAACCATATCACTATGTGCGTTACGGCTTGTTTGATCGAAATTTAACAGACGATCAGTTGCTTGACTATATACCATCGTACTATCATTACAATTTTTATGCGGACCCTTTGTATGCTGATATAGATATTTCATTATACAATAACAAGTTGTCGCTCTATAAGATCTTTAAAGAACGAGGCATACGTACTCCTGAGGTTATTGCGGTTGTAAAAAATAGTGAGTTGTATAGCTTACAAGAAAAGAGACTGGATGTGGATTCTTTTTTTGAAAAATATAATACAACATTGTTTTTCAAGCCAGTGTTTGGAATGGGCGGCACAGGTATTCTCGTATTTTCCAAAGGATCACATACATCTTTTTTAGCATCACTCAATAGACGTGAGACTTATATTGTTCAATGTGGTATCAAGCAGAGGGAGGACATAAATAAAATTAATTCTTCTTCTGTCAATACATTGCGTGTTGTGACACAATATGCAGATAATAAGGCGAGAACTTGTGTGTGTGTCATGCGTATGGGACGCGAAGGGAGAATGGTTGACAATAGTCATCAAGGGGGCTTGTCAGTACAGATAAATGTTGCTGACGGTTCTTTTTATCCCTATGCAACGGCGGAGCATGGAGGAGGATGTTATACCTGTCATCCTGATTCTGGATTTGTTTTTAAAGGTAGCATATTAGAGGGGTGGGATAAAATAAAAATGTTGATAGAAAAATCTGCGGTATTATTCCCTGAATTGAAAGAGATTGCCTGGGATGTAGCTGTTACACCCGACGGAATAGAGATGATAGAGTTGAATTTAGGATATGGAATTGATCATTTGCAATGTACTTGTGGAGGGATGCGCAGAGTTTTAGGCATATATCCTGGAAAGTAGATGAATGTGAAATAATATTTGCATGAGAGAGGTAAATAGTCTTTGAATATACTCTATCGGTAAAACAAAAATAAAAAGTGTATTTCTTGTATTTTCAATAAAATCTCGAACAAGAGTAAAAGCTAATGAGCATAGCAGATTACATAAAGAATAAACTTCCTTATTGGCCTAATTGGTTCAACTTTATATTGTTGAAGATGAATGTGCTGGGAGGGATGGTGTATGGACGAGCATATCTCAGACTTTTAAAGTCTATGGATTGTGGAGATGCTGAGCAGAAGCTACTTGGCATGGTAAATCATGCCATTGAGCACGTTCCGTATTACAGGAAAAAATATGGAGACCTGCGTGTTCATAGTTTAGCGGATTTTGAGCAGAATATAAAGTATATAGATAAGGAAGAGGTGATGGCTCATTGGAATGAGTTCCTTGCAGATGGGATGGACTGGGGCAAAGTTCACACCGGAACAACAGGAGGGACAAGTGGTAAACCTCTAAAGTTGGTGGAGCCCATTAACAGATATGTTCATTCGTTGGCGTTCACGCACAAACAATGGATGTGGTTTGGTTGGCACTATGATACTAGAGGAGTATTTCGTAATCATCACATTCGGGAAAACAGGGATTATATCATCAGTCCTATTCTGAAAGAGATAATATTTGATACCTTCCGAATGGATGAAACGTATGCCCGCGTGTGTTGGGGAGTGTTGAAAAAAAACAATATCCGTTTTGTGCATGCTTATCCTTCTTCGTTTTATCTGTTTTGCAGGTTATGCCGTCGTCAGGGTTTAAGATTAGATTTTATCCATGCGGCCTTTCTTGCCAGTGAAGGAGTTTCCAATGAACAGAGGGCTTTGTTTGGAGAAATGGGTATCACAATTTATTCTTTTTATGGGCATAGTGAAAAGTTGATAATGGCTGGGAATTGCCCTGAAAGTGAGTTCTACCATATTGAAGAGAATTATGGATATTGTGAGTTGGTAGATTCGTGCGGACAAGTAACAAAAGAAAAAGGTGTACTTGGCGAGATGGTTGGTACGACATTTTGTAATCCTTATTTCCCTTTGATAAGATATAGGACTGGTGACTATAGTGAGTATGTAGAAAATTCATGCAAAAAACATAAAGGAAGATCACTGAAAGGAGTACAGGGCAGGTGGGAGAAGAATTATATTTATAAGGTTGATGGGACTTTTACCAACACAACAGCCCTTAATCTGCACGGAGATTTATATTGTCATATTGATGGTATGCAATACATGCAACAGGAGAAAGGAAAGTTGATCGTTTGTATAATTAGGAACGAGCATTTTACTGATGCGGATGAAAGTGCATTCATGAAACATTTCTCCGAGGCTATGGGAGGAGACGAGTATGTTGAAATCAGATATGTTGACAAGCTCCAGTTTCAGCCTAATGGTAAATTTCTTCCATTGATTAGCAATGTTAATTCCTGACATTGGAATCTGTAGATTGAATTAGAGTTGTGCATCCGGTTTTCTGAGACGATGCTTTGTTCCTGCGAGTTTAGAATTTCAAACAATACATATATGTTAAACGCTATTTTCCTTTATCGCATATCGAGATGGTGTTATTTACACCACATTCCGTTTTTTCCGAAGTTGATAACCTTGCTCATCTTCCTTATGTATAACAGTAAGGTTCCTTATCAGGCTCAGATAGGTAAAGGTACACGTCTGGGCTATGGTGGTGTTGGAGTTATTATTCATTCAAAGAGTATTATAGGTGATAAATGTGTTGTAGGTCAGCATGTTACAATTGGGGGGGTAATTCTCGCTATCCTGGTGTTCCTGTTATAGGTGACAATGTCCATATTTCGCACGGTGCTATTGTTTTCGGAGGTATTACTATTGGAAACAATGTGACGATAGGTGCCAACTCCGTTGTAAACAAGCCTGTACCAGATAATGCTGTTGTGGCGGGCATTCCTGCCAAAATATTGCGCATTAAACAGGCCGGCGAATTATTGTGATATATTTATTTGTTCCGCAAAAAAGGATTTGTGTTGTTGGTTGTGGAGACAAAAAGTGAATCAATTATGAACAATTTTATGGATGCCTTCCAGCGTTTGCGCCTTTATTGCGAGGCCGAGGACTTCAAGGGCTGGGACCCGTATGACGGGTTGAACTCGAAGGTGGCGCAGGCATTGTTACCCCTGAAATATTCGGCTTTGCTGAGGCTCTGCATCATTCAGGGGTTCAAGCGCTGTCCCGTGAATCTGCGGCGGGTGGCTTGGGTCCCGAAGGAATATAATGCTAAAGGCATCGGACTGTTTTTGCAGGGGTATTGCAATCTGTTCCGGTTGCTCGAAAAGAAACAGGAAGCACCCGAGTGGGTTGAGGCGTTGGGTACGAAGCTACAGGTGTTGAGGCATATTACACGACTGGCGGATTTGTTGTTGGAAATGCGGAGCGATAAGATTTTTCCCAATCTGTATCATGGTGCTTGCTGGGGATATAATTTCGACTGGCAGGCGCGCCGCTTGTTTCTGTTCACAGCCAATACTCCGACGGTGGTAGCAACGAATTTCTGTGCTACGGCACTGATGGAGGCTTACGAGATAACCCGTGAAAAACGTTATCTGGATGTGGCGCTCAGCGCGGCCGAATTTGTGGTGAATGATCTTCACCGTACTCCCTATAAGGACGGATTCCTGTTTAGTTACAGCAAACCGGCAGGCAATGATACGGTGTTCAACGCCTCTCTCCTTGGCTCGCGTTTGTTGAGCTACTGCTACAAATATACGGGTAATGAACTGTATAAGGAGCTGGCGCGGAAGAGTGTTGCGGCCTGCTGTGCGGGACAGAAGGAAAACGGTGCCTGGGTGTATGGGATGCTGCCTGTGCAAAGTTGGGTGGACTCGTTCCATACGGGGTATAATCTTGACGGGCTTATTGCTTATCAGGAAAATACGGGAGACTGTTCGTTTGAGCCTTACATCGCGAAGGGTTTCGACTACTATGTGAAGCATTTTTTTGAAGAAGACGGTACTCCGAAGTATTATGATGACAGGATGTACCCGATAGATATTCATTGCCCCGGACAGTTGTTCGTGACGTTGACCCGCTTGCATAAGGCGGAAGAGTACAGAATATTGTCTGAAAAGGTATTGAACTGGACCATCCGCAATATGCAGGACAGGCGGGGATATTTCTACTATCAGCTGAAACCGGGCATCAGTTCCAGAATACCGTATATGCGGTGGAGCAATGCGTTTATGTTTAATGCGTTGAGCTATTATCTTCTGGACAGTCACTGAGGCCTGACGGATGAACTTATATGAATGAATTGAACGAGACTGTTTCCCGGCAGTTCTTTGCCTTGTTGCGCCTGGCTGTTACCGGCAAAAAGGAAGATTGCCTGTTTGGCGGTGATGTGGAATGGGAGAGCCTGTTCAGGCTGGCTCAGTCGCATGCGCTGACGGGAATCTGTTTTGCCGGTATAGAGCAATTGCCGGACGGGCTGGTGCCGCCGCGTGAGTTGCTGTTGCGGTGGTATGCGCTGGTCGAGAGAATCAAAAGGCAGAATCTGTTGGTGCAGAGGCGTATTGTCGAGCTGGTGCGGCGTTTTGATGGTGAGGGCTTTGAAAGCGTTATTCTGAAAGGATGTGGCGTGGCCCGGCTTTATGACGGCCCGCTGAGGCCCGGATTGCGTAGTGATGACTTCTATGCGAAAAGCCGGTTGGAGTTGTTGCGCATGTCGGGCGACATAGACGTGTGGGTGCCTTATCAGAATCGCAAACGCATTCTGGACTATCTGCGGGCCACCAGCACCAGTTGTTATATGGTGTACCACAATGCGGAATACCCCGTTTTTGAGGATGTCCCGGTAGAGGTGCATTTCACGCCTTCGTGGTTTTGGAATCCGTGGCGTAATTATCGCTTCCAGCGTTTTTGCCGGATGTCTGCCGCGGCTTGCGTAGGGCATCGGGTGAAAATGGGAGATGCCGGCATGGTGAGCGTGCCTGTCGGTGGATTCAACAAGGTCTATATTCTCCAGCATATCTATCGTCATGTGTTCGGCGAAGGCATAGGGCTGCGCCAGTTGATGGACTATTATTTTGTGCTTGCCGCGCAACCGGAGGAGGGGGAGCCAGAGTCCGGAGAAAAGGAGTACCGCATCATCCGGCAGTTGGGAATGAAACGTTTCTGTGCGGCCGTGATGTGGATTTTACAATATGTGTTCGCTTTGAGCGACGAGTGTCTGCTTTGCTCGCCTGATGAGCGCGAGGGGAGGTTGTTGCTGCGTGAAATCATGACGGCCGGCAACTTCGGGCAAAGCGATGAAAGAAACCGCCATGCCGCGCACGAGATGGCATTTGCGCGTCTGTACAGAAATACCAGACGCAATCTCAGATTTCTGAAATCATATTGGGCAGAAGTGCTGTGCATTCCGTTTTGGAAAATGTGGCATTTCCTGTGGCGCAGACAGTTCCGCTGAGGACTTGCGGGAACCGTGGCGCTATCCCTCATTAACCATAAAAATATAACCATGAAAAGGGTAGAATCCAACGGAGTGAAGATTTATCCGTTCACTTCGTTTGAACAGCTATTGCAGTTCGTTGAAGAGAAAAAAGGAATCCTGGTAGCCATCAATGCCGAGAAAATACTGCATGCCACCGAGCAGACACGCACCATCATTAACCGCAATATAGGATATTGTGACGGAGTGGGAGCGCTGATGGTGGTGCGCAAACACGGATGCCATGACGCGATGAAAATTCCCGGATGTGTGTTGTGGCTGCGCATCATCGCCTCGACGTGGAAGCAGGGAAAAACCTTCTATCTGGTGGGTGGCCGGCAGGAGGTGATAGAGGCTACGGTGGAGAAGCTGAGGGGCGAGTTTGAGGGCATACGTATAGTCGGGGCACGTAACGGTTATATCAAGAGCGAGGAGGAGAAACTGGCGCTGATTGAGGATATCGCGGCCCGGAAGCCCGATGTGGTGTTTGTGGCCATGGGATCGCCCAGACAGGAACTGCTGATGGAGGAGATGTTGTCCCGTCATCAGGCCGTTTATCAGGGCTTGGGCGGTTCGTTTGATGTGTATACCGGTCGCGTGAGACGTGCTCCCGTCTGGTGGCAGGAACATGGTTTGGAATGGTTGTACAGGCTTATTAACGATCCCTCGCGCATCAAGCGACAGATTTATCTGTTTTGGTTTCTGTGGAAGGTCAGGTTCGGAAATTTTTAGTGGAATGCTGTTATCCTTCCGAGTGTGGATTCGTGAACTTTGTAGTTAATATGGAAAAACTGAATTTATGAATGAATGGTTCGTGATATGTTTGTCAGTCTTATTGGCTTTTGTCATGGTGAACTGGGTCTATTTCAAGATTCTGAAAATAGCCAAGGACAAGAATCTGGTAGATAATCCCGATGCACGGAAACTGCAGAAGAAACCTGTTCCCGTGATGGGCGGCATTGCCGTGTTTCTGGGAGTTGTGTCCGGAGTGTTGTCCGCTTTTGCTTTTGCCGGAATGCTGTGTCCCAGCGTCATATTATCCGCAGAGTTGTTACCGGTCCTGACAGCTATGATGGTAATGATTTATGTGGGGTCCATAGATGATATTCTTGGATTGGCACCCCGCAGCAGGATGGTGATAGAGGCACTCACGGTGGTGGCCTTGATCTGTTCGTCAGGCGGTTGTGTAGATACGTTTCATGGTTTGTGGAGAGTGGAATCCATAAGTCCGTGGCTGGCTGTTCCTTTGACGGTGGTGGCTGGTGTGGGCATCGTCAATGCCATCAATATGATTGACGGTGTGAACGGATTGTCGAGCGGATTGTGCATGGTGTGTTCCGTCTTGTTCGGTTCAGTGTTTGTGAAAGGAGGGGACTGGGGCAATGCCGCGTTGGCCTTTATCATGGTGGCAAGCCTGCTTCCCTTTTATGTGCATAATGTTTTTGGTCAGCGTTCGCGTATGTTTATCGGTGATGCGGGCACAATGGCTATGGGCATGTTGCTTACTTGGTTTATGGTGAGTCTGTTGCGTTCGGACAGTGTCCATATATACCGCTGGCATGAAACCGGTCCGGCACCGGTGGCCATGACTTTGGCCTTTTTGAGTGTTCCTATTTTCGACACCTTGCGTGTAATGGGCATGCGTATGTTGGAGGGACGGAGTCCTTTTAATCCGGACAAGAAACATCTGCACCATGTGCTGATAGCAGCGGGTGTCAGTCATTTCTTCACTTCCACCATTATCATCGGTATTAACCTGTTGATTACCCTGATATGGCTGCTGGCTGTGGAGTGCGGCTTGGGAGCAGCCGGGCAGTTGTATGCGGTGATTGGAGCTTCTGTGTTGTTGGTCTGGGGTATATTCGCATTTGTCAGATACAACGAGTGCCGCCATACCGATTTTATGTGCCGGCTGTCTTATTATTCGGCCCGCACATACTGGGAACATAAAGATTGGTGGAAGGCTTTTTCCGGATGGCTGGATGCTCCTGACGGTTATGTCGGAGAAAAGAAAGATGCAGACAGTGCTGCTTTTGGAGCGAGTACGGGTACAGCCGGACGGATAAATTACAAGCAAATCGATCGGATGAGGATTGTCGGGTTTCTGAAGGGCAGGAACGGAGTGGGTGTGAAGGATATTCTGGCATTGTCTGGTGCGGAGAAATTACGCGTATATCCTATTCTGTTTGAGCTGGAGCAGGAAGGAATGATCAAGGTGGTTCGGAGAAAAGGTCTGGGAGTTCCCGATGTGGTCGTGTTGGAAGAAACGGATCGCTGAGTTTTTTAGAGGACAACCAGGTTGTAATCTCGCGAATTTGTGTATTTTTGCAGACAAATCCATTTCCATTCTATGCAACAGAAAATCATTATCCTCGATTTCGGTTCCCAGACCACCCAGCTCATAGGCCGGAGGGTGCGCGAACTGGATACTTTCTGCGAGATCCTGCCCTACAACAAGTTTCCGCATGACGATCCGGATGTTATCGGAGTTATTCTCAGCGGATCGCCTTACAGCGTATACGACCCTGAGGCCTTTAAGGTGGACCTTTCGGCCATCCGCGGCCGTTTGCCTATCCTCGGAATCTGCTACGGCGCGCAATATATGTCGCATATTTACGGCGGCAAGGTGGAACCGGCCGGTTCGCGCGAATACGGCCGCGCTCATCTGTGCTCTTTTGAAAGTGACAACGCCTTGTTCCGTGGATTTGAACCCGACTCACAGGTGTGGATGAGCCACGGTGACACGATCACGGCCATTCCCGACGGGTTCCGTTGCATCGCCTCGACCGACAAGGTGAAATATGCCGCCTATCAGGCTGCCGATGAGCCTCTCTGGGGCGTGCAGTTCCATCCCGAAGTGTTCCATTCGTTGCAGGGCACGCAGCTGTTGAAGAATTTCGTGGTGGACATCTGCGGCAGCCGTCAGGACTGGAGTGCGGCTTCGTTCGTGGATGCTACTGTGGCCGAACTCAAGGCACAATTGGGAGATGACCGCGTCATTCTCGGCCTTTCCGGCGGAGTGGACAGTTCGGTGGCTGCGGTGCTGCTTCACCGTGCCATCGGGAAGAACCTGACTTGCATATTCGTGGATCACGGAATGTTGCGCAAGAATGAGTTTAGCAGTGTTCTCCACGATTATGAGTGTCTGGGGCTGAACGTCATCGGGGTGGATGCGAGCGAAAAATTCTTTGCCGATCTGGCCGGTGTTACCGATCCGGAACAGAAGCGCAAGATCATAGGCCGCGACTTTGTGGAAGTATTCAATGCCGAAGCCAGGAAGATTGAAGGAGCGAAATGGCTGGCTCAGGGAACCATCTATCCCGACCGCATCGAGAGCCTCAATATCACGGGCAAGGTGATCAAGAGCCATCACAACGTGGGCGGACTGCCTGAAGAGATGCATCTCAGTCTGTGCGAACCCCTTCGCTGGCTCTTCAAGGACGAGGTGCGCCGTGTGGGACGTCAGCTCGGAATGCCCGAACATCTCATCACGCGCCATCCTTTCCCGGGTCCCGGACTGGCCGTGCGTATTCTCGGAGACATCACCCCCGAGCGGGTACGTATTCTTCAGGATGCGGATGACATCTATATCCGGGGTCTGCGTGAGTGGAAGGTGCGTCTTTCGGGTGAAGAGGCCCGTAGGGTGCTGGCGGCCGGAGTGCCGGCGGAAATGACGGACGGAGAAATCGAAGTTTCCCTGTATGATCAGGTCTGGCAGGCGGGAGCCGTTTTGCTCGCTACGGTGCGTTCCGTGGGAGTGATGGGCGATGAGCGTACTTACGAACATCCGGTAGCCCTGCGCGCCGTGACCAGCACCGATGCCATGACCGCCGACTGGGCACATCTGCCATACGATTTCATGGCCCGTGTCTCCAATGACATCATAAATCATGTCAAGGGAGTGAACCGCGTTTGCTATGACATTTCCTCGAAGCCGCCTTCGACCATAGAGTGGGAGTGACCGGATGACACTGAACGGACCGTAGCCCCGACAAACCGTAACAGGTTTGTCGGGGCTACGGTCCGTTTTACGAATTATTTTTATAAAAAGTAGACATTTGATAATCAAATGGGATAATGTGTGAATTCTAAATTTTGTCAGTGGCTAAAAATGATTGTAAAAATGGGCTCCGGTTTGTTGGAAACGCTTATCTTTGCTCCCGTGAAAGAACAATATGTATAACTTAACGGAGAAAAACGTATGAAGAAACTATTACTCGTTGCCATTTGTTCGATGATGGCTTTTGTGGCTTCGGCACAGCGTACGCCGCATGCATTGGGCGTACATTTCGGTGGTTCTACCATGGACCTGGAGTATCAGTATCATTTTAACAAGAAAAACTTTCTGGATGTGACGGTCGGCGTCTTCGACCTGGATGACGGATTCTCGGCACAGACTGTTTATAACTGGAACATCCGTCAGTGGCCGCAGTGGACACCGCGTTTCGCCACGTGGAAGTTCTGGGGAGGCTTTGGCGGCGGTGTCGGGTTTTATGACGGAGACGACAGCGGTTTCCTGTTCGGACCTGTCGGAACACTCGGTTTCGGCTTTACACTGAAAAGCATTCCGCTCACGCTGGGTGTAGACTACCGTCCGATGGTGGCGTTTGTTGCTGGCGATGATTTCGATATCCTCGACTCCGGTTTCAAGAATATCGGCGTCACGCTGACCTATCGTTTCTGATCCCCATCACGCTGACGGCCGAACCTCGGTCGTGAAGCAGAAAAAAGCTCCGCACTCTTTTAGACGAAAAAAGAACTGCGGAGCTTTTTCTGCTTCGTTCGGGCTGTCATATTTCTGCCGAAATTGTTAAATTTGCAACAACTTTTTCAGGAGAAGGAAATAACAAACAACACAAACCTATATCTTCATAACACTCATGGTAAAGATTACGAAAGAAGCCGCTCTGCTCTACCACTCGCAGGGAAAGCCCGGAAAAATTGAAGTGGTACCCACCAAGCCTTACCGCACTCAGACGGACCTCTCGCTGGCCTATTCGCCCGGAGTTGCCGAACCATGTCTGGAAATCCAGAAGAATCCGCACGATGCTTATAAGTATACCAACAAGGGCAATCTCGTGGCCGTCATTTCTAACGGTACGGCTGTGCTCGGGTTGGGCGACATCGGTGCGATGAGCGGAAAGCCCGTGATGGAAGGCAAGAGCCTGCTTTTCAAGATCTATGCCGGAGTGGATGCTTTTGACATTGAGGTGAACGAGAAGGACCCCGAGAAGTTCATTCAGGCCGTGAAGGCAATTGCGCCGACTTTCGGCGGCATCAATCTGGAGGATATCAAGGCTCCGGAGTGTTTCGAGATAGAGCGCCGTCTGAAGGAAGAGCTGGACATCCCTGTCATGCACGACGACCAGCACGGAACGGCCATCATCTCGGCTGCCGGATTGCTCAATGCCCTTGACGTGGCCGGCAAGAAGATTGAGGAGGCGCGTATTGTGGTGAACGGTGCCGGCGCCGCAGCCATTTCCTGCACACGCCTGTATTGCTCATTCGGTGCCAGAAAAGAAAATATCCTCATGCTCGACTCGCGCGGAGTCATTACCGGCGACCGTCCCGACCTGACGGAGCAGAAGAAGGAGTTCGCTACCGAACGGAGCGATGTCCATACGCTGGCCGAGGCTGTTGACGGAGCCGACGTGTTCGTAGGTCTGTCCAAGGGAAACGTCCTCACGCAGGACATGGTACGTTCCATGGCCCGGAACCCCATCATTTTCGCGCTGGCCAATCCCGTTCCCGAGATTTCCTACGAAGACGCGGTGGCAGCCCGTCCCGATGTGCTGATGAGCACGGGACGTACGGACTATCCCAACCAGATCAACAACGTCATAGGTTTCCCCTACATTTTCCGCGGCGCACTCGATACTGCCGCCACCGCCATCAACGAGGAGATGAAGCAGGCCGCTGTACGTGCTATTGCCGACCTGGCCCGCCGTCCGGTGCCCGACATCGTGAACCGTGCCTACCATGTGCGTAACTTTACCTTTGGCCCCGAGTATTTCATCCCCAAACCCGTAGACCCGCGTCTCATTACAGAGGTGTCGATGGCCGTAGCCAAAGCCGCGATAGAGAGTGGTGTGGCCCGTAAGGAGATTACGGACTGGAAAGCCTATCGTCAGCATCTGCGCGAACTGATGGGACAGGAGTCCAAGTTTACGCAGAACCTTTATGACACGGCACGTTTGTCGCCCAAACGCGTGGTGTTTGCCGAAGGTACGCACCCCACTATGCTCGAAGCCGCCATCAAGGCCAAGGCCGAGGGCATCTGCCATCCCATTCTGCTGGGTAACGATGTGCAGATCCGCAATATGGCCCGCGAGATGGACCTCAATCTGGATGGTGTGGAGATCCTGAACCTGCGCAATGACGACCAGACCGAGACGCGCCGCCGCTATGCCGAGATTCTGGCCCGCAAGAAACAGCGCGAGGGCTATACCTTGCAGGAGGCCATTGACAAGATGTACGAGCGCAACTATTTCGGCATGATGATGGTGGAGACAGGCGATGCCGATGCTTTCATTACGGGACTCTATACCAAATATTCCAACACCATCAAGGTGGCGAACGAGGTGATCGGCATCCGAAAGGGCTACAAGCATTTCGGCACGATGCACCTTGTCAACTCCAAGAAGGGCATCTACTTTATTGCCGATACGCTGATCAACCGCCGTCCCGACGAGGAAGCCCTGCTTGACATTGCCCGCCTGTCGGCCTCCACGGTGCGTTTCTTCAACCGTACGCCGGTCATTGCCATGCTGTCCTATTCCAATTTCGGAACCGATTCTACCGGTTCGCCTACTGTGGTTCACGAGGTGGTGGCCCGTATGCAGGAGGCTTATCCCGATTTGGCCATCGATGGTGAGATGCAAGTGAATTTCGCTCTTAATAAGGAACTGCGTGACGAGAAGTATCCTTTCACCCGTCTCAAAGGAATGGATGTGAACACATTGGTGTTTCCCAACCTGACGGCTGCCAACTCCAGCTATAAGATGATCAAATCCATGGCGGAGTCCGGTGAGGTGGTAGGTCCCATCCAGATGGGACTGAACAAGCCTATCCATTTCACCGATTTCGAGAGCTCCGTGCGCGACATCGTGAACATCACGGCCGTTGCCGTGATCGATGCCATCGTTCAGGAAAAGAAGGAACAGGCTTAAAGCGGTTGAAGGGGGGTACACGCGGAGGAAAATCGCGTGTGTTCCCCCCCCTTGTTTTCGATCGGGTAGTTTGCCTCAGTTGAAGAAAATACACCGAGCCGTCCGTAAGTTGGCGGATTTTATATTATAGATGTGAAAAACTTGGTTCCGGAAAAGCAGGATTTGCTGGATATTGTCAGAATCGGGAAGATCGGTATAATAAAATCCGTAATATGGCGTTAAATATGGTATAGAAAGGAAATACAGATAAATTTTAATATGGAAAGTATGAGAAAAGTAGCATTGATTACCGGTATTACCGGACAAGACGGGTCGTTTCTGGCCGAGTTTCTGATTGAAAAGGGATATGAGGTGCATGGCATCCTGCGCCGCTCTTCCTCTTTCAATACCGCCCGTATCGAGCATCTCTACCTTGACGAGTGGGTGCGCGACATGAGGCAGAACCGCCTCATCAACCTGCATTGGGGCGACATGACGGACTCCTCCTCGCTGGTACGTATTATCAGCAGCATACAACCCAATGAAATATATAATCTGGCGGCGCAGAGCCATGTCAAGGTTTCGTTCGATGTGCCCGAATATACTGCCGAAGCAGATGCCGTGGGTACGTTGCGCCTGTTGGAGGCCGTGCGTATCTGCGGGCTCGAAAAGACCTGCCGCGTTTATCAGGCTTCTACTTCCGAACTTTTCGGAAAGGTGCAGGAGGTTCCGCAGCGTGAGACCACTCCGTTCTATCCCCGTTCCCCTTATGGCGTGGCCAAGCAGTACGGTTTCTGGATCACGAAGAACTACCGTGAGAGCTATGGTATGTTTGCCGTGAACGGCATTCTTTTCAACCACGAGAGCGAGCGTCGCGGCGAGACCTTCGTCACGCGGAAAATCACGTTGGCGGCGGCCCGCATCAAGCAGGGCTATCAGGACAAACTGTATCTGGGTAATCTCGATGCCCGCCGCGACTGGGGATATGCCCGCGACTATGTGGAGTGCATGTGGTTGATGCTGAACCACGATACTCCGGAGGATTTTGTGATTGCTACGGGAGAGATGCACACCGTGCGTGAGTTCTGTACGCTGGCTTTCCGCGAATTGGGTATAGAACTGCAATGGGAAGGCAGCGGCGTGGACGAGAAAGGACGCGACACGGCAACGGGCCGGGTGCTTGTGGAGGTGGATCCCAAATATTTCCGTCCGTGTGAGGTGGAACAGCTCTTGGGCGATCCCACGAAAGCACGTACCCTGCTGGGATGGAACCCCACGAAGACCTCTTTCGAACAGTTGGTGAAGATCATGGTGGAACACGACATGCGTTTTGTGCGTAAGATCCATCTGAAAGCAAATCTTGACTGAAAACGTCGCGATCATGTTGGAGAAGAATACGAAGATCTATGTGGCGGGCCACCGCGGGCTGGTGGGATCGGCCATCTGGAACAACCTGAAATCGCGGGGCTATGAGAATCTGGTAGGACGCACGCATTCCGAACTCGACCTGCTCGATGCGGTGGCAGTCCGTCGGTTTTTCGATGAGGAACGCCCCGGAGCTGTGGTGCTGGCGGCCGCCCATGTGGGCGGTATCATGGCCAATCTGAAGGACCGTGCCGACTTTATCTATGAGAACCTGCAAATACAGCAGAACGTCATCGGCGAGAGTTTCCGACACGGCGTAAAGAAACTGCTGTTCCTCGGTTCCACCTGCATCTATCCCCGCGAGGCTCCCCAGCCCATGCGTGAGGAATGCCTGCTTACCTCGCCGCTGGAGTACACCAATGAGCCGTATGCCATTGCCAAAATTGCCGGCTTGAAGATGTGCGAGAGCTTCAATTTGCAGTACGGCACCAATTACATTGCCGTGATGCCTACCAACCTGTATGGCCCCAACGATAATTTCCATCTGGAAAAGAGCCATGTGCTTCCGGCCATGATCCGTAAGTTCCATCTGGCGAAGTGCTTGGCCGGAGCAGATTGGGATGCCGTCCGGAAGGACCTTTCCCTGCGTCCCGTCGAGGGCGTGGATGGAACGGCTTCCGAGGCCGATATCCGTGCCGTGCTCGCGCGTTTCGGCATTACGGCCGAGGCCGTCACGCTGTGGGGCACGGGCCGTCCGCTGCGTGAGTTTCTGTGGAGCGAGGAGATGGCAGATGCCAGCGTGCACGTTCTGTTGAATGTGGATTTCAAGGACACGTATGACGCCGGAGCGGATGAGGTGCGCAATTGCCACATCAATGTGGGTACCGGCCGCGAACTCAGCATTCGCGAGGTGGCGGAGAAGATCAAGGCAGTGGTGGGATTCGGAGGCGAACTGCGCTGGGATTCCTCGAAGCCCGACGGCACTATGCGCAAACTGACCGATGTCTCGAAGTTGCATCGGCTGGGCTGGCATCACAAGGTAGAGATAGACGAAGGGATTGTTCGTCTGTACCGTTGGTACACCGGTGGCTGAGGCCTGTTTTGTTTATGACATACAAAGAAGGGAGAGAGTTGTGCGGATGAAATGCGGCAACTCTCTCCCTCTTTTTGCTTCGGGGTGGGCGGACTTATTTTCCGCGGATTACTTTGATCTCGACGCCTTGTCTGGACAATGCCTCCACCGCCTTGTCTATGGCTCCGTAGTGTTCGGAGGCAATGCCGAGGGCCGGCAGGTCGAGTGTGGGCAGGGCACTCCCGACTGAGTGCAGGTCGTGTCCGTCTGCGGGTTCCGTGATCATGCCTACGGCTGCGGTGTTGTTGGTGATGGGGTCGATGAGTACGAACGATCCTGTGGGCTTGTTTCCGGAGTAGGCATCGAAGAACAGTTCTTTGGCCGTGGTCAGCACCACGCGGCCGATTTCGTTGAGCGACAGTTCCGTCACCTCGCTGTGTTCCATCGTATTGACGTCTATGCGGAAGTCGATGTGGTCTATGCGGCAGCGGCTTGTGTTGGTCGTATGCTTGATGTAGAAGGATTTCTCCGTATCCATTCTCTCTTCGTCCATCCAGACGAGCATGGCCTTGAAGCAGCGGCCCGTATGGGGCATGTTTTCCTTGTCGTCCGCCTTGACCAGCATTTCGCCGCGTGAGATGTCAATTTCGTCCTCCAGTTGCAGTGTTACGCTTTGTGGCGGGAAGGCATATTCCAGATCGCCGTCGTAGGTGACGATGCGCTTCACGTGGGAGTGTTTGCCACTGGGCAGCGCGATCACCTCGTCTCCGCGCCGGATGATGCCCGAGGCCACTTTTCCGCAGAAGCCGCGGAAGTCGAGGTTGGGGCGCAGCACGTATTGTACGGGGAAGCGGAAATCGTGCAGGTTATGGTCGTTGCCGATGTGTACGGTTTCGAGATGGTCCAGCAGGCTCGGACCTTCGTACCACGGTGTGCGGCCGGACTTCTCCACCACATTGTCGCCTTCGAGAGCGGACAGTGGGATGCACTGCACATCGGGGATGCCGAGCGGTTCCACGAAGGCGCGGAAATCTCCGACGATGCGGTCGAACACCTCGCGCGAAAAATCCAGCAGGTCCATTTTGTTCACGGCCAGGACAATATGCTTGATGCCCAGCAGGGAGCAAAGGAACGTGTGGCGGCGCGTCTGGGTGATGACGCCTGTGCGGGCATCCACCAGTATAATGGCCAGATTGGCCGTCGATCCGCCCGTGATCATGTTTCGGGTGTACTGTTCGTGGCCCGGAGTGTCGGCTATGATGAACTTGCGTTTGTTGGTCGAGAAGTAGCGGTAGGCCACATCGATGGTGATGCCCTGTTCGCGTTCGGCCTTCAGCCCGTCAAGCAACAGGGCGTAGTCGATGTTCTCGCCGGCGTTGCCCATGCGTTTCGAGTCGCGTTCGAGCGTTGCGAGCTGGTCCTCATAGAGTTTTTTCGAGTCGAAGAGCAGTCGTCCTATGAGTGTGCTTTTACCGTCGTCCACACTGCCGGCGGTGAGGAAGCGGAGCAGGTCCTTCTTCTCATCCCGGTCAAGGTATTCCTCGATGGAGAGTTTCTGGCCGTCGGCTTCCGCGGCCGGAGTATTGGGGTTGTTGATGACAGACATACTTATATAAATAAAATTATGTTGCGTGTCAGCCGCAGGCTGCAAGGGCAAAGTTAGCGTTTTCTTTTGGAAAAATCGGAGATTGGGGACAAATGAATGAAAAATCTCCTTCTCCGCAGACGCGGAGAAGGAGATCGAGATAGAGAACACGGGAGCTGGTGTGTCAGTGCACCTCAATCTGTTTCAGGGTGCTGCATTTCTGTTCCGGTGTCAGGCGGGGCAGGGTTACGGACAGCACACCGTCCTGAACCTGTGCCTTGATGTCTTCCTTGTCCACATCTTCGGGCAGGATCAATGTCTGCTGGAATCTGGAATAGGAAAATTCGCGGCGCAGATAGCGGCGGTCCTTTTTCCCGTCTTCGGGCTCGGAGGCCTTTGTCTGTTTCTCCATGCTGATGACCAGGTTGTTCTCGTCGTTGATGTGGACGTTGAAGTCCTCTTTCGTCATGCCCGGAGCCGCCACTTCGACGGTGTAGTTCTTTTCGTCCTCAAGGACGTTGATGGCAGGCGCGGTGGCTTTGGCCTTGACCATCCAGTTATTGTCGAAGAAATCATCGAAGATTCCGGAAATCCAGTTTTGGTGATAGTGTCTTGCAGGTGTCATAATTTTTTCCTCCATTTAAGTGTTGTTGTTATAAGTCCTTTTGTCGGGCGTGGCGGCTGCCGGCCGGTCAGTGCCGCGTCCGTCCTTACAGGTGCAAGGAGTGTGCCGTGCAGGGCTGTTTTTACATTTGGAAAGAAACGGGAGAGTCTATTTAACGGGTGTGCGGGAGTTTTTAGTAAATCCTGCCACGGTGCGGATGACACGATGGCAGGCCTGCTGACAGATTAAAGCAACAACGGCTCGTCATCACGACGAACCGTTGCCTCACAGAACTTATATAGAGATGAAAAAACTATTTCTTTTCCGATTTTCGGTGCAAAGATAAAAAACATTTTTTTACCAGAGAAAATAATCGTAAAAAAATATTGACTTTTTTTATTCTTCGCGACGATTCAGGCGGATGCCTTCTTCCGTGAGACTGATTTTTTTCTCTTTGTAGAGACTGCCCACCGCGCGCTTGAAGGTCTTTTTGCTTACTCCGAACCGTCGGGCTATCTCCTCGGCCGGTGAGTGGTCACCGTAGGGTAGGTGTCCGCCGCAGTTATGCAGTTCTTCCAGCAGGATACCGGCAAAGTCCGTGAACCGGTCGGTACCCAGGCTTTGCAGCGACACGTCCAGTTTTCCATCGGGCCTAACGTTGATGATGGTTCCCGTGAGGCGGTCGCCCGTGCGGGGCGGGGTGTCGAATATCTGGTTGTCGTAGACCAGCCCGGAGTAAGCGTTGTCTACAATTACTTTCAGACCTAACGGAGTTTTCTGCTGCACGATGATTTCCACGCTGCTGCCTCTGCGGTAGGTTTCTGGAGTGGCGGGGCGGAGCCAGCGTTCCAGTTTGGCGGAGCCTACGATGCGGTGTGTGCGTTCGTCAATGTGTATGTGTACGAGGTAGCTGTGTCCTGTCTGCATCCGCATTTTCTGTTCGCGGAAGGGTACGAAGAGGTCTTTCATCAGTCCCCAGTCCAGGAAGGCCCCGTATTCGTTCACCCACGTCACGCGCAGGAAGGCGAAGTCACCGACACGGGCCAGCGGCGTTTCGGTGGTGGCCACGAGGCGTTCCTCCTGGTCTAAATAGACAAACACACTGACGCGGTCGCCCGGCCGCATCTCGTCGAGGACGTAGGCTTTGGGCATAAGAATTTCACCCACGTCGCCGCCGTCCAGATAGGCGCCGTGGTCTGTGAAGCGGACGATGTCAAGGTCGTTCCAGTTTCCGAGTCGGATCATAAGTGAGGGGATATGTGTGGAGTAAATTATTCGTTGGAGGGGGTGTCGCCGGTCTGTACGAGGCCGTCGGCAATGTGTATGGTGCGGTCGGTGGTGCGGGCCAGCTCCTCATCGTGGGTGACGATGACGAAAGTCTGTCCCAGCCGGTCACGCAGGTCGAAGAACAGACGGTGCAGTTCCTCCTTGTTGCGGCTGTCCAGACTGCCCGAAGGCTCATCCGCCAGGATCACGTCCGGACGGTTCATCAGTGCCCGGGCCACGGCCACGCGCTGTTTTTCGCCGCCCGAAAGTTCAGCGGGCTTGTGGCCCGAGCGGTCGGACAGGCCCATGAAGTCTAATAGTTCGGCAGCGCGTTCTTTGGCTTCGCGGCGGTTGGTGCGGGCGATAAGTGCCGGCATCATGACATTCTCCAGTGCCGTGAATTCGGGCAGGAGTTGGTGGAACTGGAATACGAAGCCCAGATGCCGGTTGCGGAAGCGGGCCAGCTCGCGGCTGCCCAATGTCAGGACATCGGTTCCGCTGATGTGCAGGGAGCCTGCGTCGGGGCGGTAGAGTGTACCGATGACTTGCAGCAGGGTGGTCTTGCCGGCGCCGCTGGGGCCGACGATGCTCACCACCTCGCGCTGTTCTATCTTCAGGTCTATTCCCTTCAGTACCTCCAGCGGACCGAAGGATTTTCTGATGCCACAGAGTTCTATCATATAATTAAAAATGTGTGTATCTGCCGGCGGTGCGGCTTCTCCGGCGCAAAGGTAGCGCAAAGCCGTCAGTAGGCAAAATTTATGGCCGGTTTTGTTTGGGTGGCTGTGTCTGCGTTTTCAGTTCCAGCTCGTGCAGGTATGCCTTGCTGTATGCGGCGAAGAAGTTGCACCTCAGGATGTTCGAGATGCGCAAGAGCAGGTTAGAGTCCAGACTGGATTTCTGTAGGAGCCGGTAAACGTTGGAGCGGTCGCAATACAGTTTTTCGGCCAGCCACGACACCGGACGGCGCTGGCGTTTCAGCTCGCAGGCTATGAGGCGGCCTGTGTGTACAAGGGCGGGCCGTTGGTCCGCATTCCCATTGCCGTTGTGTGCGGCGGGGCAGTTTTCTCTTTCATGATGTGCGTTGTTTCTGCGCGGGCTATCGCATTGCGGCGGAGGGTTTTCGGGAGGGGCCTCGGCTCTGCTTCTCCTGCTGTCGGGAGGCGGAGAAAAAGAAAGCATGGACGCTTATCCATGCCCTGAGGTCCTGAGAAAACCCACACAATACAGATAAGTTCCGTCCACGCTAACGCAGACGTCTGTCGAACTTATTCGTCTTATTGTGTACTCTTTTTGAAATTTCACAGATTTATAGAATACATATCTAAAATGAAAACAACAACCAAACAAATGAAAATAAATGTGCTGTTTTATAGCTATTTATAAGTGTGCATTTCTTTTCAGTTGCTTTCATTGTTTTCGGTTGTTTGG
>Ga0209694_1001051_pt1 | contig 33837 bp, 36 predicted proteins | sample GluameincwithD2O_FD_187499 | JGI IMG/M metagenome (GOLD analysis project Ga0209694, IMG submission 187499) | Mouse cecum microbial communities from Vienna, Austria - Glucosamine amended microcosms incubated with D2O (SPAdes) (version 2) | ecosystem: Host-associated > Mammals > Digestive system >... | reverse complement strand
CAAGGGGCGCGAAGCGCCGCATTTTTTGACTGATTTGTCAAGTGTTTTAGAGAAAAAAGTGGGTGATTTTTGAAAAATAGGTTCTGAAAGCCCCATGAAATAAGGGCTGAAGATTCCGAGAAGTTATAAGTTTTAATAGGAGGTTTATTGTTATGGAAATGTTTTTGAACGTGGTTCCTGTATTGGGGATCGCCGCGCTCATTTTTGCCGGTTTTCTGGCGGCAAAGGTGAACAGGCAGAGTGCAGGAACCGAAAGGATGCGTGAGATCGCATCATCGATCAGCGAAGGCGCCCAAGCTTTCCTGACGGCAGAGTATAAGATACTGGTATTCTTTGTACTGGTATTGTTTCTGCTGATCGGATTTGGGATTGGGAACTGGGTAACGGCAGCCTGTTTTGTAGTAGGCGCCGTATTCTCCACACTTGCGGGATATTTCGGAATGAGCGTGGCGACGAAGGCGAACGTAAGAACAGCGAATGCGGCGAAAGAGAGCGGCATGAACAGGGCGCTTTCTATTGCATTCTCAGGCGGGGCAGTTATGGGAATGTGCGTTGCCGGACTTGGCGTTCTCGGTGTGAGCACGATCTATCTGATCACCGGGAATGTAGATGTTCTTTCCGGATTCAGCCTCGGCGCATCTTCGATCGCGCTGTTTGCCCGTGTAGGCGGCGGTATCTATACGAAGGCAGCGGATGTGGGTGCGGATCTTGTAGGTAAGGTAGAAGCAGGGATCCCGGAGGACGACCCGCGTAATCCGGCTGTTATCGCGGACAATGTAGGCGATAACGTAGGTGATGTTGCCGGTATGGGTGCGGACTTGTTCGAGTCTTATGTAGGAGCCTTGATCTCGGCTCTGACACTTGGGATCGTCTACTACCAGATCGAGGGAGCGGTCTATCCGCTTATGATCGCCGGGCTTGGACTGGTTGCGTCCATCCTTGGAACTTTCTTCGTGAAGGGCGACGAGAATTCGAATCCGCATAAGGCGCTTAAGATGGGATCTTATGTGGCGAGCGTATTGGTACTGATCGCGGCGTTTGTATTCAGCCAGTATCTTTTTGCCAATATGAATGCGGCGATAGCGATCGTTGCCGGACTGATCGTCGGGCTGCTGATCGGTATCATCACAGAGGTTTATACATCCGGAGACTACAAGTCGGTCAAGGAGATTGCAGAGCAGTCCGAGACCGGACCGGCGACCACCATCATCAGCGGACTTGCAGTGGGCATGAAGTCCACAGGTATCCCGATCCTGCTGATCTGTGTGGGAATCTTCGTGGCTTATCAGTTCTGCGGGCTCTACGGGATCGCGCTGGCAGCGGTAGGTATGCTGTCCACGACGGCGATCACGGTAGCGGTAGACGCATATGGCCCGATCGCGGATAATGCAGGAGGGATCGCGGAGATGTCAGGCTTAGATTCCGGTGTCCGTAAGATCACGGACAAGCTGGATGCGGTGGGCAACACAACCGCGGCGATGGGTAAGGGATTTGCCATCGGTTCCGCAGCGCTGACGGCGCTTGCGCTGTTCGTGTCTTATGCGGAAGCAGTACAGCTTAAGAACATAGACCTGCTTGACAGCCGTGTGATCATCGGCCTGTTCATCGGCGGTATGCTGCCGTTCTTGTTCTCCGCTATGACGATGGAGTCTGTGTCTAAGGCGGCGTATAAGATGATCGAGGAAGTAAGACGCCAGTTCCGCGAGAAGCCGGGGATCATGAAGGGAACGGAGAAGCCGGATTACAAGTCCTGCGTAGCAATCTCCACCACCGCGGCGTTGAAGGAGATGCTGGTGCCCGGTATCATGGCGGTGTTATCTCCGTTAGCGGTAGGCCTTCTGTTGGGACCGGCGTCTCTTGGAGGGCTTCTTGCCGGCGCATTGGTAACCGGCGTTATGCTGGCGATCTTCATGTCCAACTCAGGAGGAGCATGGGACAACGCGAAGAAGTTTATCGAGGACGGTACACACGGAGGAAAAGGCAGCGAGGCACATAAGGCGGCTGTTGTCGGCGACACCGTCGGCGACCCGTTCAAAGATACGTCAGGACCATCCATCAATATCCTGATCAAGCTCATGACCATCGTGTCACTGGTATTCGCACCGCTGTTCCTGGCAGTCGGCGGATTGTTGTAATCTGTAGAGATCATCAGATATTTAAGGAGAGACATTCGGAAGGGAAGGTCTCTCCTTTTTTACCGCCGTCATCTGCCAGAATGGATATTTAATGATGCCGGGGGTGTTATGTTTATTGCGCGCCATTTTTAGTATTTATAACAATGTAGTTGGTGTTTCTTGCTTTACCATTCCGCTTCAGCAAGTTGTTTTTTACCATTCTCCTAATGACTCTGGAAGCGGTAGATGTACTTACTTTAAGCAGTTCGATTACATCATTTCTTGTAATAGCGCCATGAGACCGGGCATATTCCAATACTCTTTCTTCATCGCTCAGGATTTTTTTCGGCTCCGGTAGCAGAACTTGTGATTGATTCCGCTTCCGGTGCAGAGAACTTTCCCGTTTCATATTTTGCGTTAATATTAGGCAATATGATCTTAAAGGCATTTTTTGTTGTTTCAATCGAAGGCTTTTCTTTCATGCCTTCGTATGCCCTCATAATCTTTCCCATTCCAGTACCGTAAGCCTCAATCAGATGCAGCCGGTAGAACACATTCGCAAGATCCTGATTTCTGCATACGGAAATGCCTACCATAATATCTTCCAGATCAATTCCCGGCATCAATCCTCCAATGGATACGAATTCAATCCGATCCGTATAAATACTGATAAGCGCACTGGCGCTAAAGGAATAATCGCGGTGAACCAGCAGATTTAGAAGCGCCTCCCTGACGGCGATCTCAGGGTAGTCCCTGACATCAATTCGCAACAATCTTTCTATGGTTGCACGGGTTTGATTGCGGAAATCTATAAAATCATAAACTTCGTTCATTTGCTGCATCAGCGATCCGGTAAATTCCCGTCGATCCTTAAAAATCGTCTGATCCGTCCCCTGAAAAACAGCGGCTTTAATCGTATGGACGCATTGATCAGACAGAAGCAGACCTAAGTTACTGTAGAGGTTATCCTGATCGATCAGCTTCAAAGTGCGCATTTGCTGTGACTCAAACTCCACTTTCCGAAGCGCAAATTCTTTTTTTGCGGCTTCAAATGTAAGTTCCTGATTTAAGCAACGCATAGCTTCAAAGCGGTCTCCATCTGTTTCCTTGATCATACGGCGGATTGCATTGTCAGTGGCGGGGACAGAAGAATATCCCTGTCTGACATATACACCCTCTGGACGCATCCCTTTTTTAGTAAGATAATAAGGGCGATCCGTTCCGCGCTGAATATCCACCTCAACAATTTCTTTTCCATCTTCCTTTATTGTTTTATAATGCAGGAACATCGTCACATCGGGCTTAATTGCATCCCTTACCATATTGCTGATCTGCAAAGATACACTGTCAGGATTACCAAGTCCGGCTACGGTACCGTCATCCCGGATGCCAATATACAGTTTGCCGCCATCACAGTTAGCAAAAGCAATGATTTCCTTTTTTATATCCTCTACGACTACTTCCTTAAACTCTACGGTTTCACTTTCCCGAAAAATCATAACACCATCTCCTTTCCCCACTCTTTTGGCATATCATATCAAATCAGGTCAATTGTGTCAATGTACATGACCCAATTGACCTGATTTGACCCGATGTTTTCATTATGTCCGCAAATGAGGAAAAGTATTAACATCAAAAGCAATGCTATTCTCCAAGTGATAGAATTAAATCTGCCGTCATCCGCCAGAACGGATATTTAATGATACCGGGGGTATTTGTGCCAACGCCAAGTTCTAAAGACGAAGTATGTAAGTTTTATTTGGCTTTATGTAAATGGATTGGCTTTTGACGGTTTATCTGGTACAATTTCATAAAATGATACAACTGATGTATAAAACGAGTGTAATGTTATTATGGGAGGCAAAAGATGAGTGAACAGAATATGAATGAGCAGGCAGCGGTTAATGAAGAATTGAAATGTATAATAGAACAATCTGTAGATGAATCTGTAGAGAGAGCTTTCAGGAATTATGGAAAAAAGGAGGTCTTCTCCGGTTTCGGGTTTGGCAAATCATTGAGGATTCTTTTGACTGGCCTATGTATCATAATAATCGGCCTATGTATCACATTAGGAATAACAATCCGTGATTCTTTTATTCAGAGAAGAAATGCTTCGGAAAAAGTACAGCCTGTTGAAAATCATGAGTTAATACTGGAAAATAACAAAATTTTTGGGTTTACAGCGGCAGATTTTGAAGAAGTGATTTTAGGAGAAGCTACACGGCAAAAATTATTGATTGTGGAAGAGCAGGAGGTATATGTCAATACAACGATAACAGATACAGGATTGTTTGATTGGGGAGTTTTTAATAAGGAACAGGCTTTGACAATTCATGGAATGGGGCAGTATACAATAGATTTGACGCAAATTACCTCGAAAGATATTCAACTAAATGAAAAAACTTATGAGCTGACAATCCAAATTCCACATGCTGTGCTCCATAATACAAATTTTGATCCGGAGAAAACAGAGATTAGTGATACAAAGAAAGGGTGGCTGGCTTTCGGAGACATCAAATTAAATCAGGAGCAGCAAGCCTATTGTAGAATCAGTATCACCGGCGTATAAGGTAGTTATTGCTTTTCAGGAATAAGTGATCAGTTTGTTAAAAATTTATCTTTTTTCTAAAAAATAGAGAATTACTGTTGATTTTATTTTTTTATTATGTATACTATTTATCAGGGGAAGCGAGAAGCTTCCGCGATGATATACCATAGATTTCATACATGGTTGTATCAAGTCTTGCAGATGGTTATCATCTAAGCAACTGAAGAATATGAAAAAAGGAGATTATGAAAGATGGCAGAGATTAATTTGAGTAAGTATGGCATCAGCGGCACCACTGAAATCGTACACAACCCTTCTTATGAGATGTTATTCGAGGAAGAGACAAAACCGGAACTGGAAGGTTTTGAAAAGGGTCAGGTCAGTGAGCTTGGCGCAGTGAATGTCATGACTGGTATCTACACCGGACGTTCGCCGAAAGACAAATTCATCGTAATGGACGAGAATTCCAAGGACACCGTGTGGTGGACCTCCGATGAATACAAGAACGATAACCATCCGGCTTCAGAAGAGACATGGAAGGTAGTGAAGGAGATTGCCCTGAACGAGCTTTCTAATAAGAAGCTGTTTGTTGTAGACGCATTCTGCGGCGCTAACGAAGATACACGTATGTCTATCCGTTTCATCGTGGAAGTAGCATGGCAGGCACATTTCATCCGGAATATGTTCATCATGCCGACAGAGGAAGAGCTTGAGAAGTTCGAGCCTGACTTCGTTGTATACAATGCGTCCAAGGCAAAGGTTGAGAATTATAAGGAACTGGGACTGAATTCCGAGACGGCTGTTGTATTCAATATCACAAGCCGTGAGCAGGTTATCATCAATACATGGTACGGCGGAGAGATGAAGAAGGGTATGTTCTCTATGATGAACTACTATCTGCCGCTTAAGGGTATCGCTTCCATGCACTGTTCCGCCAACACAGATATGAACGGCGAGAATACCGCGATCTTCTTTGGTCTTTCCGGAACAGGTAAGACAACCCTGTCTACCGATCCAAAGAGACTTCTCATCGGTGACGACGAGCACGGTTGGGACGACGACGGTATCTTCAACTTTGAAGGCGGATGCTATGCGAAGGTTATCAACCTGGATAAAGAGTCCGAGCCGGATATCTACAATGCGATCAAGAGAGACGCGCTTCTTGAGAATGTTACTCTGGACGCAGATGGCAAGATTGATTTCAACGACAAGAGCGTAACGGAGAATACCCGTGTATCTTACCCGATCAACCATATCGAGAAGATCGTACGTCCGAAGTCCGCAGCTCCTGCAGCGAAGGAAGTTATCTTCCTGTCCGCAGATGCGTTCGGCGTATTGCCGCCGGTATCTATCCTTACACCGGAGCAGACACAGTACTACTTCCTGTCAGGATTCACAGCTAAGCTTGCAGGTACGGAGCGTGGTATTACCGAGCCTACACCTACCTTCTCCGCTTGCTTCGGACAGGCGTTCCTTGAGCTTCATCCGACAAAGTATGCGGAAGAGCTTGTAAAGAGAATGGAGAAGAGCGGCGCGAAAGCTTATCTTGTAAATACAGGATGGAACGGAACCGGAAAGCGTATCTCCATCCGTGATACCCGCGGTATCATTGATGCGATCCTGAGCGGAGATATCCTGAAGGCTGAGACGAAGAAGATCCCATACTTCAACTTTGATGTTCCGACAGAGCTTCCGGGCGTTGACACCAATATCTTAGATCCGCGCAATACTTATGCAGATGCGGCTGAGTGGGAAGAGAAGGCGAAGGATCTTGCTCAGAGATTCGTTAAGAACTTTGCGAAGTATGAAGGAAATGAAGCCGGAAAGGCTTTGGTTCCGGCAGGTCCGCAGTTATAATTGAATATTTTCCTTTTCTTTATCATAGAGAACCGGCGCCTGGGGAACGGGCGTCGGTTCTTTTATACTTGAAATGTTCAGGTAAAGAAGTTAATATATTGGGTGAAATGGATAATATTCACAGATGTGGTTATTTTAAGAAGAGGGGGGAGATCGGATGACGAAGGTAGATATTATATCAGGATTTTTGGGAGCCGGGAAGACGACGTTCATCAAACAGTTGATCGAACAGGTATTTACCGGTGAGAAGCTTGTGTTGATCGAAAATGAATTCGGAGAGATTGGCATTGACGGCGGGTTCCTTAAGGATGCCGGGATTGAGATCACGGAGATGAATTCCGGATGTATCTGTTGTACGCTGGTCGGTGATTTCAGCAAGGCGCTTCAGAAAGTGTTGGAGGAATATCAGCCGGACCGCGTGTTGATCGAGCCGTCAGGCGTGGGTAAATTATCGGATATCGTGAAGGCGATCGAGGATGTGAAGCAGGATGCCGAGATCGAGGTGAATGCAAGGATCACCGTGGTTGACGGGAAGAAGGCGAAACTATACCTTAAGAATTTCGGAGAGTTCTTTGAGGATCAGGTGAAACACGCTTCCACGATCGTGATCAGCAGAACTCAGACGATGACGGATGAGAAGATCGAGGAATGCGTCCATATGCTCCGTGAAGAGAATGCGGATGCCGCGATCATCTCTACGCCGTGGGAGGAGCTTGGCAGAGAGGCGATCTGTCATGCCCTGGAACATGGGGTGGAAATAGAAGGACTTCTGGAGCATCCTGGCGATACCTGCTGCTGCCATGGGGAACATGCCCATGAAGGACATGCTCATGGAGAACATGCCCATGGAGGACATGATCACTGTCATGATCACGAAGAATCCTGCTGCGGACATCACCATGGGCATAACCACCACCATGGGCATCATCACCATGCAGACGAGATATTCACAAGCTGGGGCAAAGAGACCGCTCACAAGTACACGGATGAAGAACTGGATTTCCTTTTAAAGGCATTAGCCGAGACAGAAGGATACGGTACGGTCCTGCGTTCAAAGGGTATTATTGCGATGGCAGACGGTACATGGAAACAGTTCGATCTTGTTCCGGAAGAATATGAAGTCCGCGAGAGCGGCGCAGACTATACCGGGAGGATCTGTGTGATCGGTACAGATCTTAAGGAAGAAGAACTAATGAGATTATTCCATATCTGATAAACGATCAGAATTTAAGAAATGAAGGTGATTGCATGAAAACACCTGTATTCATATGTACAGGTTTTCTTGACAGCGGCAAGACGACTCTTGTGAAAGATACTCTGATGCAGCAGGACTGGATCGCACCGGGGCTGACCTTGCTGCTCCTGTGTGAAGAAGGAGAGGAAGAATACCCGGAAGAGTACCTGGCTTCCCATGAGATAGCGCTGCTGAAGATAGAAGAATTTGATCAGCTGAGTCCTGCATTTTTCAAGAACTGCGAGAAGAACTATCATCCGGTGCAGATCGTGATCGAATACAACGGAATGTGGAAACTTGAGGATCTGCTGGCTCTTAAGTACCCGCGAAACTGGGAGCTGCAGGGAGTCTATTCTACGGTAAACGGGATGACTTTGGATATGTATCTGAAGAATATGCGGAATATGCTGATCGAGCAGTTGACAGAATCAGAGCTTATCGTGGTAAACCGGTGTCCGCAAGGGGTGGACCGTTCGGGATTCCGTAGGGCGCTCAAAGTGCAGAACCCTATGGCTCAGCTGATCTTCGAGGGAACGGACGGCAGGATCATACAGCCGTCAGAAGAAGACCTTCCTTATGATGTGAAGGGAGACAAGATACAGATAGAAGCAGAGGATTTCGGGATCTGGTATGTGGACGCCTACGATCATCCGGATCTCTATCTCCATAAAGAAGTGGAATTTGTGGCACAGGCGTTCCGTCCGAAGGGGATGAAGGAGAATATGTTCGTCCCGGTGCGTAAGATCATGACCTGCTGTGCCGATGACCTGAAATTCTACGGTTATCCCTGTAAGTCCGATCAGCCGGTAGAATTCAAGAAAGGCGCATGGTTCAAGGTTCGTGCAAGGTTCGAATATGAACAGGCGGTGTCTTTTGGAAATGAGCAGCCGGTACTGTATCTGATCGATCTTCTCCCGGCAAAGAAGCCGGAAGAAGATATCGTATATCTGATGTAATGTATTGTTGTAAGAAGGGTGTTTATGGAAGTAGGGGGAAAAATTAAGAGAAAATCATGGAAAATACTGGTATTAACACTATGTCTATTCCTCTGTACGGCTTGGCTTTTGGACGGAACCGAAGCAATTTCCTGTAAGGCAGAAGAGGCAGGGGATCCATTGGATCCCGGGGATACAGAAGTATCAGAGGAAGAGGCAGAGCCGAAGTGGGAAGGCGACAGGATCTACTGTGCCGCTTTCGGCGACAGCATTGCCAAAGGATACGCAGGAAAAGGGCAGGAGGATCTAAGAAGTTACACACAATTGCTTGCAGATCAGGTGACCGCGGAAGTAAGGATCCCGGCGGAGTGCGAGAAATTCGCAAAGAACGGCAGAGATTCTTCACAGCTGAATGCAGAGATCCTGAGTACGGAAGAAGCGATCGCGGCGCTTGAGCGTGCGGACATCATCACCCTGACCATAGGAGCCAATGACTTGATGCAGGAATTCAAGAAAGCGGCGCAGGAGGTGCTTGGCACAGAACGAAGGTTTCTAAGTGTCTATGACGCATTCGACGCACTGCAGGAGGGAGTCGAAGGGAATCCCCTGCTGCTCATGAAGATCCTGGATGTGCTGAACAACTGGGATTATGAGGTGTTCGAGGAGCAGTGGCTTCTTGCAATGGAGACTATTGCGGAGCATAGAAAGGATACGGCACAGTTTGTCGTCACCAATCTCTATAATCCGGTCAGCCAGTTTGAATTGCCGGAATCTATGAACGGCATCGTAGAGGACATCATCCGGAATATGAACCAGATCATGTACGATCATGCCAAAGAGTATGATTACCGGATCGTCGATCTGTTTGATTCAGAGATCTGTGAGCATACGCAGGAAGACGGGCTTCATCCGGATCAGGAAGGACAGAAACTGATCGCGAAACTGGCGGCAGAGAAGATCGATACCGGTATATTTAAAGGAGAACCGGAGAAGATCATCAGGGAAGAGCCGCGTCCGAAGAAGGCAGAACGGCGCAGATACAGTGTGTGGACGGTCTTAGGCCCGCTGCCGTGGATCGGGCTGGCTGTAGCTGCGGGGACGGGGGTTATGGTTTCTGTATGGTTTCTTAGAAGAAAGAACAGGAAACCCTTTGTACCGAAAAAGGAACAAAAATAGGGATAAGAATGACTAGACTTTTAACAATGTGTGGACTATAATAAACACATACGTCAAATTAACATAATTTGCATAATTATAAGGAGGAACAACGACAATGGCAAGAAAAATGAAGACCATGGATGGTAATCAGGCGGCGGCTCATGCATCATATGCATATACAGAAGTTGCAGCCATTTACCCGATCACACCGTCATCTGTTATGCCGGAGCATGTGGATGAATGGGCAACTGAAGGCAGGAAGAATATCTTTGGACAGACTGTCCAGGTAACAGAGATGCAGTCAGAGGCAGGAGCAGCGGGAGCAGTACACGGTTCCCTGGCAGCGGGCGCTTTGACGACCACATTTACGGCATCTCAGGGCTTACTGCTGATGATTCCTAACTTATATAAAGTAGCAGGCGAGCAGCTTCCGGGTGTATTCCACGTATCCGCGCGTGCGCTTGCCAGCCATGCATTGTCAATCTTTGGAGATCATTCTGATGTATACGCGTGCAGACAGACAGGCGCTGCTATGCTCTGTGAGTCAAGCGTACAGGAGGTTATGGATCTGACGCCGGTTGCACACTGTGCGGCTCTTAAAGGGAAACTTCCATTTATCAACTTCTTTGATGGATTCCGTACCTCCCATGAGATTCAGAAGATCGAGACATGGGATTATGAAGATCTGAAAGAATTAGTAGATATGGATGCCATTGATGCATTCAGAAACCACGCACTGAACCCGAATCATCCGTGTCAGAGAGGTTCCGCTCAGAATCCGGATATCTTCTTCCAGGCAAGAGAGGCATGTAACTCATACTACGACGCTATGCCGGCGATCGTACAGGAGTACATGGACAAGGTTAACGCTAAGATCGGTACAGATTATAAGCTGTTTAACTACTATGGAGCAGCAGACGCCGAGAAGGTGATCGTTGCTATGGGTTCTGTCTGCGATACGATCGAGGAGACCATTGATTACCTGATGGCGGCAGGCGAGAAGGTCGGCGTCGTAAAGGTACGTCTTTACAGACCGTTCTGCGCGCAGGCATTGATCGATGCGATCCCGGACACTGTAAAATATATCAATGTTCTTGACAGGACAAAAGAGCCTGGAGCACAGGGAGAGCCATTATATCTGGACGTTGTTTCAGCGCTTAAGGGTACGAAGTTCGATGCAGTTCCGATCCACTGCGGACGTTACGGACTTGGTTCCAAGGATACGACGCCTGCACAGATCGTTGCAGTATTTAACAACGCTGACAAGGCAAGATTCACCATCGGTATCGAAGATGATGTGACCAATCTTTCTCTTGCTACAGGACCGGCTCTTGTTACGACTCCGGAAGGAACCATCAACTGTAAGTTCTGGGGACTGGGAGCAGACGGTACGGTTGGAGCGAACAAGAACTCCATCAAGATCATCGGTGACAACACAGATATGTATGCACAGGCATACTTTGACTATGATTCCAAGAAGTCCGGCGGTGTGACCATGTCTCACTTACGTTTCGGTAAGAAGGCGATCAAGTCCACATACCTGATCCGTCAGGCGAACTTTGTTGCGTGCCACAATCCTTCTTATGTGGACAAGTACAACATGGTTCAGGAGCTGGTGGACGGCGGAACCTTCCTTCTGAACTGCCCATGGGATATGGAAGGCCTTGAGAAGCATCTTCCGGGACAGGTGAAGGCATATATCGCAGACCACAACATCAAGTTCTATACCATCGACGGTATCAAGATCGGTAAGGAGATCGGACTTGGCGGACGTATCAACACTGTATTGCAGTCAGCATTCTTCAAGCTCGCTGCGATCATTCCGGAGGCAGAGGCGATCGAGCTGATGAAGGCTGCCGCTAAGGCTACCTATGGAAGAAAAGGCGACAAGATCGTACAGATGAACTACGACGCTATTGATGCCGGCGCGAAGCAGGTAGTAGAAGTAGCAGTACCGGAGTCCTGGAAATCTTGTGAAGATGAAGGATTATTCTCACCAGAGGTTAAGGGCGGAAGAGACGACGTTGTTGCTTTCGTTAAGAATGTACAGACCAAGGTGAATGCACAGGAAGGTAATTCACTTCCGGTATCTGCGTTCAATGATTATGTAGACGGTTCCACGCCATCCGGTTCTTCCGCATATGAGAAGCGTGGTATCGCAGTAGATATCCCGGTATGGGTACCGGAGAATTGTATCCAGTGTAACCGCTGTGCGTATGTATGTCCGCACGCTGTCATCCGTCCGATCGCTCTGACAGAAGACGAGCTGTCTAAGGCTCCGGAAGGGACCAAGGCGATTGATATGATCGGTATGCCGGGTATGAAGTTCACCATGTCCGTATCAGCTCTTGACTGTACAGGATGCGGTTCTTGTGCGAATGTATGTCCGGGCAAGAAGGGCGAGAAGGCTCTCGTTATGAAGAACATGGAAGAGAACATCGGCTCCCAGCAGTTGTTTGACTTTGGAAGAGAGATTCCGGTTAAGCCAGAGGTCGTTGCGAAGTTCAAACCAGAGACAGTTAAGGGAAGCCAGTTCAAGCAGCCATTGCTTGAGTTCTCAGGCGCTTGTGCAGGATGCGGCGAGACACCATATGCGAAGCTGATCACACAGCTGTTCGGTGACAGAATGTATATTGCCAATGCAACAGGATGTTCTTCTATCTGGGGTAACTCCTCACCGTCCACACCTTACACCGTAACTCCGGAAGGAAAGGGACCGGCTTGGTCAAACTCTCTGTTTGAGGATAACGCTGAGTTCGGATACGGTATGCTGTTGGCTCAGAAGGCGATCAGAAAGAGATTAAAAGCTCAGGTTGAAGAGATCGCAGGCTTCGACAAAGCTTCCGAGGAAGTGAAGGCGGCTTGTAAGGAATATCTTGATACCTTTAACTGCGGTATTACCAACGGCGACGCTGCAGATAAGCTGGTTGCATTATTAGAAGGATGCGATTGCGATACATGCAAGGACGTTGTTAAGAATAAAGATTTCCTCGCTAAGAAGTCCCAGTGGGTATTCGGAGGCGACGGATGGGCTTACGATATCGGATTCGGCGGCGTTGACCATGTACTGGCAAGCGGCGAAGACATCAACGTAATGGTATTTGATACAGAGGTTTACTCCAACACAGGCGGACAGTCCTCTAAGGCGACCAAGACCGGCGCTACCGCACAGTTCGCGGCAGGCGGTAAGGAGACCAAGAAGAAAGACCTTGCCGGCATTGCAATGAGCTATGGTTATGTATATGTGGCTCAGATCGCTATGGGCGCTGACTTCAACCAGACAGTTAAGGCGATCGCTGAGGCTGAGGCTTATCCGGGACCGTCACTGATCATTGCTTACGCTCCATGTATCAACCATGGTATCAAGAAGGGTATGAGCAAGGCTCAGACAGAGGAAGAGTTAGCGGTTAAGTGCGGATACTGGAATAACTTCCGGTTCAATCCGGCTGCAGAGGGCGCGAAGTTCACGCTTGACAGCAAGGAGCCTGCAGGAGATTATCAGGAATTCCTTGACGGCGAGGTTCGTTACAACGCACTCAAGAGAGCGAATCCGGAGAAGGCAGCGAAGCTCTTCGCTAAGAACGAGGAAGAGGCTATGGAGAGATATGCATATCTCAAGAAGCTGGTTACTCTGTACGGAGAAGACTAAGATATATTAAGATAAATAAAATCCTGCGCCGAGTATTTAGTCGGCGCAGGATTTTTTTCTTTATTAGTTGCTGGTTCTCTCGTCTAAGTTCTCGTTCAGATAAGGCGTTGCGGTGTCGGAGATGTCTACCGCGTCCTCATCAGAGATGCCGTCGATCTCCTTGGAGATCTCATACCAGTCCTCAAAGGTGGTGCCAAGAGGCATGATCGGGTCAACCACGTCTTTGATATACGTCTGGAAATCTTCGATCTCTGCCGCTTCCAGTACTTCTGAAGAGATCAGGGTATTCCTGTCATTGATAAGCGGGATCTCTTCCTCCGGAATCTGTGAATATTGGGTGTAATACTCAAGGAAACTGTCAACATTAGGATCTGAGAATTTCCATGTAAGCGTACGTCCTTCTGATACCGTCTTCATATAGATCGTACGGAGCGCAACGTACGGATCAACATCAAAACCGTCGGCGAACATCATAGCAGCGTTGTATGGATGTTCATACATGTATTTGATGGCAAGACTGTGAGCGAAGATAAGACGCCTTGCAAGTTCAGGACAATTTTTGGAAAAATCGGTGTTCATGGCATATACACAGCAGAGTCCCCAATCATCATATTCCGAATCAGATGAGATGTCAGGCGCCGCCCAGTCGATCGCCATGATATGGCCGAAGCCTTCGAATTCTGCGATGGAAGCGTAAGGGTCACAGCAGGAGAAAGCGTCGATCTGCTCGGCTTTCAGAGCGAACATCGCGTCCTGTTGTCCCATATCAACGATCTCATAATCTTCAGGGTTGGAACTCATTCCGATTTCCTGTTCCCATGTCAGGATCGTAGGATCGATATCAGGAGTTGCGGTGATGGAAAGAGTCTTCCCTTTCAGGTCTTCCGCTGTCTTGATCTCATTGCTTGCGACCAGGTACATGGAGCCTCCCATGTGGTTCGCGGCGGCGATAAAGAACGGAGCGCCCTGATTGACGGCGCGTACAGCTCCTGTAACGCCTGTGTAGCCTACGTCCATGGCGCCGCTTGTAAGCGCTTTCAGAGTCTCGCTGGATTTGGTGACATTCACCTTCAGCCCGAGCGCTTCATAGATGCCTGCCTTGTCTCCGATGATAGAGCCTACCATGTGGTCACAGTTAAAGTAACCCATTTCAATCGTATAGTTCTTTTCTTCTTCTGACAGTTCCCCAAATTCAAAATCTTTTACTGCTTCTTCCGGATCATAGTCTGTGTTCTCAACATCTACGGCAGCTGTTTCCTGGCTGCTGTCATGACATCCGGTGAAAAGAGAAACTGACATAGCTGCCGTAAGAAGAGCAGCGATCGCACGTCTTTTCATACTTCTTTTCCTCTCTTTCTCTGTTTCCCGATAGTTCGATTAAATATTTTGGAAATATTAAAAAATATTAATAATTTATCCAAAGTCATCATAGCAAAATAAAAATAAAATGGAAAGAGATGAGGAAAGATATTGCCATTTCAAATAAAAAAGGGGAAAGATATTTAAAATAGTAATATATTTATCTATAAAAATACGGCGGGGGCAATCTGGTGGACATGCCCTTCCGCCGTTTATTTTTCTTTCCATTTTAATAAGATCTTTTCGCACAATACCATGACGGTATCAATGAGGAAACCGATGATCCCGGCGATCACCATATAGGCGATCACTTTTTCGGTCTGCATCTTTCCCTGTGCTTCCACCATACAGTAGCCGAATCCGGCACTGGTCGCGATGAATTCCGCTCATATGACCGACATCCATCCAAGGCCGATGGCTAGCCTGACGCCGGTCAATACGCCGGGAAGCGAGCCGGGAAGGACGACATCCTTAATAATGTTCAGAGTGTTGGCGCCCATGGATCTCGCCGCATTGTAAAAATCCTTGCTGATATCCTGTACGCCTGCGATGGTGTTCAGGATGATCGTGAAGATACCGCTGAACGCGATCAAGAAGACGGTAGGGCCGTCCCCGATGCCGAACCATACGATGGCAAGCGGCACCCACGCCATGATCGGAACCTGGCGCAGAGAGTTGATGAAGGGGGACATCGCCTGCAAGATGCCAGGAGAGTAGCCCATCATCATTCCAAGAGGGAAACCGATGATAAATGCGTACAGAGAACCAGTCAGTACGCGGCGCATAGTGATGCCTAAGTTCGTGAGTACGTATAGATCCGTGAAGGAATATCCCACCTCATACGCCACATCCTCCAGATAAGGAAAGAGGAAAGGTTTGTCTACAATGTGCGCAGTTATGTACCAAATGGTACAGATTATGATCAATGCAATAAACGCGCCGACATTATAATTTTTACCGCCGAATCCGCGCCAACGCCTTCTGTCAGAATTCCGCGTAGCAGTGATCATGCGGTTGACTTGTTTGTTTTCTTCCAATCTTTCACCTCCTCAATTTCGATTTTATACAACAAATAATAACAAAATTGTAATAAATAAAACACATTTATTATGTAAAGAAATATTATAATTTGTTAATATTTAGATTTCTTATAAAGGGCGAAACAAAAGGAAAATATAGGTATAATCTTAGAAAACGAGAGCTTGGAATGGAGGAATCATACAGTGAAAAAGCCATGTATCGAATATATCAGCGCCTGCGCTTGATGCGAGGTGTTTGGCGACTTGGTTCAAGTCCTGGGAAAAGAATATGAAGGGAGAGTGAATGTGGCGATCTACCGCGCGGGAAAAGACTTTGATTATATCAAGAAGTACGGTGCGGTTACGAAGAGCATGCTGGTGATCAATGAGAGAAAGGCAGTTACGAAACTGACAAAGCCGGCAGTAAGAGCAGCATTTGAGGAGGCATTGAAGATATGATAGGGGAATTCGGACAATTCTTATATAAGATTATCTTGTCCGCATGGTCTATGCTTAACAGTTCATCGCCGTGGATGATCTTTAGTTTTATCGTGGCGGGTGTCCTGCATGAATTTTTAAAACCTGAGAAAGTGCAAAAGACCGCGATCGGTTCCGGCAGGATCAGCGGTGTGTTCTGGACGACGGTTTCGGGTATGTTCATCCCGATCTGCAGCTGCGGGACGATACCGCTTGGGATCAGTATGTATTACAGCGGGGCGTATCTAGGACCGACGCTGGCTTTTATGACCAGTACGCCGATGATCAATCCGCTGGCGGTGATCTTATCCTGGGGACTTCTCGGCAAGGAGGTTACGATCATATATGTCATCACGGGATTCGTCGCTCCGATGCTGATCGGAATGGTGGCAAATAGATTCGCAGGAGAGGAGCTGCATATCGGCGTGAATAAAAAAGTACGAGGCGGGGAGGATTCGGCGTTTTCTCTGGAGACAGACGAGGAAGACGGCGGGCCGGCGATGATCCAGCTTGAGTTCGAAGAGCCGACTTTTCAGGAAAAGCTGAGATCAGGCCTTCGCTGGTCCTTGACGGAGCTGAGCGTGACGATCAGTAAATATACGGTGTCGGGAATGTTGATCGCGGGTCTTCTCTTTACCGTTGTTCCGCAGTCTTTTGTCCAGGATTACTTAGGACAGCCAGGGTTTATCTCGTTGTTTGGCATTACGGTCGTGGCGGGGCTTATGTATGTATGCGCGGTAGGGCATATTCCGTTTATTGCGGCGCTTGTCGCAAGCGGCGCTGCGCCGGGGGTAGCCATTACCTTCCTGATGGCGGGAGCGGGAACCAATATTCCTGAGCTTCTTACGATTTCCAAGGTGATCGGGAAACGTGCGATGCTTATGTATTTTACGATGGTAGTCGGTATCTCTAATATAGTCGGTTATATTACGAACAAGTTATTATTGCCGGGATTTACGCCGGTTTTGGATTTTGACAGGACGCATAATACGATCACGCAGGCGAACAAGATGATCCTGGTCATTCCGGATTGGGCGACGTGGATATGCAGTTCGATCTTAGTGTGTTATGCAGTCTATGCATTATACAAGATGCTGAGGCCTAAGTTCGCATAGTGTGGAAAAGAGCAGATAATATGAGGATTGACAGGAAGATCGGAATCTTTATCGCAGGCTTTGTCTTAGCAGGGATGCTTGCGGCTGTCTTGTTCCCCAGGGAAGAGAAAAGGAACAGGGACGCCGTACTGCGGATCGGCGCGGGAGACGATGTTTCAGGGATATTGATGGAAGAGACGGTCCGGGGGATGAATGGGAAATATACAGTCTCACAAAATATAGAAAGTACGTCCTTTCAGGATTGTTGAAGTAATATTGCTCAATGGGCATTGAGTTCGGAAGAGATAAACGTTGCGTTCTATTGCAGCCACATTGCAAAGCATACGGCGCAGGCAAATGAAAATGTGATGATTTACGGCCCTGCAGTGATGAATGCAGAGGTGATCTGTTATAAAGACGACTGGGAAGACGTAAAGACAGTGGGCGTTGGCCAGGGGCGGGAGCAGGAAAAAAGACTGGCGGAAGAGAATTACCCCCAGATAGAAGCGTTCCGGGAGGTTACGCAGAAGGGGATTCTATATGCGTTGGAGGATCGTCAGGTGGACGCAGTGATCCAGGACGTGACGAAGGCGGCGCAGACGTCGCATTACGATTCCCTGCCGCTGTCAGAAAATGATCATATTTCTTATGTGTTGGTCGTGGACAAGGATTTTGCCGGGACAGAGGCATTTGCGGATTTCATAAAAAGCTATAACGAAGCAGTGAGAAAGCTGAACAGGCCGGCATATCTCTCGGAACGTCTGGGAGTGAAGGAAAGCTGGCTTGAAGATAAGTCGATTGAATTTTTAACTTTAGAGGAAAGCGAGGAATAGTAGATCGTTATGTCTATATCTGTACAGGGAATTTCAAAGGTATTTAAAGGAAGAAGAAAGGGAGAAGAGGAAAATACTGTTTTGCAGGATGTTTCTTTCGATGTGGAAGAAGGAGAATTTGTCTCTCTCTTAGGACCGTCCGGATGCGGGAAGACAACGACGCTTACGATCATCGCCGGTTTTCGGAAACCGAATAGCGGGAAGATCGTCGTAAATGGCAGGGAAGTCAGTAAGCCGGGACCGGACCGTTCGTTTATGTTTCAGAACTATGCGCTGTTCCCATGGCTGAAAGTAGGGGAGAATATAGAGTATCCTATGAAAAAGATGAAAGTGCCGAAGGCAGAGCGCAGGGAGAAATTAAGAGAACTCCTGGAGATGGCGCAGCTTACGGAATATGAGCACTATTATATCCACGAGATCTCAGGAGGAATGAAACAGAGAGTCGCGCTTCTGCGCGCGCTTGCCTGTGACCCGCAGGTTCTTTTGATGGATGAGCCTCTGGGTGCGGTGGATTTCCAGATGCGGCAGATGCTGCAGGTACAGCTTGAGAATATCCTTCGGAAAAGGAAGACGACGGCGCTTATGGTTACGCATGATGTGAGTGAGTCCATTTATCTGAGTGACAGAGTGATCGTGATGTCAAGGGATCAGGGCAAGATCCTGGCGGATGTTAAGATTGATATCCCAAGGCCGAGAGACCGGACGGATTCCAAGTATCATGAATATGTGGATCAATTGACGGATATCTTGAAGGAAGCGTTGAACGGCGGAGTATTCACGCAGGAAGATAAGGACTTGATGGACTTTATAAAGGAAGTCAATGCAGAAAAGACGGGAAGCATAGGAGAAGCATGTTGATCTTGGAAAGATAAGGCAGGTATTTAAGAATGGAACAGAATGTACATAAGAAATTTAACGACAGCATGAATTTTTTCTGCAGCGGTGCAGAATTCGATCAATATGTTACTCAGATGGAGCTTGATCCGGACGGTATAATAAAAGCCGACATAGAGGTTGCTGTCAGAGAGGCGAAGGCGACATTTGAAGTATAAAGACCAATCATTTTAGGAGGTGAAATACCATGAAAGTAGCTTATCTGTTAGAATCAGAACATGCGCGTGAGATCCTGGAGCATATGATCATTCCTCAGATGGAAGAAGACCGCCACGGCGCCGAGGTTGCGGGAATGATGTTCTTCTTCGACAACGCTTATATGCTTGTAGAAGGTTCCGATATCGCGGCAAGACTTCAGAAATTGAGTGAAAAGACAGGAGTTCTCTTAATGGCGTGCGACAGATGCTGTTATCAGAGAGATATCGCGGACAAGCTGATCGCTCCGGCGGGAATCGGATGTTTCCCGAACGTATACGCGGCGCTTGCCCCGGCGGGTGTCGATCAGGTGATCACGTTGTAGAGAACAGATACGCCGGGGATCCGGCGACGGATGATCAGGAGGATATAAGATGAGAGTATTAAGTGTTCCGGGGCTTTGCTGTCCGGATTGTGCAAAGAAAATTGATGCGGCTTTGGAAGACGCAGGCATCGATCACGAAGTAGATTTCGAAGGAAAGAAGGTATCCGTGTGTGATTGCGATCATTGCATGGGGGTTGCTTTTGATCTTTTGAAAGAGATGGGATTTGAGGCGGAGAGAATATCTTAAGCTTCATTGGAGGCATGACAAAGTGGATCGTCATGCCTCCAGTTTTTTGATGGGACGTTTTCCGTCCACTTTTTTGGTACTCATTTTATATAATGTGAAATTTAACGGCGATTCCTTTAGGAAATTTCTGACCGCCGTCTCATCCGGATCGAGAAACCGGATGGCAAGCCCGCAGCCGCTGCTGATTTCCCGGGGAACCGGCATGACGGCTATGGAAAAGAATTCTTTCAGGTATTTTTCGGCACACATCGCGTCTGCGGTCGTTTTGAAAGCAAGGATGAGGTATTCATTTTCTACAGTCATAATTGTGCTTCTCCCTCATCATGCAAGCATTTCGATAAATGCAGCGATCCGGGTTCTTAGCTGCCCGGTGTCTGAGTCTGAGTCGTCGGTCTCCGCAGACATATACGGAATGTGAAGCGTATCTTTGCAGAAACGCCTCATCTTATCACGTTCCACGGTATAGGAATGGCAGGTCTGCAAAGTTACGTCAAGAATACCGTCAACCTGATAATCCGAACACGATCGGCGGATGAGTGAGAAGCGCCGGTCATTTGGAGACATGATGGCGCAGGCAGTATTCTGGTAGCAGTCGGCAAGCGCGGCAAATACATCTTGATTTTCCGTATCAAAATGGCGCATAGCATATTTCACCACTTCACAGGTCTCAAAGCACACGACGGCTCCTCCGCTTTTTTCAATAATATTTAAGATCTTATCATATACGGCGCTCAACGGGCATCCGGTGATCAAGATTCTTGCGGCGCTTTTGGGTACGGAGCTTTTCCGGGAGAGAAGTAACTTGCGGGCGGCGCGGTTCGCCCTGGTGCGCTCCTTGACATCAGGGATTGCACGGTGCTCTTCGAGAATGCGGAAAATATCCGTCCCCCATGCGGCAGGCGGGATCTGCCGCTGGATCTCCATCAATTCCAATATGCTCTCACGCTCCGAATTCAGCAGTTCCCCGGCAGTGCGGATCTGTTCTTCCGAAAGGGCTATGCCGAAGCGCTTTTCCAGTTCCTTCACAAGATATCTGCATTCGGACTGGATAAGGGGCTTTACATATTCCCGGTCAGCGCCTTGGGGCGCCTGATAGAAATAGACCCGCTCCGGATGGGACAGGAGTTCGTACATCTTCTTCTTCCCGTCACAGGAAGTCTCGGCAAGGATGAGAGATGCCTCCGAGAGGGAAGCGTCCTCGCAGATGTTGCAGCAGTTTTTTACGATGGGGCATAGATTTTTCGGCAGCGTCCCGGAAGCGGAATCTTTCACGCCGTCAATATAAGGAAGACGCAGAGAGTAAAAACCTGCTGCTTCCAGGATCTCCTGCGGAATATAAGAGCAGAAAGAGACTGCTGTCTTTCGTCCGTCTGCATGGCAGTTTTGGATCAATTCCTGTAATTTTTCTCTATTCATGTGCCGCCTCCTTTTCTGCGCGGATCATCTCAAGAAAAGCGCCGAGCCTGGTACGGATCTGTGCTTCATCCCCAGGGGTAAAATCCGTCTCAATATGTAAAAGAGGGATTCCCATCTGGTTACAGACACGGCGGATATTTTCTGTCTCTATTGCAAATGGGTTGCAGGAGTGCAGAGTGATGCTCACGATCCCGTCGGCATTCCATTCCCGGACTGTCTCTGCGACTTGTTCAAGCCGTCTTGTGTTCGGCGATACGACGGCACAGGGAACCTCGATATATTTTTCCGCAATACGCAGATACGGATCGCGGCTTCTGTCTTCGTCAATGAGCCGGCGGCGTGAAGAGATGCCGCTGCACCCCTCGTAGCAGACGACGGCTCCGCCCAGTTCTTCGATGACATGGATCGTTTTCTCAGCCGTACCGCCAAGTCCGGTGCCGGAAACAATGATGCGGGGGCGCTTTGGATCCGGTGCAAAGGGGGCTTCGCCATTGTGCCAGTTCTTTTCGCACTGGTCGAGGATCGCATTGATCTTGTCGTACTTTTCCTGGGGATCGAACATATACTGCTCGCCTTCCATGATATCGTGCATACGGACGCCTGTAATTGCCGGGGGTTCATAGCGTCCCAACTCATAGATCCTTGCCGCCTGGATACGTTCTTTGTTGCACCATTCGATGGATTCGTTCAGCCCATCTTCTGTGATCGTCGTCTGAAACTTATCTTCTAACCCTTTGGCGAAGATACGAAGTTCCGAGACCCACATCTGCAAAGAACGCTCATGATCAGGTATATTGGGGAGATGGATGACCTGCATCGGTTTCAGTTCACCCAGAAGCTCATACATCTTTTTCTTCCCGTCACAGGTTGTTTCTCCGACTACGACGTCCGAGAAATAAGCATAGGGGCAGCTTTGTTCCAAAGCATGTCCATAGCTGGATTTGATCAGGGGGCATAAGTTCGCGGGGAGCCGGGTCTCGGCAGTCTTGATCGGCGCGGCGCTCTTCCCACATAATCCGACCTGATAAAGGCCTGCGGCGCGGATGATCTCCGCGGGAGTATACTGGCAGAAACAGCCGCAGACATTCTTTCCGCTGTCTTTTAATTCTTTTACTTTCAGAAAACCCTCGCGGCGGGCTTCTGCAAAATCTTCAAAATGTTCCGGTAATGTAACGGACATAGTTGGTCTCCTTTCTCTTTGGCAGATCATACTTCTTATCTATTAAACTAACATGCCTGAGGCATGCAGACAACTTTTATTACGTTTTGTAATAAGACAGAAGGTTATGTTTAATATTTGCTCAATAAAGAAGCGAAGTACTTTACATTCATTTTAAATACGGCTAAAATGATAAAAGATTATTTCTATAATGACAGAGGGAAGCATATGAACGACAAAAATGTGAAAGAAAAGACACAGATCCTGAAAAGTACGAAAGTGAAAATAGCTTTGGTCATGCTGGCGCTGGTTGCCGGATTTATCATCCGGGGGAAATTAGAAGAGACACGTAAGACGCAGCTGGAGGAAGAGGCAGAAGAGGACGTCATGTCCAAAAGAGCGGATTATGCAGAGCCTGTCGGAAAGGACAATAAGATCCTGCAGGCTTTTCTTGCATACATGCCGGGCGCCGACGTACAGATCGCGTGTGAGGAGGATGTCACGGACGACGGCTGTAAAGACCTGGTCGTCATCTATAAAAAGGACGGCTTGACCAGAACCGTTGTGGCGGTGGATTCCGGAGACGGAACGAATTACGAATATACGGAGCCGATCCCGGGACCGATTGAAAACCAGAAGATACAATTTAAAAATATTGACAAAGAAGGCGAGATCGAATTCATCATTACCGGAGAAAAGAACGGAGCGGTAGGCTATGCGATCTACCGCATGATAGACGGAGCGCCGACAGACCTATTCGGAGAGGGTATGGAGGACTGCTGCTAGAGCCGCCTTAGGGCACGAACTTATAGCCTTTCCCCCATACGGTTAAAAGGTGCTGCGGTTTTGACGGATTTTCTTCGATCTTGTCACGAAGGCGCTTGATATACACGAGGATCGTATTATCATCCGTAACGTCGCTTTTCCATACATTGGTAAACAGCTCTGCCTTTGTCAGGACTGTTTCGGGATGCTCTACAAAGTAATAGAGAAGGGAAAATTCTTTTGCAGAGAGGGAGATCTCATCCTCGCCTCGGATCACGGTCTGAGCGCCAAGTCGGAGGGTGAAGCTTCCGCAGGTCGCCGTAGCCGGAATGGACGGTGCGGATGTGGTATACTGTTGCGTACGCCGTATGATCGCGCGGATCTTGGATACAAGGACAGTCTTGCTGAATGGTTTGGTCATATAATCGTCGGCGCCGAGCCCGAGGCCTTTCACCTGGGAGGTGTCTTCGTCCCTGCCGCTTAGAAGGATGACAGGAGTCAGGAGTTCTTGTTTACGCATTTCCTTTAAAAAGGAGAAACCGTCCTGTCCGGGCATAATGACATCCAGGAGGATCAGATCAAATCGCTGCTCTTTCAGGAGGGCAAAAGCCTCCTTGCTGCTTTGGGCGCAGGTTACCTTCATCTGCTCCCGGGAAAGAACAGACTTGATCGCCTTCAGAACGGGGATTTCATCATCAATTACAAGAATAGAGAGATCAGGCATATGGAAAACCTTCCTTTCTGTGACATATTTCATGGTTAGATTATAGCAACCAGTTTTTTTTAAGTCAAATTATTTTGTGTGAATCGTATTGGAGATAAGTGAATGGAGAAAAGGATTGCATTTTTCGGAACCCTCTTGCTTGCATGTATCGCCTTTTTGTGCTATCTTTCGGTGGAAAAGGCGATCGTAGAAAGGGAGCAGGAGAGCATGAAAAGTCTTGCAAAGGTAAATGCACAAAGTCTTAAGACCAGCCTGCGGGCGAAGAGTAACCTGATCTATGCTGCGCTTTCCGGTGATATGGAAGATGAAGAGGATATAAAGAAGGGGATGCTTAAGGTTGGGGAAAAAGGAAGCTATATCAGTCTTGGACAGCTGGGGAAACTGGAAGAATGGCGGCAAAAAGAGTGTAAGGAAGCGGGGGTAAGGCCGGGAGAGGTTGTGTCTGGTCCCATCTTCAGATCGGACGAGGGATATTATGTGCTCTGCATGACGAAGGCGGTGTATATGGATCAAAGCATCGCAGGGTACGTGCAGATTGAGCTGAATCTGGACGAAGTATATGCGGAAGAACAGGCGCTTTCGAATCTGCAGCTGGCGAACGGCGGATATTGTATCGTGAAGGATGCACATGGCACGACGATCATGCCGGGGGGAGCGCCGGCGGAGGAATTCTCTATCGCGAAGAAGGAGAAGAACGGGGTTTTGAGGGTGTGGATCTACCAAACGGAATACGGAGTACCGCAGAAGGTGCAGAAGCTTGTCTCTTATGAAACGATTGATGTGGACGGGGAGGAATTTAACCTCTACATTGTCGAAGATTATCGTCAGATCATACGTCCGGTACGGAGTGTCGCCGTATATTTTTGCCTGTTTGGAATATTGATTTTTTCATGGATGGGATTTTTCATCTATAAGACAACGGCGCAGCAAAAGGAAGAAGAACAGAAGATGCTCATGCAGAAATATAACCATTCCAAGACGATGGAAGTCTTAAGCGGAGCGATCGCCCATGAATTCAACAATATGATGACGCCGATCGTGCTATATGCAGAGATCCTGGGGGAAAATGAGACCGTATGCAGGGAGATGCCGGAGGAAGTGTCGGAGCTTAAGAGCACGGCGAAACGCTGCGAAGAGCTGGCAGGGCAGCTGCTTAATTATAGCAGGCAGGGACGCATAGAGAAGCAAACCGTAGAATACGACGCTTCTTCGGCGGTGCAGGAAAGTGTGAATATGATCGAGCGGCTGCTGCCGAAGAATATCCGGCTAAAGACGAACCTGTGCAGGACGCCTTATTATGTAAGGGGACAGCTTGGTTCTCTGAATCAGATTCTACTGAATCTTACCACGAATGCGATCTATGAGATGAAAGAGGACGGGGGAAGCCTGTATATCCGGTTCGGGCTCAGCACAGAATCCGACCGTTTCTTGCGGCTGCTCGTGGAGGATACCGGGAAGGGAATACCATCAGAGATCCAAAGGCAGATATTCCGGCCGTTTTTTACGACCAAAGGAGCGGGAGACGGGACAGGAATCGGCTTGACGGTTGTAAAGCGCCTGACGGAAGAGCATGGAGGAAGTATCTTCGTGCAGACAGAAGAAGGAAGGGGAACAAGGTTTTTGTTGGAATTCCCGCGGGTATACCCGGACGGTGAGGAATAGGCAAAGACTATATCAGTATCGGGATCATAAATAATTGAGGGGAATTATCAGTATTTTGAATTAGACAGGACTATAAAACAGACTTATGATGAAAGAGTACATATTAACATTTTGTAATATTTGGAATGAGGATAATATGAAACTGGAATACATAAGAAGTTTTATTGGAGTTGTGAATTATAAGAGCTTTTCCCTGGCGGCAAAGTATCTGTTCTTATCGCAGCCGACTATCAGCGCGCACATCAAACGTCTTGAAGAAGAATTAGGGGTACAGCTGTTGGTAAGGTCCACAAAGGATGTGATCTTATCAGAGGAAGGGCTGACCTTTTATCCATATGCGGTACAGCTGTTAGAGACGGAAAAAGAAGCCTTAAGCCGTCTGAATAAAGAAGAGAAATCTGAGGTGGGATTCGTGTCGATCGCCACTTCGTCTGTCCCGGGAAATTATATTTTCCCAGGATTTCTGGCGTATTTTCAGAAGCAGTGCGAGGGAATCTTTTTTCGTATATTGGAAGGGGACAGTGAGGACGTCATGCAGAAGGTCTTGCATTTTGAAGCGGAGATCGGGATCGGAGGCGTCAGAAGCACGAATGAAAAACTGCATTGTGAGACGCTGTTTGAAGATGAGATCGTCTTGATCACTCCGAATAAAGAGAAATACAGGAGCATGAACGGCAGCTTTCCGATCGCGGTGCTGAAAAAGGAAATCTTTATCACCAGGGAAACCGGAAGCGGGACAAAGACGATCACGGATAACATCGAGCGGGAGCTGAAGCTCAATGTCCATGCGCTGCATGTTGCCGCGCAGTTTGGGACGTCGGAGATGGTACGCAGAGCCGTAGAGGCAGGGACAGGCGTCGCCTTTATCAGTAAGATTGCGGCAAGGGAATCACTGGACAATAAAAAGATCCTGGAATTCCGGTTTCCCGAGGTGCAGGCGAAGCGGCATATCTATCTGGTATATCACAAAGAACGGGTGCTGAGCCCGGCGTCAAAGAATGTAATACGGCGTCTCAGGGAATATTGCGCGGAGGGATAACGCGGTAAAGGAGCTAAGATTTATGAAAAGAATGTTGATTACAGGGACTTCCGGTTTCCTTGGAAGCAGGATCATAGAATTTTACAGGGACAGATATGAGATCTGCGCCCCATCGCATAGAGATATGGATATTACGGATCAGGAGCAGGTTTGGGAGGTTTTCCATGATTTTAAGCCGGATATGGTCATACACAGCGCCGCTATCTCCGATGTGGGTATGTGTGAGAGGGAACCTGAGAGGTCAGGGAAGATCAATGTGGACGGAAGCAGGAATATTGCCATGGCTTCCGGTGAGTTTCATGTGAAATGCTTGTTCTGCAGTTCTGACCAGGTATACTTCGGAAGCCAGGTGCAAGGTCCGCACAGAGAGGATGAAAAGGTCATACCGCGCAATGTCTATGGAAGAGAGAAGGCGCTGGCAGAAGCGGAATGTCTGAGAGTGAACCCGGAATGTGTACTGCTCAGGCTGTCATGGATGTATGATACCAGAACGCTTAAGGAAGAAGAGCACGGCGATTTTTTCCGGACACTGGCATCGCGGCTTAGGACAACAGATATTTTAAGCTATCCGGTAAATGACGTGCGGGGGATCACGGATGTGGGCGAAGTAGTCCGTAACTTTGAGAATTGCACAGAGTTGGAAGGCGGAATCTATAATTTTGGTTCTCCCAATGACAGGAATACATATGAGACGGTATCTGCCATGTTCGAAGAGCTTGGCTGGGATACGGCACGGCTTAAAAGAGATGAGGAGTCCTTTGGATCGGCGCCCAGAGATATCAGTATGGATCAGAAGAAGCTGAATGCGTGCGGGATTGCCTTTCCCTCCACTCTGGAGTCGTTGGTGGAGAATATGCATGGTCTTCTCTTCTAAAAAAGGTGGAGAGAGAATAAGTGTAGAGGATGAGGGGCGGATACGCCAGATGCCCCGTAAGATCACGGGGCATCCAAATCTGTTATCGGTTATCTACTTTTTCGGGATACATGTCATGATGGGCGAGACGGTCATAAGCCATCTCTTCCCATTTTGTCCCTTTCTTTCCGTAATTACAGTACGGATCAATCGAAATCCCTCCTCTTGGAAGGAATTTCCCCCAGACTTCAATATACTTCGGTTCCATAAGATTTATCAGATCTTTCATAATCTTATTGCAGCAGTCCTCATGAAAATCTCCATGATTTCTGTAAGAAAAGAGATACAGTTTTAGGGATTTGCTCTCAACCATTTTTCTATCCGGGACATAAGATATGTAGATCGTCGCAAAATCAGGCTGTCCCGTAATCGGACAGAGAGATGTAAACTCCGGACAATTGAACTTCACGAAATAATCATTGTCCATATGTTTATTTTCAAAACTTTCAAGTACCTCCGGCGCATAATCCATTTGGTATTTTGTCTGTTTTCCAAGTGCATGTAATTCAGACATTTAATGTTCCTCCTTCACTTTAAGCTTTCTTGCCAGATATACGAAAGGCGTATCGCAGAAAGCAACAATTGCCTTAAACAGATACGTTGTAAGCAGAATACTCACAAACACCTCCGTGTCATACACACCCCAGAAAGCGGCAAATGTAAACACCAGCGTATCCACAGCCTGGGAAGTCAGAGTCGAACCACAGTTCCGTACCCATAACCTTCCCTCATTGTCGCCTGTTTTTTTCCAGATGAAATGATAAAGCGTAACATCTATCGTCTGTGAGCAGATATATCCCAGTGTGCTTCCTAAAACTACCCTCGGTACGAAACCGAACAGCATCGTGATCGGCTCGTTCATGATATCGTTTGCATTCGGGACAAACCTTAGAAGCCCCTGTGTTCCCACCAGGAAAATAACGGTTGTAAACAGGCCGATGTAGACTGCTTTCTGCGCCGCTTTCTTTCCATACTTTTCAGACAGGATATCCGTCACCAGAAAACTTGCCGCATAAAGCGTATTCCCCGCAGTGGTCGAAAGCCCAAAAATATCCACATTTTTACACACCTGTATATTGGCAAGAATCGCTGAGATTGCCGTAAACACGTACAACCCTGTCTTTCCAAACATTTTGTAGGCAATCACTACCGCAAAAAGATAAAAAATAATTGAAAGTATAAACAAAACCGAATTTGTCATTTCTTCTCCTCCTCATATTCCGCCGGATCCTGGATTTCGTTTAGTTCAAATGCTTTCCTCCTGTCCAGACAGGTGGCGCATTTTCCACACGGCTTTTCTCCACCTTCGTAACAGGACCAGGTAAATGCAAAGGGCGCTTGAAGCCTCATCCCCGTCCGGACGACATCTGCCTTATGGCTGCACAGAAATGGAGCTTCGATTTCCAACTGCTTTCCGCTCCCTTCATACACTGCCCGGCTGATCGCATCATGAAATGCTTCTGAAGTATCCGGGTACGCATTTCCCGCGCTGTCATCCGCATGCGCCCCATAATAGATCTTCTCACATCCATCAGCCAGCGCAACAGACGCCGCTGCCGCCAGAAACAGTCCATTCCGGAACGGAACATAGGTAGAAACCGGTTTTCCGGTACTCTCCTGAAGCTGAGATGCATATGTGCCCTTGGGAATTTCCCCCCTTCCCTCCAATAAAGTACAGTCTGAACCCGCAAATATCATCCCCATATCCAGTTCCTTATGTCTCACATGATAATGCTGCGCAATCCTTTGCGCTGCTTTCAGTTCATTGCTGTGCTTCTGCCCATAAGAAACAGACAGGCTCAGCACATTCTCATAGCCATACTTCTCTACGGCAAGCGCCAGACAGACTGTCGAGTCAATGCCGCCGCTTGACAACACCAGTACTTTCATACATTTTCCTCCAATCACAATTCAGCCGTGCAAAAAAAGCAAAAAAAATCCCGCAAAACGCAGGATTCAATAAAATCGGGTTCCCTAGTTTTGTTTAACGACAGGATGGTACGCTCGAGAAATCGGGCCGAACTGTCTATTCAGCTATATTGAAATTATATTCCGCGAAACCCAGAATGTCAACTATAAAAAAATTTTGTTTTCATACGCTTACTGTCGTTACGCGGGATTATATATTTTACGGCGCTGTTTATCCTAAAGTTTCAGATGCCGAAGGAATAGCAAAAGACTTCCTGGCTGCCGGGAGGTTTTTTGGCGATATATTTTTGCAATATAGCAGATGAAACAGGTTGTATAATGGGAAGCAAAATGGTAATATTATGGAAATACAATGGCTGCCAAAAGGAGAGATTTCTATGACAGTATCAGAGATGAGAAAGCGGAAGAAGGAATTAGGCTACACAAATGAGAAGGTCTCAGAGCTTTCCGGCGTTCCATTGGGTACGGTACAGAAGATATTTGCAGGAGTGACAGATTCCCCCAGGTATGATACCCTGCAGGCTCTTGAGAAGATATTTGTGAAGGAATGGAGTATGCTCATGGAATCTGTCGCGGAATACCGTGTGAAGCGGCAGGGAGAGTATACACTGGAGGATTATTATGCGCTGCCGGACGAGCGAAGAGTAGAATTGATCGACGGAGTGCTCTATGATATGTCCGCGCCGACTCCGGTACATCAGTTGATCGGGTCAGAGATTCGGGAACGTTTAAGCGCCTATATCAAGGGGAAAGGCGGGAGGTGTATTCCGTTAGTATCCCCGATAGACGTACAGCTTGATCGTGATGATAAGACGGTGCTGCAGCCGGACGTACTGGTGGTGTGCGACCGCAGTAAGATCATCAGGAGATGTATCTATGGAGCGCCCGATTTTATCGTTGAGATCTTGTCTCCGGCTACCAGGAAGAAGGATCTGACGGTAAAGCTTGGGAAATACATTCAGGCCGGGGTATCCGAATACTGGATCGTGGATCCGGACAAGAAAAAGGTGGCAGTGTATGACTTCGCACATGGGGAGCTTCCGGCAGTTTATGGATTTGATTCGAGGGTTCCGGTGGGGATCTTTTGCGGAGAATGTGAGATTGATTTTGCAGAGATTTATGGGTATATAAGTTTTCTATATGAATAATCTTATAGAGTGTTTGCTTTTGTTAAAAAGTGCTATGCTGATGAAGGGAGATTCTTGGATGGATTTTAAAGTTGGTGTTGGCAAGTCAGACTTTGCTGACTTGCGTAATTCAGGTGATTATTATGTGGATAAAACGGAGATTTATAAATTCTTATCATTTCATTAACCCCTTTTTCTTAGCGTGATCACAGATAAAGGAAACAAATGCCAATAACAACAGTATAAAGATAGACAGCATATCCCATACACCAAGAACAGGCTTTTCTATCATTTTTGATAGTATTACATTGACAATGACCATAAATGGAATGGCTGATAAAAAAGTTGTTCCTAAAGCAGCTAATTTCCTTTCAATACACTTAAACACTGCAACTATTATCCACAAGAATACGATTGAAACCACCGCCGTTACAGCACCAACGGAAAAAACTTCTTTCGTTTTTAATAAGATGCCCAACAAGAACAAAAAGGGGACGATAAAAACACTTAATGATACTAAGCTTACGATGATCCCCCTTTTCCCCAAAATAATACTTGGAAAAGATATTATCCATGCGAATATAATAGAGCTGACTGGAATGAATGACCATGTTAAATTGCCGGATATTGCGATATTGCAAATAAGACATACCATGATCCCGATCAATAGTGTTGCTGAAAAAAGAATTGAAAGAATGACATTCTTTGTCATGTTATTATGACATTTGGCAATAAATTTTCCAATCGCTATCTGGTTCATCATTTTTCTCCTTTCGCCTTAAACGATACGCTTGGCTATATTTAACTGATCTAATGCCCAATTCTGCATTTCAACAAACATCTTTCCTCTTAATCGGTCGTATTCTATCCAGCAGAGATGGTGGTCTGCTTCCGTGGGTGCAGATTCTTTTTCAAGTAATTTCCCGAAGTAATATGTTTGGATCGGATGAAAGTATCCAATCGTAGGATGTTTGATATATGCCTCGGCAGAACATAATCTACCCTCAATACAAGGCAAATAACCTATTTCTTCAAGGCATTCTCTTTTAATACAATCTAAATGACTTTCTCCCCGCTCTAGACCTCCGCCTAAGAAAAAATATCCCTTTGGTGTTTGAACCACACCAACTTGTTTATTATGACAAGGAATGATATATACTCCCTCTCGGTCTAAATATTTAACATTTTCTTTTATTCCGAAAACTCTATGCATCTTGTACTCCGTCAATTCGAATTCGAATATCAGTAAATTACAGGGGCGATCGGTGAACTGTGATATATGTACAAATATATTATAACGGAGGACTTTTCAATAGACAAGTACATTTACGATAATAAAAATTATGGAACTACTAAGAAGTTATAAAGTATAATGGAATTCAGTTATAGGAAACTGTAGTCTTTATAAAAAACGGCGGTTGCACAGGACAATGAATTATCTGCCTGTTTAACAGATCGGAACTATAAAGGGTGTGCGTCAGGTGGGGAAGACTTGGGTCCTCAAAGAATTCGGCAGACGTTATTATGAAAATACAGCCTACTTTAACTTTGATGAAAACGAGGAATATAAGCAATTTTTTGAGACTACCAAAGATGTAGATCGCATTCTACAGAATCTCATGCTTGCCAGTGGCCAGAAGATTGTGCCAGAAAAGACTCTCATTATCTTTGACGAGGTACAGGACTGCCCAAGGTTATCAATGCCATGAAGTATTTCTGTGAGAATGCTCCGCAGTATCACATTGCCTGTGCCGGTTCTTTGCTGGGGATTGCCGTGGCAAAGCCGTCCTCCTTTCCGGTAGGCAAAGTCAACTTCATGCAGATCGATCCTATGACCTTCATGGAATTTCTGCTCGCCAACGGCGACGAAAATCTGGCAAAGTATCTGGAAAGCGTGGATACCATTGAGCCGATTCTTGACGCCTTTTTCAATCCGCTCTATGAGAAGTTAAAGATGTACTATGTTACAGGCGGTATGCCGGAACCAGTACTCATGTGGACGGAAGCACGAGTCCGGGAGTATGAAGATGCTTTGCAGTGGTTGATAGATGCCAGGCTAGTGCATAAAATCTACCGCAGCACTGCTCCCGGCCTGCCGGTAGTTGCCTATGATGACTTGTCTGCATTTAAGATCTATCTGGCAGATGTGGGGTTACTACGCCGCCTGGCTCAGCTGGCTCCTACGGCATTCGGAGAAGGCGATCGTTTGTTTACCGAATTCAAAGGTGCATTGACTGAGAATTTTGTGCTACAGATGTAGGACGGATTTTGCGGACATTCAAAATAAAAATGAATGTGGAGGTAACAGACAATGGCAAAGACGATTTTTGAGGAACTGGGCGGCAAATACGAAAGGCAAGTTGACTATTTAATCCCATGTATAGCTTTACCCGCCGAAGAAGAACAGCCGATAGGCACATGGGGACAGCGGCATTTGGATTATTTGAAGCAGCATCGCAAGGTTACATACACCAATCTTCTCACAAGCGGCAGACTTAACGCCTACCTTGCCGATATTGATAAGCAGGCGCAGGAACGCTTTGAACGGCTCATAGAGGGCATGAAACAGGCACAGGGCATAACGGAACGCCTAAAGGAAGAAAACGCCTTAGAATGGGTACAACACTTAAATAACATAAGTGCGTGTGCGAGGGAGATTGTGAATGAAGAAATTATTTATGTATAGTTAATCAAAAGCGGCGGGGAGAAATCTTCGCTGCTTTTTAGATATGTATGAGGTTAAAATTTTTGGTATAATAGAGAATAATTTTTGCTTTAATAAAAGATAAATTTATGTATTGACTCTCTCGTAGCGTAACGGTTTAGGATAAGATTGGAAGGAGGAAATAATGAAAACAGTCAAAGACGTGTCAGAGATAAGCGGAGTAAGCATAAGAACATTAAGATATTATGATGAGATTGGCTTATTAAAGCCAACGGAATTGTCAGATGCGGGCTACCGCTTATACGACAACAAAGCACTAGAAAGGTTACAGGAAATTATGTTCTTTAAAGAATTAGAGATACCATTGGAAGACATAAAGAAAATAATGGACAGTCCTAATTACGATAAAGAACAGGCTTTATTAACTCAAAAGAATTTATTGGAGCAAAAGCGAAATCGGCTAAATGGGATTATTGAGTTAATATCAGACGTGATGAAAG
>Ga0209694_1001045_pt1 | contig 34078 bp, 31 predicted proteins | sample GluameincwithD2O_FD_187499 | JGI IMG/M metagenome (GOLD analysis project Ga0209694, IMG submission 187499) | Mouse cecum microbial communities from Vienna, Austria - Glucosamine amended microcosms incubated with D2O (SPAdes) (version 2) | ecosystem: Host-associated > Mammals > Digestive system >... | reverse complement strand
TTTCTGAATATTTAAGACGTAATCATTTATTTGCCCTCCCTATCAAGGCAAATGTACCTGCAAAGCAAACAAAACTTATTTTTATGATCACCATACAATTACACTTGACATTTAATAGTTAGGCTTTTACAAGAAACCAATTACAACCATTGCCATGTCTGCTAAATCAAACAGAGTGCGGATGAGTGCCGATGTTTCAAGTGAAGATGCAAACTTCCGACTTCACTTCTGGTCCCCGGCAGATCCTAATCTATACGATGTTACCTTCCGGGTTTTAAAAGATGGCCAGGTCATCGATGCCATTGAAAGCTACTTTGGAATGAGAGATATCTCCAGAAAAGGAAACAAGGTATTTCTGAATAACCAGGAGCTGTATCAGCGTCTGATTCTCGATCAGGGATACATCAAGGATGGCGGACTGACGCTGACTCCGGAAGAACTGGAAAACGATCTGATCCTGATCAAGAAAATGGGATTCAATGGTGCCCGCAAGCATCAGAAGATCGAAGATGCCCGTTACATGTATCTTTGCGACGTGCTCGGTCTTGTCATGTGGGCTGAAATGCCAAGTTTTTTTGAGTTCTCGCACAAATCGATCGAAAACGTGAATCATGAACTTCATGGCTTAATCGCCAAGCATTACAACCATCCTTCTGTGATCGTCTACACGCTGATGAATGAATCCTGGGGAATCAATGAAGTTTACAAGGATAAACGGCAGCAGGCATTTATCAACTCGCTTTACTGGATGACAAAAGCTCTCGATTCTACCCGGCTGATTGTCGGCAATGATGGCTGGGAGCAGACGACAACCGACATTCTGACGGTTCATGACTACAACTCGGATCCAGAAACACTGGCTAAAAGCTATGAAAATATGGCTGAAGCAGCAGACGGCTGCCCATCGCTGACTTCCCTTCGTCATACCTATGCCAAAGATTATCAGTATGCGGGTGAACCATTCATGATCAGTGAATTTGGCGGAGTTGCCTTTGATACCGGCTCAATGAAAACTAAATCTTCCTGGGGATATGGGGATCGTCTGAATGGCAAGGAAGCCGTTCTTGAAAAGATTGGCGCCCTGACCCAGGCCCTCATCAATATGGATGGCATGTGTGGTTATTGCTACACTCAGCTTTCCGATGTGGAGCAGGAAGTCAACGGACTGCTTGATCACAATCACAACCCAAAATTTGACCCTGAAGTCTTAAGAGAAATCTTTGCAGGCGGAAGCAAACGCGGATTCCTCTTTATCTAAGCCAAATCAAAACAAAATATACAAAAACACACGAACACTAAAAACCCAAAACCAATAAATACCAAAAAAAATCAACACCTAAATCAACACCAAAACAAAAGGCAAAGCGTTCGATTTCTAAAATCGTTCTTTGCCTTTTTTGCATTTCTGATTTTTGATCTTCCAATTCTATCGACTCCATCGACTCAGACCATAGAAAAGACCGGAATTTCTCATTGAGAATTTCCGGTCGTGATTTTCGATTCGATTTTATATGCGTTGTTTTATTTATTCTGATTATTCAACGACAGTAACAGAAGTGATGTGTGGGTTAGCTCCTTCATACCAGTAAAGGTAGCCTTCCATGTTGACCTTATCGCCAACTTTCAGATCCTTAACGGCTTTGTATACGTCAGAGTCTTTGTCTCTGAGGTAGGATTCAACGGTGAAGGTATACGTCTTGCCATCCTTGGAAGCATTGAAGTACAGGTCATCGCCTTCGCTTCCGGAACCATCATAATTATAAAGATAAGCGGCATCCGATCCTTCTTCTGCTGGTACAATTTCCATTTCATTAAAAGCGACTTTCTGGTTCTGCGATTTGATCAGTTCATCTTCATTAGCCAGTTTATCTGTCACATCAACAACTGGAGCCACATAAGTTGGACCCTCGATGATTTCAACGTCTGCCCCATCGGCAACTTCAACTTCTCCTGACCATTCTGTTTTATAGCCAGTGACTTTCACTTTAGTTCCTTCGACTAACTTGTCATAAAGATCCTGAGGAACATTGGCGTTATACACAAAGTAAGCGCCATCCGGATCAGCCAGATACAGAGTGGCTTTATCTTCCCACCAGGACTGTTTATCCTGAACATAACCTTCTACAACCACTTCAGAATCAATCGGCGCATCGATATATTCCTGATAGGTCATCACGCCTTCAGATTTTGCGGCCGCATCCGCAGCGGTTGTTTCAGATGTATCAGTTGTATCTGCTTTTTTATCAGCATCCGAACTGCTCGAGCAGCCGGCAAATGCAAGTCCGGCACTTAAGAACAGTGCCGCCCAAATTTTCTTTTTCATTTCCATTCTCCCTGACAGAATATCTGTCTGTTATGAACTTTTCAGGTTCATTGAATACTCATTCATTATACGGCAGCTTTTGTTTTGAATACAGACTGCCTGTGTTAATTCTCTTTTGATTTGTGCTTTAGCTCTGGGCTTTTTTCTGTTGAAGCTTCTGACGAATAAACACAATAATAATTCCAATCCAGACGATCGCCAGAATGGAAAGCAGCCAGATTGAAGAGGCCGGCATTTTTCCTAATGGCTTTTTCGATCCGGATGCCTGTGAGAGCTGGTCCAACCGATAAAGGGTATTGACCTTGGAATACAGATCCTGCAGATAGCTTTCATCAATTGTTTCCTTGCGCCTGGTCGATTTAACAACACTTTCAACCAGTTCTCCTGCCGCATTGCGAAGTGAAGCTGAACCGTTAAATACAGGCGTTACAAACGTGTCGTCAAGATGATCCATCAGAAGTTTGGCGGCATCGATCTTTACTGAATAATGTTCATTATTATCAGTTCCTGATAAGGAAAGATATTCCTGATATTCAGAGGACTCAAGTACTTTATCTGTAACCGGAAGATAGCCTTCTGTTTTGGCGTATCCTAATTGAACTTCATTGGATAACAGATACTGCGCAAACAGCCAGGATGCTAAAACTTCCTGCGGATTATCCTTGGAAAATAATGCAATTGACGGCCCCTGTGAAATCATTTCAATGTTTTCAACATCGACTTGTGGGACCGGACGAACAACAGTTTCAAAATCGGTTTTTGCTCCTTCACTGATATCGCTTAATGGAGCATTGGCGCCCATCCATGTCGCTCCTGCTGTAGAGTCTACGGCAAACAGCGTCTGTGAAGCATTCAGAAAGTTTGCGGGATAACCCGAAATTTTAAAGGTTGAAAAAGCGCCGGATTTTGCATGAGAGGCAATCTCCTCTAAATCCGCTGAGGTTGTATCATTAAAAATTTCGATCTCGCCTTCATCGGTCGAGTAGCCAGCATCCTGCTGTTTCAACATCGTGATCAACATATTGTCCGTCGATTTATAAATAAACGGGATCAGCACTTTTTGATTGTTTAAAGCATAGGTTCCATCCGGATTTTTCTTTGTGGCCGCTTCTGAAACTTCCCAGATCCACTCCCATGTGGGTACATCGGGAACTTCATAGCCTAACTTTTCAACCAGAGTCTTATTGATGTAGAGGGCTTCGGTTGAACGCATGAATGGAAGGGCATACTGCTGATCCTGAATGACTCCTTCATTTAAAAAGGCAGATACGATTTCCTCTTTTTTCGGACCATCAAATTTCAGTTCGCTTCCGCCCAGACCATAGGCCGGATCGTCCATCAGTTCATCCATTGCAACGACTGTGTTGGCACCCTGTAAATAAGAAGCGATATGGTCCGGGTAAGTAATCGCAACATTTGGAGTGGTTCCGGTAGCGATATTGGTGATGATGTCGTTATAAATCTTGCCGTAATCGGTATACAGCTTCAGATTCACATGGATGTTTGGATACATCTTTTCAAAGTCGGCGATCGCCTTCTTATAGACATCCGTCTGATTTTTATTCGTATCATTTTTTGCCCAGAAGGTGATTTCAACTGGTTTTGTTTCATCAAAAGCTTCAGGCATTTCAAAACTCGAAGACGTTTTGGCGCCATGACATCCGAACAGGAAGACCATGCAAAAAACGGACAGCAGAGCCGTAAGCATCTTTTTATTTTTAGCAGCAGCCAATCGAATTTTTTTGCGAAGTTGAATAAAAGGCATCATCCTTTGGTTCCTCCTCTTACCACGCCGCTCATGATCTGCTTGCGGTAAACCAGAAATAATACGATCAACGGAATGGAAATGACCACTACGGCAGCCATCATGGCCGGAATATTGGCTCGCCCAAATCCACTTTCACGAATTTCCTGAATTCCATTGGAAACCAGAAAGTACTTTGGATCATCCGTAATCAGAGATGGCCAAATGTAAAGATTCCAGCATTCGATGACCTTTAAAATCGTAATGGTTACGACTGTTGGCATACAGATCGGAACCATGACTTTCCATAAATAGCGCCAGTCACTGGTTCCATCGACTTTCGCAGCATAGTAAAGCGAATCCGGAATCTGCGCGAAATTTTCCCGGAGTAGATAAATATAGAAAACAGAAGTCACTGATGGAAGAATCAGTCCGGTAAAGGTATTTCGCAAATTCAGTTCGGTAATCGTCTGAAAGTTGGTAATGACTACCAGCTCTCCCGGAATCATCATCAACGCCAGAAACAGGGTAAACAGAATGTTTTTACCAGAAAACTGAAGTCTTGCAAACGCAAAGGCAGCCAGTATGGTCACAAAGATCATCAAGGCGGTCGTGATCACCGTAAAGATGACGGTATTGATTAAGTAGCGGCCAAGATCGACAGCCGTAAAGGCTTCAATGTAGTTTTCAATGGTTGGCGACAGCGTAAAAAATGTCGGCGTATATTCGGCGTTATAGGCTCCATATTCCTTCAGAGAAGTCAGAACCATCCAGTAAAACGGAAATAATACAATGATTGCCCATAAGATCAGAAAGAACCAGGTCAGCGGCTTATGTTTTTTAAAGAATGTTTTCATAAAAACTCCTTAGCTGTAGTGAACGTGCTTTTTGGAAACCATCAGATTGATGACAGTGATTGTCAGCACGATCGCAAACAGAATGATGGCTGCTGCTGAAGCGTAGGAAGGATATCCCCCTCCGTCCCGATAAAGCATGTCAAAGACGTATCCAACCATCGTATTCATACCCGCCGAATTCAGATTGGTTCCAAATAAAGCCACTGCATCGGAGTAGGCTTTAAACGCGCCAATAAATCCGGTAATAATCAGATAAAACACGGAAGGTGAAATCAGCGGCAGGGTGATTTTATAGAAAATACGCCAGGGTCTGGTTCCATCCACCTTGGCGGCTGAATAATAAATCGGATTCACGCTGGCCAGAGCAGATGTCAGAATCAGAATCTTAAACGGCATAACGATCCAGATCGTATAGAAACAAAGCACAAACATCTTTGCCCAGTATGGTCCTTCAATAAAATCAACTCCCTGTCCGCCAAACATATGGATCAGCATATTCACAAAACCTTCTGAATACGGTGTCTGCTTAAAAAGAACCATAAAGACCATACCGACGGCCAGAGTATTGGTGACATAAGGCAAAAAGTAAATGGTCTGAAACAAGGAGCGGACCTTTTCAATCCGGGTTAAGGCAAAAGCAATCAGAAGGGCCAGTCCGGTTGATAAGGGGACCGTTACAATGACCAGTATGAATGTATTTAACAGGGCTCTTGAAAAATAGGGATCATGCAGGACGTAGTCATAGTTATATAAGCCCACTCCAAAAAAGCTCTGGCTTGCCGAGCTGTATCCTTCTTCGACTGAATAAACAAAAACGTCAATCAGCGGATAAATCATAAATACAGCAAGAAACAGGAAAGCCGGAAGCAGATACAGGAAGGCTTTCAGGTTTTGTTTTTCCATTATTCCTTCTCCATCCTTTTTAGATCCACTCGAATTCGTTTGCCGTCTTCTGGCTGAAACAGATAAACTTTATGGGGTTTGAGATCAAAGCGGACCTTGCCATGAGGAATATGTGTCCAGTCATCTGATGAGATGATGGCTCTGGCAATATCGTTTTTAAAAGCCGGATTCTTAAACAGAATGCTGATGTCGCGTCCGCTCACTTCAGGACGAACCAGTTCATTTTCCATCCGTCCATTTTCATCCAGAATGAATCCTTCCGGCCGAATCGCCACCACAACATCCTGATCCGGCAGCCCGCTGGCTTCAAGAACGGCATCCTCATTGATATACAGCTTCTGATCTCTGATCGTGCCTTCAAAAATATTGATTGGCGGAGTACCCAAAAACTGAGCGACAAACTGATTGGCTGGATCATCATAGACTTTTTGCGGCGAGTCAATCTGCTGCAGTTCGCCATCCTTCATCACAACGATCAGATCAGAGATACTCATGGCTTCATCCTGATCGTGGGTGACAAAGATCGTCGTAATTCCTGTTTCCTGTTGAATCCTGCGAATTTCTTCCCGCGTCTGCAGGCGAAGTCTTGCATCAAGGTTGCTGAGCGGTTCATCTAAAAGCAGGACTTTGGGCAGTTTGACCAAAGCGCGGGCAATCGCAACCCGCTGCTGCTGACCGCCAGAAAGTTCACTGGGTTTTCTTTCAAGCAACTCATCAATATGAACCAGTTTAGCCGCTTCTTCCACTCTTTTTCTCATTTCTTCTTTCGAAAGCCGATCTTTTCCTGTGAAGTTTTCCAGAGGGAAGCGAATATTTTCTTCAACGGTTAAATGCGGATACAGAGCGTAGTTCTGAAAAACCATGCCCACGCCTCTTTCTTCCGGAGGCAGATTGGTTACATCCTTATTTCCAAACAGAACTTTTCCGCTTGTGGGCTTAAGCAGTCCGCTGATCATATTGAGCGTTGTACTCTTTCCGCATCCTGAAGGACCTAATAGTCCTACCAGTTTTCCATCCGGAATGGTGAAATTAAAATCATCCACGGCGACAACTTCTTTTTTATTTTTTCTTCCTCGTCCCGGGAACTTTTTTGTCAGATTTTCTAAAACGATTTCCATCGTCAGTCTTCCTTTCCTTTTGTAAATTAAAACTCTATCCTGTCAGCCTTCTGCTAAGACCTTTATCTTTCTTTTGGAACATAAGCAATCAAAGATATTTTCAGATCCCGGCAAAATGCTCAGTAATGACAGCTTTAATTATGAATCCTTGTTAAACAAAATATGTTTCGTTCATTTTCTCTTTTGCTTGAACTGGCTTTATGATCGGCTTTTATCTTTGTCAGTTAAATCCCTCTTAAAAAACGAAATTACTGGCAGGAGAAAATGAGTCCTTATGCTAAGGATACCAAACAGACAAAATGGTTAACAGTTCGAAGACTAGCGGCCATACGTTCTATTGACCAGTTCCTTATACATAACCAATTAGAAAGCGAATAACAGGGCGATCAATAAAAAAGCGGGCAGATTCGATTAGTGTATTCTGCCCGCCGGTTTTCATTCAATCTAAAGTTCAGTTTTTTCGCCATCTGTATCCTTTGTTGATTCAGAGGCATTTAAGGTATGGTCTTTTGCATACTCTTCACGCATCGTTTCCTGCATTCTTGAAGCTTCCATGAATTCTTCAATGATCGCTTCGAGCTCTTCAGGATGATTCAGCGAAGAGACTCTGGCTTTAAAAGCACGGCTGGCTGGAAGACCTTTAAAATACCAGCTGGCCAGGCCGCGCATCTGAGCCATCGCATTCTTTTCTCCAGCATCTTCAATCAGAAGATTCATATGCTTTCTTAAAGCATTCATTCGCATTTCCAAAGTGAATTCATGCTTCTGACCTGTAAAGTAATCGGCGCATTCCTGAATCAGGAATGGATTTCCAACGATGCCCCGTCCAATCATCACCGCATCACATCCGGTCTGTTCCATCATGGCTTTCATATCTTCAACGCTGTGAATGTCTCCATTGCCAATCACAGGAATCGATACCGCTTCCTTGACCTTTTTAATCCAGGACCAGTCAGCCTTTCCTTCATACATCTGCGTTTTCGTCCGGCCATGAACCGCCACTGCACTTGCCCCAGCCTGCTCGGCTGCTCTGGCGAGCTCAACACAGTTGATGTGATCCTCATCAAAACCAGTCCTCATTTTTACAGTTACCGGTTTTTTGACTGCATTCACAACCGCTTCGATCAGTTTTTTTGCATAGTCGACATCTTTCATCAGATAACTTCCGGCTTTTGCCTTGATGACTTTGGTCACCGGGCAGCCCATATTGATGTCGATGATATCGCACTCAGTCTGCTGATCCAGATATTTTGCGGCATAGACGACCGATTCAATGTCGTGTCCAAAAACCTGAAAGGACACGGGATGTTCATTTTCGGAAGTCCTGCACATATTCTCAGTTCGATTCGAGCCATAAAAAAGGGCTTTGTCTGAAACCATTTCGTTGCAGACAAGCCCAGCTCCAAAGTCCTTGGCAACCGCCCGAAAAGCCCGGGTCGATATACCAGCCATCGGAGCGACTATGACAGGAATCTTAATCTCGACGTCCCGAATCCACACTGTCTTCGAGTTCCTTTGTCTCAGCCAGGTTTTTCAGGTTTTCATCCAGAATCTTCTGAAGTTCTTCTTCAGAAAATTGATAGGTTGTATTGCAGAAGTTGCAGGTCACTTCAGCCCCATGATCTTCATCAATCATTTCCTGCAGTTCACCTGGAGCAATAGAGGATAAAACACGTTCTGTTTTTTCTTTTGAGCACGGACACGAGAAGGCTACATCCTGTACTGAAAGAACATTGGCATCTTCAAACATGTCTTTGGCAAGAGCGCTCAGATCGCTGTCGTCATATTCTTCCATGATGGTTGACATCGGTTTTAAACCGGAAAGAACATGTTCACAAATTGAAATGTCCGTATCTGTCGCATCCGGCATCATCTGAAGCACCATGGCACCAGCTGCTTTTACCTGTCCGCCTGGTTCAACTTTGACACCGACAGAAACAGCGGTTGGAGTCTGTTCTGATAAAGTGAAGTAATAAGCGAAATCCTCTCCGATTTCACCACTCTGCAAAGCAACGGTACCTGACCAGTTATCTTCCATATGCAGATCTTTGGTCACAGTTAATGTCCCCGCATTGCCGACAATCGCACCTACATTAAGATGCCCATTGTTTAATGAATCGGCTTCGGCAAGCGGATTGGATACAAATCCGCGGACATCACCATTGGGGTAAGCATCGACGACAATCTGTCCAAGCGGACCGCCGCCGTTAATGTTAATGGTAAGCATCTCATGGGAATCTTTGAGCATGGCTCCCATGATTGAAGCCACACTGAGCACACGGCCTAATGCGGCTGTTGGGGTTGGGTTCAGATCAAAACGGTTTCTGGCCTCTTCGACCAGATCTGTAGAACGAACCAGATATAAACGAACTCTGCCTTCAAGAGCCAGAGCTTTAACGAGCTGATCTTTCACGATATGATCTCCAATCTTCCTTTTCAAGGAGGCTCACATGGCTTAATACAGATTTATTTAAACCCTGCTGCCATATGTTTTCGGTCTTATTATAACGAAAGCCCAGTTTTTCCTGCACTCGAATTGATTGAGTGTTCTTTGCAGCGCAGATGCAGTAGATTCGATGGATTCCATTATTCGCAAATAGATCATCGAAAATTGATTCAAGAGCTTCCCCCATAAATCCCTGTCCCCAGAAGGGTTTTCCAATCCAGTATCCGATTTCCATTTCATCCTTTTTCAGTTTGAAATGCCCCATCGATTCTGGCATCAGGGAGACTGAACCAATCACTTTAGAACTTTCTTTTTCCTCAATCGCAAAAGCCCAGGGCTTTCTATACCCTGTGGCAATCATTTCAAGTGCTAAAAACAAAGAAACCACTGGTTTCCAGCCAGTAGGCAAAGCGACATCTGGATCCTGTCCCCATTTTTTCAGCCAGATGGCATCTCTTTTTCTCCAGGGCCGGATAATCAGCCTCTTTGTTTCATAAATAGACTTAACCATACCTTTCAATGGTAGAATTATTAATCCATTTATGAAAGCATCCATTTTTAATCGGTCCATATTTGTAATAATCCGCTTCAAAATCAACAAAAAAACGCAGAACATATTCAGTTTATGAACTGCGTTAAAAAACTTTTTTGATTATTCATGCGTTTATTGACTGCCTCATCAGAGGTTTTGAATCCTCCATGCTTTTTGAGTCGGAATCTGATCAAAGAGAGTTTTTATCCTTTTGACATCGATCACATCACGATCATTTCCTGCACGATCGGAGATAACGCGGCCGTACAGGAGTAGTGAAAAGATGCGGGTTCATTGGCAACGGCATTAAATACCGTATTTGTTCTGTCTCATTGACATTTACAAACCAATTTTCGGGTCTTCTTTTCAATTTCCGGATCGTTAATCACGACGTGATAGTTCATTCATCGCATCATCGAGGGACTTGCGATCCATTTCTGGAGCAGGAACATCTGGTAATGAAGGTTTTTCAGAAGAATCTGAAGACTTATTCTGACCATCCGGTTCGTCCTTACTCAAATCGAGCTGCGTTTTCTGCGGCTCATCCTTTTTTGGTTCCGGAAGAGCTGGTGCATTTGGATCCGTCAGCTGACCATAATTCATCAGATTCGTAATCTCTTCATTAGTCAATGTTTCATGTTCATACAGGGAATGGGCAATCAGATCGAGCAGATTTCTGTTTTCTGTCAGGATCTTGCGGGCCATGGTATGACAATCATCAATGATTGAGCGAACTTCACGATCAATTTCTGTAGCGACACCTGCAGAGTAGTCGCTTCCCTTGGTGTAATCCCTGCCAAGGAATACATTCCCCTGTGGATCGGCATACTGAATTGGTCCTAAAGAAGACATACCGTAAACACGAACCATGTTTTTAGCAATGCTGGTCAATTTTTCAATATCGTTAACCGCACCCGCAGAAATTTCGCCAAAGACGAGTTCTTCAGCGGTACGGCCGCCAAGCAGTCCGGTAATCTGAGCGATCAGCTCGGATTTGCGGTTAAAGTATTTTTCTTCTTTTGGCATCATCAGATTGTATCCGCCGGCATCTCCACGTGGAATGATCGTCACTTTCTGAACGATGTCGGCATCATCAAGTTTTAAGCCAATAACGGCATGTCCAGCTTCATGATATGAAACCAGCCACTTATCTTTATCCGTATACTTTTTCGACTTTTTCGCCGGCCCCATCATGACGCGGTCAATGGCTTCATCGAGATCATCCTGAGTGATGACTTTTTCCTTGTTTCTTACCGCAAGAATCGCACCTTCATTTAAAACGTTGGCCAGATCGGCTCCGGAAAAGCCAGGAGTTCTTCTAGCGAGACCTTCCAGGGAAATGGAAGGAGCCAAATGTTTATTGCGGGCATGAACCTGCAGAATTTCTTTTCTTCCTTTTACATCTGGAAGATTGACTGTAACGCGTCGGTCAAAACGGCCTGAACGCATCAAAGCCGGGTCTAAAACGTCTGGCCGGTTGGTAGCTGCCACAATAACAATTCCATTGTTATCGGTCATACCATCCATTTCCACAAGCAGCTGGTTAAGCGTCTGTTCACGTTCATCGTTTCCACCGCCCATACCGGCTCCACGCTGTCTTCCGACCGCATCGATTTCATCGATGAAGACGATACAGGGAGCGTTTTTAGCCGCGGTCTTGAACATGTCACGTACCCGGCTAGCACCTGTACCAACAAACATTTCGACAAAGTCAGAACCAGAAATGGAGAAGAATGGAACATTGGCTTCTCCGGCTACCGCCTTGGCAAGCAGTGTTTTACCAGTTCCAGGAGGACCGACCATCAGGATTCCCTTGGGAATATGAGCGCCCATGTCAGTAAATTTCTGAGGGGAGCGCAGATAGTCGATGATTTCCTTGACTTCTTCTTTTTCTTCATCGCATCCAGCGACGTCCTTAAAACGGGTTTTTACGTTCGTTTCCACACGCGCCTTAGATTTAGCAAATTCAAAAGCCTTGTTATTGCCGCCTCCGCCCATGTGAGCAAACATAAAGTAGAAGAAAACGGCAATTAAGCCAAGGGGTAAAAGCTGGCCCAGAATTGTAGCCCATAAGGCACCGGAATCCGGATCGGTAATCGTAACGGTACCGCCATCTTCACGAACCTGATCGCTGACCCATTCGAGGTTTTCTTCAGTGTTTGGAATAATGACATTAAAGCTTGTCGGCTTTCCATCTTTGGTATAAGTTCCTTCGACTTTCAGAACTGTATCCTGAATATCAATGGTCGCATTCTTGAATGTTGCATCCTGGGCCGCCTGCTGAAACTGAGTGTAGTTCATATGGTTGACCGAGCCCTGTGTTGAATACATGAACAGGGAGAATACGATTGTGATAATAAAAATCGTCGGGAGGTAATTCAGCCATTTCTTCAATGCAAATCCCCCTTTCTTATGAGATTTTTTCGCTGTCAAAATCTGAAAATTCAGATTTCAGGTGCTGTGAACGAACAAAAGACAGAACATCCCTTCTTAAGATATTCTGCTTTTTTCGCTTTTATTCGTTTTTACTCGTAGATTTCTTCTTTGAGGATTCCGATGTAAGGCAGGTTTCGATACTTCTGGTTATAGTCAAGACCATATCCAACGACAAAAGCATCTGGAACCTTAAATCCAACATAGTCCGCCTCGATATCAACTTTACGGCGGTCTGGTTTATCAAGCAAAGAAACGATGCGTACCTCATTGGCTCCCTTGTTATAAAAGAGCTGTTTTACTGCTTTTAAGGTGCGGCCTGTATCGACGATGTCTTCGACAATCAGGACGTTTTTATTGCGGCTTGAAAGGTCAAGGTCCTTGTCGATCTTGACATCACCGGATGATTCCGTTCCCTCATAGGAGCTGACTGAAATAAAGTCAATTTCAATGGCATGATGAAAATACTTAATCAGTTCGGACATGAAAGGCACACTTCCCTTCAGCAATCCGACGACAAGCGGGGTAATTCCATCGTTTTCATAATCAGCTTCAATCTGAGCGGCCAGTTCTCTGCAGCGCTGCTCAATGTTTTTTTCACTGATAATAATTTCTTTAATATCGTTGCTGATGGGTGTATCACTCATTGTCTGAATCCTCACTTTTCGTTCGAGAGACCTTATTCTGTTCTGAATTAGTCAGAGAAAATAATACCATACCGTATGGACAGTTTTCTTTAAAATGTTTAATATCCGCTCCGGTTTGCGGCATAAAAATAACTTTTTGTTCCTTATTCTTCAGAATCGGGAAATCTGCTCTGCTCTCTTTGGGAATTTTTTTATCGACGAAGATTCGAGCGATCTTTTTTCTTCCATATCTCAGATCGATTCGATCTCCATTCTTCATTCCTTCGATGGTTATTGGAAAGTCAGGATCCTTTACAAAAAATGATTCCATTCTGTTTTCAGGCTTTTGAAAACGGATTTTCCATTGATCTGAAATAACGAATTCCTTCTGGCTGCTGACAAGATCTTCAAGTTCCTTTTGAGAATGGATGACAATTGGCATATTCTGAATCAATGGTCTGATCTTGCTGCCTGCAGACTGATCTGTGTTTCTTCTGTTTCTATTGATTTCGAATAAATGATCACTGTTTTTGTTATGATCAATAACATTCTCTTTTAATTTAAGGACGATCAATGGATCTTCCTTACAATGTTTTTGAGTCTTAAATTGTTGATTTTGCCTGGTGTTTCGTCCAGTCAGTATCCTTTGAATTCGAACAGGAACAGTTTGGTTCTGTTTTGCATCTAAACCGGATTCAGACCAATCTTCATTTTTATCCATCTTTGTTATCCATGAATCTTCATTCAGACTGTTTTGATGATCCAAAGTTTTCTGAATGATTCGATCTGGAAGCCGGATTTCAAAGGAGCCATGACTTGCAAGCTGACGCAACGCTTCCTGAAGCGACTTTTTTGAGAGATGAACAGCGCAAAAATCTGAAATCATTCGATCCAGAACAAGCCATTGAATCTCTTCATTTTCCTTATTGAAGAGTGATTTTTCTTCGATAATCCGGGTAATTCTCTTATGCAGATCGTCCAGGTTTTTATTTTCAATTTCAATCTGATATAGAAGCTGCTGTCTTTGATTCAAAGACAGCTTTTCAATTTTCTGGTGTCGGATTCGATTGCGTAAATAATCATCCGATAAATTGCTTTCATCAATTCCATAAGGAATCTGATGATCAATGCAGTAATCTTCAAGTTCCTGTTTCGTCCACAAAAGAAGGGGTCTGATCAGCGTCAGAGACTTTCTATTTGAATAAAAAGGCAGCCCATAGTGCGATGGAATACTCTTTCTTTGTTTTTGCATCAGATAGGTTTCAATGTGATCATCCTGTTGATGAGCAATCAAAAGATGCTTTGCCTGATATTTTCTGGCACACGCTTCAAAAAAGTCATAGCGAAGATCCCTGGCCCAGGCCTGAAAATTTCCGGTGACTTTTTTGCTGTCTGCCTTTAAGAGTTCAAATTGAAGATGGTGTTTTTTACAGAATTCTTCTACGATCTTTTCATCACGGTCTGCCGTATCCCGATGCTGATAATTGACATGGCAGACAACAATCTTTGCGTTCTTTAAAAGTTTTAAATCTAAAAGCGAAAGATCAGGCCATTTCTGATCTGTACAGGCCTGTTTCTGATCATTGAAATTTTTGATATTTTCAGCTTTATCTGCTTTTCTTTTTTCTTTGATTAGAAGATCGAGCAAGGCCATGGAGTCTGGACCGCCGCTGACTCCGACCAGAATGGATTTTTCAGGTTCATCCATGGATTGATTCTGCAGGGTAATGTTTTTGTTCTGGTTATTTTGTTTCATCTTGAAAGAAGTTTATGGATCCTTATCTTGAATCGCAAGAATTCAAAGCGGAAATCTGATTTTTGGTTTTGTTTCTTTTCTGCTGCAGTTTCAATCATTCTTCAAACTGCTTTTCGGCCTTCATCCAGAATGGTCTGATTTCAATGGATGCCACCTGAAGATTTTCGGTATATAAACGGGCAAGTACGCCAAATACAATCAAAGCTTCACCAAAAATCACAGCCAGCCATACCTGAAACAGAAAAGAACAGATTGGAAGCAGCAGAAAAACCAGAGCAGTTTTGATCGAGTCTGGATTTATTTTTATGATCAATGAGAAAAACAGGAATAAAAAAGCCAGGATCAAAACTGGTTTCCAATCCGGAACCAGACCTAAAAGCACTCCAAAAGTCACCGCTATTCCTTTTCCCCCATGAAAATGATGAAAGCAGGAATAGATGTGACCAAAAACCGGTGCTGCAAGCACAAGCGAAAATCCCAATCCATTCATTGCAGTTTCCGGGCACAGGTGCAGATATAAACTGACTGGGATGACTCCTTTTAATATGTCTCCCGTTAAGGTAAGCATTCCTGCCTGAAAGCCGCCTTGTTTAAAGGCATTAAAAGTTCCTGGATTATGATCTTCACTTGCTGCACTCAGATTTCCTTTATGAAATAGTTTCTGAGCCACATCAATATAAAGGACGCTGCCAGAAAGATAGCCAAAGATCACAAATATGGTTGTTTCAAGAACAGAATTATTCATTTTGCAGTTCCTCTTCTTTATCGATAGATCTGATATGACATTTCGTTTTTACTGGATGTCCTGATCATCGTTTGTTCTATTGTTTTTTTCATTGTAGAAGAGAAAACTCAATCCACACCTTTTGATGCTTTTTCTTAATTGTTAATCTTCATAATTTGTTGACTTAACGAATTCTCGAATAAGCCACTCCAAAAAGCCTATCTCGTTTTTTCGAAATAGGCTTTAGTACTATTTATAAAAATCTTTTTTTATTTACGGCTTCGATCAGCGCATTTTCATTGCCTGAGACAATTTTTACAGGAACATTGAGCTGTTCAGAAATCATCTGCGATAATCCAAAGCATTCGCTCAATCCGCCTGACAGGTAAACCGGATGACGCAGTACACGGTCCATCAAATCTGGTCCGTTCTGGGCAATCAATGTTTTGATCCATAAAATAATCTGATCAATGACTGATCTCATCGCCGGCCACAAATCATAGGCGTCCAGAGATATTCGAACATACTGTCCGGATTGATCAAGCGCTGTAAAAGAAAGTCCGGGATTTCTTCCCTGACTGAAAGCCTTTGAAGCGGCCAATCGTAAGGCGCTGGCATCTTCGGCATAGAGAAGAGCTCTGTATTTGTTGGCGATATAATCCATAATCGCTTCATCCATCTGAGCAGCTCCGTAGATGATCTTCTTATACAGGATTGGTTTTCGACCATGCATCACTGCAATTTCCGTACAGGAATGACCTGCATGAATGTTAAGTGAAAGCTCTTTTGACATCAGTTCCATGGTCTTTACAAATGAGATCTTGCGAAATCCACTCTGAGCCGCCAGTCTTGAGAAGACTTCCCTGTCTTCTTCCGTACAATCCAGCGGAAGAATCACTAACAGATTGGCTCTTGTGTTCTGAACATCTATCCTGGCCTGTTTTAACAGTTCCCGAAACAGAATACTGATGTCCATATAGGCTTTACCCTGTGAATATGGAACTCTCATCATGGATGCTTCAGAAGTAAATGAAGCCTCGATAGCCTGGCTGCCGACCAGCGTGTTTCCATTGACCTGACATTGGCAGGTTCGAATGGAAGTAATTTCTCCAGTATCAGGATTATAGAGCCTGAATGTATAGCTTCCCGGATCGAGGATGTAATTTTTGCGGATCAGTCCCATGCCCTTCTACCGTCCTAGTCCGTTATAGACTGTGAGCATCAAAAATGCCTGTGTACACAAATAGGCACTGACTAAAGACAGGATAAAAAGAAGGATATAGATCTGCTGCACATTATTGGTCTTGCAGAATTTCTCGAATTTAACACAGGAAAACGCATAAAAGCTGACGCCAAAAAACAGAAAAAACGCCGCCATCTGCAAGATGGAAACATTCATGATTCATCCTTCCTTTCAAAGTTGATTTATGATGATTTATGATGATTTATGATTCGGTATGACTTTTTAAAATCAGATCAACTGTCAAAGCAGCAAACTATTCTTCCATCAGACCGATGATCGCTCTTTTTACAAATGGATAGCGGTCTTTGAGCTTTTTTTCAGCCTGTTCCAAAACTTCTTCATCAACTGAAAAGCCCATCATGACACTGCCGCTTCCAGTCATCATCACCCGGACAATGCCTTCATCATTCATTTCTTCCTTAATTTCCTGCAGGATGGGCAGCTGCTCAAAAGCTGGCTCTTCCAAAGCGTTAGCCATCGTCGAATACAACAAAGCAGGATCTTTTTTAATCAGAGCATCTTCAATGATATCGATGTCATAATGAACCGGTTTTTCCAGTTCATCAAAGACTCTGAAACATTCCGGAGTCGAGATGCCTTCATCAGGCTGTATCAGAAGAACTGGAATCTGCCAGTCCGTAAAGATCGGTTCAGTTTTTTCACCAAATCCCTTGACCCTGGCATAACCGGATAAAAGGCAATAAGGAACATCCGCTCCTACTTTCGCACCGATTTTCTGCATCTGATCCATACTCAGATTGAGGCCTTCAAGACGGCTGATCGCCTTGATTAAAGCAGCCGCATCGGCGCTTCCTCCTCCCATTCCCGCCTGCGAAGGAATTCCTTTATGCAGCGAAATTTTGTAGAAATGGCGGATGGGGTAAGTTTCTCTGAGCAGCTCCATCGCTTTGGAAAGTGTATTGTTCTCTGGCAGCTGTTCATTTGAGCATTTGATTTCATCCTGAACAGGATTTTTTGAAGGCGAAATTGCCTGGATTTCCATCTCATCAAATACATTGACCGGAGCCATGATCATATCGAGTTCATGATAGCCATTTTCCAGTCGATTCAGGACATCCAGAGCCAGATTCACTTTGGCAGGGATTTTAATCTTCATCCTTCATCACCTCAAACAGCCTGATAAAATCGGAAAGCTCGAGTTGCTGGGCTCTTGTATTTAATGGGATCCCTGCTTTTTCGAGAATTGCGGAAGCTGCTTCTTTATCTTTCATATATTCCTGCAAATTGTTATAGATGGTTTTACGGCGCTGCGTAAAACAGGCTTTTACCAGCTCAAAGAATTCCTTTTCCTGTTCGACTGGAATTGGATGGTCATTTTTAAAGGTAAACTGCAGTACGCTGCTTCCAACATTGGGACTTGGCCAGAAGACATTGCGGTTAACATCCATAATCTTTTTGATATCCGTCCGGTATTGAGTAATGACCGATAAGGCATTGTATTCCTTGCTTGATGGCCTGGCCGCAAAACGATCTGCCACTTCTTTTTGCATCATGACGGTAATGGCATCTACCGGATGAGTGGCTTCAAAAAGTTTAAAGAGGATTGGAGTTGTGATATAGTACGGCAGATTTCCGGCAAAGCGAACCTTCTTATTCTGCTTTTCAAAATCTTCCAATACCTTATCCACATCCGTTTCCAGAAAATCCTGCAGAATGACTTTAAGATGATCGCTGTCTATTTCCTTTTCAAGTATCGGTGGAAAGCGGGGGTCGATTTCATAAGCCACCACTTCGGGAGCGTACTCGCAAAGATACTGGGTAAGGGCCCCTATACCCGGGCCGATTTCAATGACAGATGCACCTTCATTACCGCAGGCTGCCTTTGCAATTTTATCGACGACACCTGGTTCTACAATAAAGTTCTGTCCAAAACTCTTTTTGGTCTGCGCCTGGTATTTTTCCTGTATTTCACGCGTTCGTTTTTTTGTCGCAATGGGCTGTTCAATCATTCAAGCACCTCTTCTATCTGTTCGCGGGTAATTCCCGCTTCATTCAATCGTTTAAATGCGGTCTTCGCGTTGCATTTTCCAAGATGAAACGCTTCGGTCACTTTCTGTCTGCGTAAGGCATCTCCAGTCAGCCCTAAATCAAGAAAGTCCTCTCTGGACAGAGTAGAATTGCCTTCCATGAAGGTTACGCAGGATTTCAGAGCCTTCTCAAGATCTTCCTTTCCTGCATGTTCAACACCGACTTTTTTATCTGTTTTTGCCTTCGATTTGGCAATAAAAGCGTGTTTGGCCTCCGGAATTCTTTCCTTGATCAGCCTTCGTATATGTTCTCCCGCTGTATCTGGGTCCGTAAAGACAATGATTCCCCGTCTATTGGCTGCGGCTTCGATTCGATCGAGCACCTCTTTGGAGACGTGATCGCCTCCGGTTTCAATCGTATCGCAATCAAAGAACGTCTTGAGCTTGGACGTATCGTTCTTTCCTTCAACAACAATCATCTCTTTGATTTTTTTCATCAAATTCCACTTCCTTCAGTATTTCTTTCATTCGATTAAATGAATTCTTATTCTGTTTTTAGAACATCTTATACATTCAACAATTCATTAACGATCCACGTCTTTTCCTGATCCTGTGAATCCTATGTTTGAATTCAGTCCTTTTCAGACTTCTTCATCAATATCCGGTACCGTAAAGCCGCGGCCCCTGACTTCATGCACGTCTGTCACCACAATAAAAGCCTGAGAATCAATTTCATTAATGGCATCTTCGACCTGAGAGTATCGTCTTGAAGGCATCACGCACATTAAAACCGGACGTTCCTGATTGGTCCAGGCTCCGGTAGCCGGTAAAATCGTAACCCCGCGCGAAATCTGCGTAAGCAGAAAATCGCGGATCTCTTTCCAGTGATCGGAAATAATCATGACATTTTTAGCTGCGTTGCTTCCAGCGGTCGAGGTCCAGTTGATTGCATAACTCATCGCGAAAATGGAAAGAAGACCCGTTAAAAACGAATTCAGCCCATACACGTATAATCCGGCAAGAATCGTCAGCGAATCAACGACCATTACGCAGGTATTCAATCGGACATGACTTAATCGATGCAAAATCAGAGCCGGAACGTCCATTCCGCCTGTACTTCCTCCAACCCGAAAGACCAGACCCAAACCAAAACCCATGATAAGTCCCGCATACAAAGCCGAAAGCAAAGGATCCACATGAGAAAAAGCCGTTGTATCAAGGGTAGAAAAAAGGGAAATGAAAATCGGATAACAAAGCGATGAGATCAAAGATCGAAGGGCAAACCGATTCCCTAAAACTGTCCATCCTAAAATAAATAAGGAGATGGTCAGAATATTGATCAGATTCACCTGGGAGATCGGCAGAAAGTGACCCAGGACCATAGCCACTGTAGCGGTTCCGCCTGAAAGAATATTTCCAGGAAGAATAAAGAAACTGACAGAAAAAGCGACCAGCAGGTTGCCGACAAGGATCATTATCAAATTTTTTAACCAGTATTTTTCCTGCAATTTCTTTAGCATGTAATCTCCTCCCAAAACTAAAAAGCACTCTTCTATCATTGTATTGAGCTTTTTTCTTCATTCCAATCTTAATTCACGAAAAGTGCTTTTCGAACTTTATGCTCATCGACTCATTTTTTTCCATTAAAGCCTGTGAGGATTAAAACCAGAGATGGCTCAAGCTTGAACACTCAATCATAAAAACACAGAAAAGAGCAAATCCTGATTTTTCTTAGGATTTGCTCTTCAGTTTACTTTCTTCTGCTCCAGCCCTTTTAACTTTTGAATCCAGAATCTTTTTGAGGGCTGTTCTGATCTTATACAACCTTTTTGCATAATCTCAGAGTGGATACCTGAAAAAGATCTTCAATTTAAACCTTATTCGGCCGATTCCATCAATGAAATTTTATAGGTTCCATCCGCCTGCTTTTTTGAGAGCACCTGAATCTGCAGATCAGTCTGAGGCAGCGCCTTTAAGTCTTCCTTGACATCGGCATAGTAATCTTTCATTTTCATCGCCCGCAGAAAATTATCCGCTTCTTCCTGCGACTTTTCATTGACCATATTATTCAGTTCTTCAAGATGACTGGATACGTATTCCTGAATGGCTTCATTGTATCTGGTCTCATCGCGTGGCTGAAGCTTTGAAAAATCTGCCGTCTGAATACGAACCAGAAATGCCGCATCGTCATGATCGGCGACGCTGTCTTCAATTGCGTATTCTCGAACATACTGAGCCGCGCTTGCCGAGTAGTAATCCTTCATGATGTCCTGAATCTCTTTGGGTTCATTTTTAATGGATTCATCAAATTCTTTCTGTTTTTCCTTCAGTGCAAAAAGATCCGGCATTTCTTCTTCGCAATAGGTGTATGCTTTTGCAACATTTCCATCCTTCAGGCTGGAAAAATAACCAGTCACGGCAGCTCTGGCCTCCTTGATGGATGGGGAAGATTCTTTGCTTTCCTCAGTTTCGTTTTTTAAATCAGCTGAAGTGCTCTGATTTGTCTGGTTTGATGTATTTTGTGACTGAGCCGGCTTCATGAACATCGAAAGTCCCGAAACAATCAGACCGGTACTCATTGCCAGAATCAATATGATCCCGATCACTCGATTTTTTGTACTAGATTTCATGTCTGTAATTTATCAGGTACAGATATTTTTTTCTACCTTACTCAAAGGACTCTTACTGAACAGTTCATCGAAATATCAGTAAACGAAAAAGGATATCCTCTCCAATACAGAATGGATATCCCCGAGATTGATCAATAATGATGTAATTTTTGGCGCTTATTCGCAGGCAAATACGTCCTGATCCTTGATCTGATCGATCACTTCTTTATAGGTTGGCGCTGATTCGTCTGTGATGCCAAGTGTTTCAGGCGTTGCGGTTAAAGAGACAAGAACGTTTTTATCTCCGACTTCAACATTCATTTCAGCCTGAGATTCATCGATTTCGCCGCCAAAAGTCTGAGTTACAAATTCTTCAATGGCCCCTTTGTCAGAAGTATCCACACCCGATGTTTCCAGATAGGATAAAGGAATATCTACTTTGACTGCCATTGCATCGACTTTATCATTTTCAGATGGTGCGCTGATTTCAACCGACATTTTCATTCCGAGAATATCAGTTGAGCAGGTAGTAGATACCTTTTTTGATGAACTGCATCCAGATGCCAAAAGCAAGGCAGCACATAAAGCAGCAGTGAAATAACGTTTTTTCATGGAAATTTAATTCCTCCTTAATTCATTTCTCTAGGGATTATGGTGTCAGAATCGTACCTCAAAGTAAATAATGTTCGATCAACCTTTTCGAAATTCGTCACAATTCTTTCCTTATGACTATTCATTATTTTCAATATTTATAACCATACAGTTTGAAATCAGATATGAAATTTGCTTGTCCTGTAAGTTAGTAAAAAACGTGTTCTGAATGCAAAAAGTACCGATAATGCAGGCTGCAGTTATGCCTTCTCGTTCTATTCGGCGTTCTATACTGCGGCATCCTGCTTTCAAATTTCAGAGTAAAGTTCAAAATCGAAACATTAGCTTCTCAAAGAGCAGATAATACAGGTAAACAGGCGTCTGTATTCATCCATGAATATTTCGCCAATGCATAAATCATATGGAGGTCACAAAATGGAAACCACAAATTCAAATCAACTGTTTCATCCAGAAAATGATGGAATGATCTATCAAAATTCACCAGACAATAAGGCGCGCTTTGTTCTTGGAACAAGAGGAAACAACCCTCTGATCGTTATGAGCATCAATCCTTCTGTCGGTGCTCCGGATGTAAAAAGTCCGACCGTAGGAACCATTGAGCACATTGCCAAAGACTATGGATACGATTCCTGGATTATCCTTTGTCTGTATCCGCAGCGTGCAACTCATCTTGATGAACTGGATGAGATGACAAATGCCAATTGGGTTAAAGAAAATGAAAAAGTGATCCGCGAAGTCTTTGCTCATTATCCAGATCATAAAATCTGGGCTGCCTGGGGAACACACTACAAGCATCGCTACTATTTTCCTGAACTGCTTTCAAGTATCGCCAAAATCGCCGAGGAATATCATGAAAGCTGGATGCATTATGGACCACTCGATGAAGGATATCTTCCACAGTACTGCCTTTATCTGGATAATGGAGAAGGATGGTATCCATACGATGTCAACAAGCTGCTTTCACAGAGTTTCTGAAGCAGGAATTTCAGCCAGCTCATTTTGAACCTTCCAAAAATCAGGAAATTCATAAAAGAAAAGCGCTGACCTGAAACAAGAACCTGAAGAATAAGGAAATTTACAAAGAAAATTAAGAAAGAAAGAAAGGAATTTGAAAAGCTGATGATTTATCTTGCAAGTGATTCAAAAAGCCGTAATCTGCTTGATCAGCTGATTGGACGGCTTCAAAACGACTGTCAAATCAAGCTTCAGGATGAAGATTTTGAAATTCTCGAAGCGGATGTTCCCCCTGGCAGAGATCAGGATTTTAAGGATCAGGATTTTGAAGAAATGAGTCTGTTTTCCCTGTCCTGTCTGATGGCTGAAAAAATACGAAAGAATCCACAGGTTCATCGCGGAGTCTTTGTCGATTCCTATGGCGTTCTGCCTTTTATAGTGAGCAGTAAATTCCCAAAAATTATCTGCGCACTGGCCAGCGATGAACACAGCGCAAAAATGACCCGCGATCACAACAATGCCAATCTGATCACTTTAGGATCGAAACTGGTCGGAGAAGATGTCGCCTTCTCGATCATCAAACGGTTTTTACTCGGAAAATATTCTGGAGGCAGACATCAGATCCGCATCGATATGCTCAATGCATTAACACCAGAAGAAAACAGCGAGGTCAGTTTATGATCATCGCAGTCGGGTGTGATCACATTGTCACTGAAATCAAGGACGATTTAAAAAAGCTTCTGGAATCAAAAGGCCATCAGGTACTCGATGCAGGAACATACGATAAAGAACGAACTCACTATCCGATCTATGGCCGCAAAGCTGCTCATTTAGTCACTGAAAACAAAGCAGACCGGGCAATCGTTCTTTGCGGAACCGGAGTAGGTATCTCCAATGCGGCTAATAAGGTCAATGGTATTCGCTGCGTTCTGGCCAGTGATCCAGTCCTGGTTCAATATGCCAGAAAGAATCTGGATGCCAATGTTCTGGCTTTTGGGGGCCGGGTTATCGGTCCTGGAGTGATCGAGGATCTGGTTGATGTTTTTCTTGAAACTCCATTTGAAGAAAACAAACATACCGATTTGATCAGACAGATCGATCAGCTGCGCTTTGAAACAGATTTAAGTCATCCAGAACTGTTTGATCCTTTCCTAAATGACTGGGAAGCGGGAAATTATCACGACTGAGCCATTCCATTCCACCTATATTTCATCCTGTATTTTTTATTGTTTCCTATGCCATCACGTTTATCAGGTTTCGTCTGATCATTGTCACAGACGAAACCTTTCTTTTTTGCCTGTTTTCTTCTCCTGCTGCTTCTGCTATCGCTTGATTTGTGATTTTACTTTCGCAACTCTTCCATTTATTCTAAAAAGGATACTGTTTTATAACTTCTATATAGGATTTCTATCGTATTTCTTTGAAAAGATTTCTTTGATCTATGATATGACTGATTATTCATTCTGACTTATCAAATAATTTTATCTGGCTTCAGTTCAGATTTTTTATAGATCAAACATAAATAATGACAATTAATCGTTTACGATGAATACTGCGAGGTATGCCTATGAAACCAATTACTATTCTTGCTCCGGGTACTCTGCATCTTCCTCTATACGCAAAGATGTATGAAATGCTCGGAAACACGACCAACATTCGCCTGTTAAGTCTGGATTCCTGGCTTCGCGAGCAGGTTGAATTTCCAATTCAGAATAATCTTTCGCTCTTATATCAATACAGGAAGCAATTATCTTCATTATCTGCGGCGAATTCCTTTTTTGAATCGCGTGAAGACTACGACTTTTTAAGAGACTGTCTTGACTTTATGTCCAAATTTTTCCTGTATGAACTTTCGATAGAAGACCTTCCCCAGAATACAAAACGGGATAAGGATCTTCTTGAAGTCATTTCATTATTGAAGGACATCCCAAGAATCGAGCAGGCTTATGTTTCAACCGATTTTGAAAGGCTCGATCTGTCCGGTCTATGGATTCTCGATAAAAATTATTCCATTGAAGAGATGAAGATTTTAGAGCGCTTAAAAAAAGGAGGCGCCAGAGTCTTAAAATCCATCGACGAAATTTCCGGATTCTCCATGGATGCAGCAAATCCGTCAAAAGATTTAAAAACCAATCCAGATAAGGATCCACTTTCAGAGAGCCTTCTACCCACCAACCGGTACTACTGGTCAACGAGCAATCCGCGCACTCAGATGGAAATCATTGCCGATACGATCATTACTGAAAACATGAGTGCGGAAGATATTTTTATTGTTTTAAGCCGGCCAGAAGATGCAAGTGTGCTTTCTCAGGTCTTTGAAGCCAGAAAAATCCCATTGACCTTAATGAGTGAACCAAGTATTTCACCTGTTCTATCCCAATGGAAAGCCGCTCTTTTATTTGTTGCTGACAAGTCCAGAGAAAATTTGATGAATCTGCTTAAGGAACTTTATCCGCAAACGAGTACTCAGTTAAGAAACTATATGGATCTCTTCCCGGAAGGTTCAGATCTTGAACATCTCGAGTATGCGCCCAACCCGCTGATCAGTGAATTCGAATTTGAAAACATGCGGTCGATGGAACTTCAGATGCAGCCCTGGCTGCCCATCTTTGAAAAAATGAAAACCTGGAAAGCCAACGATGCCACCATGCTGGATATTGGTGACTTGATTCAGAAAGCCAATCCCTCTCCCTCTGAAGATGACATCCGCATTTTTGATGGAATCAGCCGGCTGTATGGCGATGTTCGAAGTGAAATTCATTCTGAACTGGATTTGCCGCTGCTCATCCGTCATCTGGATTCATTGTATCCAAACTCAGCGCTCTCAGAATGCACAGGAGTTCTGGCTGGAAGCAAGAAAGAGATTTCTCCATTACATAAAACCGTCTTCTATACGGGTGCAGACGCGGCTCATTTTCCTGCCTTCTCAATGAATGGCGGAATTTTCGATGAAGCTTACATGCAGAAGATCAAAAAAGGATATCCTTCTCTTTCAGATCGCCTGTCATTGCAGCGAAATGCTCTGTTTCATTCCCTGGAAATCCCCAAAGAACTATATGTGATGGTTCCTCAGGCCGATTATGAGGGAAAAAGCAGCGATACGAGTTATGAGATGTTTACCTGGATGAATGCTCATCCTAAATTTCAGCACTGGAAAGATTCTTCCTGGTACATCAAACCGGACTTTTCCTTATCTGAAGAAATCAGCTCGCAGCTCTTTTTTCCGGAGAAGACTTTTAATGCCTCTCTTTCTTCACTCAACGCCTATGATATGTGTCCATTGAAGCATATGCTTCAGTACGGACTCAAACTCAAAAAGCCTTATGTTCTTGAAGAGCGTCTGGAAGTCAAAGCTGAAATTTTAAAGGATGTCATCGAATCCTCCAATCTCTGGTATCAAAGACCCGTCTGGGCTTTATCAAAAGAAGAGGTTCGGTTTCTGGTTTCAAGACAGTTTGAATTTGCCCGTAAAGTCTTTAAGGATAAAACCGAAGCCCTGGAAATTCTTGAACTGGAATATGTTCAGAAAATTTTAGAAATGGTTCGGATTTTAAGACCCATCACCAAAAAACTCAACGCCAGTCTCATCCCCGATCAGGCGAAAATAAAAATTTCTGAAAACAAGGATGGAATGCAAATGGATATTGAGGGCTTTGTCAACCGCAGTTCAAAAAACCGAACTCCATTTTTGTTAGTCAACCCGGAAAATGGAGAAACATCAGGCAGCTGTGAAATCACTCCTGATTCGGATCAGAATGACCGCTCTGCTTTTCATGAAGCAATGGCTGCCCTCGATGTGAGCCTTTCACAAAAACCCGTCCAGAATAAAGCCTTCAGCATCTCGATGGGACGGGGTAAAAAACCGGTTTGTGCCAATGAGTTTACTCATGAACAGCTCGATCAGGAATTTATTACTCAGTTTTTAAAAGATGCCATCAAAGGTCAGAATATGCCTGAAACGGATACCTTTGAAGGAGAAGTCATTCGCAAAAAGACGCCTTCCTATGAAAAAACGATGGAACAGGCCAGAAGCGCGGCCGATGATTTCATCAAGAGCCTTTCCCATGGCTGTGTTCTTCCGCTGCATAAAGCCAATGCCTGTAAATTCTGCGCTTTTAAAAGCATCTGCCGAAATGGATCACAGGAAAGAACTCAGGAATCCACCAGACAGGCATTTGCCGAATACGATCGAAAAAACGAACTCGCCGCTAAAAAAGCAGGCAAAGCAGATCATAGGCATCCAGTCGAAGCCTCTGATCACGAAGATCAGGATTTAAATGAAACAGAAAGGATGAACAGGATCGATGCCAGTCCAGTTATCTGAAGTCCAAAAACGAATCGTCGATGAACGCGGCAAAAACATTCTCGTTTCTGCCAGCGCCGGAAGCGGAAAAACGACCGTTCTGGTTGAGCGGCTGATCAAGCAGGTCATCATAGACCGCATTCCGGTCTCTGATATTCTGGCGATGACCTTTACTGAAGATGCAGCCAGAGAAATGATCATTCGTCTGAAGCAGCGCCTGCAGATGGAAGATGTAAATGATCCATATATTCAAAACCAGCTTTCACTGCTTGAGACGGCATCCATCTCAACCATTCATGGATTCTGCCTGAACATCCTTCAGCAGTTTTATTATCGTTTAAACCTTCCCTATTCCATGATCCAGAAAGTCGATAATGATATTCTGGCCCAGCAGGCAAGAACGAGAGCTTATGACCGGCTGCTTAAAAACGTGAATCCTTCTTCTTATGCCGCGCTGAAGATCTACATGGAATCATGCAAAAAAAATGAAAACGACTTGCAGCTGCTTATTTTACATCTGCTTGAAATTGCACAATCAAAACCGGACCCGGATGCCTGGCTTTCCATGTGTACGCTGGGTCTGGAAGATGAAAAAGTGGAAAAAAGCTTTCTGGACTATTTCAGACTGCGGATTCTTGCTTTAAGGGAAATTTTTGAGCAGATGAGAGAAAATGTCGAAAATCTCTCCTTTCCCAAAGCTCAGAGCAAGGATGAATGGTCCTTTCTGTTTGAAGAAAAAGTCCGCTGCATGAATCAGTGCCTGAAGGATATCGATGATCTGGATTATTCAAAATTCAGACGGGACTTTTTAGACTATATTTCCGGGACTGGAAAATTCACACCAACCATCGCCAAACAGTCCTTTAAAAACCTTTGCGATGACTACAAGGCGCTGCAGGCGGATGTAGCAGAGCATCTGTTTCTGGAAGAAGACTATCAACAAGCGCAGCAGCAGATTCGTCCTTTGCAGAGTACGCTTGTCGAAATGGCCAGAACTCTGAAGGATTACTATCAGGAAGAAAAAAGAAAGATGGGCTTTATCGACTTTTCCGATATGGAACAGTTTGCCTATCAGATTTTATCGATGGAAGATATCGCAAATGAAATCCGCGAACAGTATCAGGTCATCCTGGTTGATGAATATCAGGATACCAACGATCTGCAGGAAGCGATTATCTCTTCCATTGCCCGCAAGAACAATGTCTTTCGAGTCGGAGATCTCAAGCAGTCCATTTATGGCTTTCGTCAGGCCAGACCCGAACTGATGAAAGGCTTTATGGACCATCCAGATGCCAACTCCGAAGTCATCTATATGGATGAAAATTATCGTTCTAAGGACGCGTTGATCGAATTTTCCAACCTGTTCTTTAAGACGCTGATGAATGCGCCAGGCTGCAAGCCTCAGTTTTCAGATGAAGACGCCGCAAAAACAGGAAGTGAATCTCAGAAATCAGGGGTGCAGAAACCAGTTCGTTTTTTGTTTTCACAATATGCCAAAAGCGATTCGGATGATGAAGAATCTGAAGAAGGAACTAAATCAAAAGGGCCAAACCTGGTTGAAGCGCGTTCCTTACACAAGAAAAATCGTTTTGACTGGATCGCAAAAGACATTCAGAAAAAGATTGAAGAAGGCTATTCCTATCGGGATATCGCCATCTTAAGCCGGACAAGCAGCAACCATCAGGAAATCAGAGATGTTCTTGAAACCTGGTCCATCCCATCCATATCCCGTTTAAAATCCGGATTCTATACCAATCAGGCCATTCAGATTATCCTGTCCGCTTTGCGGATTCTGAAAAATCCAAATGATGATATCGCCTTAATGGCTGTGCTTTGTTCACCGATTGGCAAGCAAAGACAATCCACAGTCGTAAAAGCAAGCCTGAACCGGGATGAGAGTCAGTCTTTGTATAACGCCTTGCGCTTTCATCCAATGATGAAGTTTTATGATGAAATGAGCACCTGGAAAAACCTTTCCCTGTCTGCCATTTTACGAAAACTCTATGCCTGGAATGATTTCTATTACAATTTTACGACGGAGCAGGATAAGACCAACCTGGATCTGTTACTGGAAAAAGCCTCCAAAGCGCAGTCGAGTATGGATCTGGATGAATTTTTAGAACAGTCATCTCTTGAATCGGATTTCAATAAGACCGGTGAAGCCATCCCCTTTGGCCGTGAAGATGATGTAGTAAAAATTTCTACGATTCATTCAAGTAAAGGTCTGCAGTACAAGATTGTTTATCTTCTTTCAGATGACCGTGATTCCGATTTAGGAAGCAATGATCCAATTTTAATCGACAGTGATTTAGGCCTGTCCTTTCATTCACTCAACGAGAACTGTCATGCTCTGAGTCCGACCAAATCCAGACTGGCTTTTCAGACCCGGCGTTTTCTTGAAGATCAGCAGGAAAAAATGCGGCTTTTGTATGTCGCCGCCACCCGGGCTGAAGAAGAACTGATTTTTGTCGACAGCATTAAGGCGCTCGAGGACTATGAAGAACCTTTAAGTATTCGCACCCTGTTAAATAAGAAGGGATTCAGCGGCTGGCTGCTCAATACAGCTTATGAAAACAGAAACAACCCGAAATTCAAGCTCGAATACGATGAAGTCGATCAGATTATTCAACGGCCGGTCGCCAAATCAAAGAAGTATTTTCGCAAGGAGCTGGCCGTTTACAACAAGCCAGTCAAAGCGATTACTTCTTCTACAGCCTCCGGAGCTAAAACCAATCGAACCTGGAATCCGATCAGCTTTACTTCTTCAGCCAATATGGAGCGCGGAACCCTGTTTCATGAACTGGCCGCCAGGCTTTCCTATCCATATTTAAAAGAAGAATTCCTTGGCGAGGCGAAAAAAGCTGGATTTAATCTCGATGAAAATGATGCCAGACAGTTTTTGCAGCTGAATCATTCAGCTGAATTCAAAAAGTGGATGAATGGCAAACATCAATTTGAACTTCCTTATTCAGTCAATGAAAACGGGGCCTATGTTCATGGCTTTATGGACTTTGTCGCCTTTGATCAGGATACGATTCATATTGTTGACTTTAAAACCGACTCGGCCTTTGATATGGAATCCTTAGGAAGAAAGTACATCAACCAGTTATCTACCTATGAGCAGGCCATGGCTCAGATCTATCCGGATAAAAAGGTTAGAACCTATATTTACTCCTTCCATTTAGGTGAGCTCGGTGAACTGCAGCCACAGAAAAATCTTCCATCCCAAACAAAGGAAGATTCTAAGAAGTCAGCTTCCTCAAAACGAAAAGCATGATCCTTTCTTCTTATTCAAAATGGCTTTAAAACGGATTAATGCGGCTTACAGCCTTATGGATTGAAATCAGACATTAAAACGGCGCGAATCTTCTTATGAAGAATCACGCCGCTTTTCTTTTGGTTTATTAGGCTAATCAAACTGTTGAATGGTTGATTGTTAATCGTTTAGATTATTCGCAATTCCCATTCAGTCTCCTTTAGTTCTATTTTGTTATTTCTTATATTGTTATTTCTTATCTTCGGCTTCTGAAGAAACTTCATTATCCGTATAGGAAACGCTTCCTGAGCCATCTCCTTCAAGAGTCATTTCCGTTTTGTCATCATCGATACTCAACTGCAGATCATTTTGAGTCTCTGGATCTTCAATGGTCAGTGAATATTCTGAACCATCGTCATTTTTGAGCTGGCCAGAATAATACTTTGTTCCATCTTCGTTTTTGTATTCCTGTAAATCAAGCTTTTCATCTTCACCATTGATTCGAATAATAATGGTGTGAATGACTCCCGTACCGGTAGCCGCATAAACCAGACCATCTGCAGCCGGTACGATGATAGCCGCAGCTAGTAATCCAGCCGCGATCATCTTCCCCGTTCTTTTTTTCTGTTTGTTTGTGAATTCGTTTTTCATGAGGATTTCCTTTCTCAGAGAGGATGGAACCTGAATGGTATTCAGGGCCTCAAAGCAGGAATCTATAGACTGAATTTCATCAGGAATAATTTGATTTTCGTTCTTATTCATGGTTTGTTTTTCCTTCTGTCAGTTTGGTTTTCAGCTTTTTTCTAATTCTTAGCAACCGCATCGATACAGCCCCTGGACTCATATTCAAAAGACTGCCAATTTCTTTTTGGTCATAATCCTGCCAGTAGTAAAGCAAGAGTATGGCTCGGTCAGTTTTGCTTAATCCTTGTATCAGATCTCTTAAATAGAGCAGGATCGGATCCTGTGGTTTGACTTCCGGTTCCATCCAGTCTTCCTGACTGAAGACATTCTTTCGCCAGAATGAACGCAGAAGACTTCTCGATTCATTCGCCGTACATTTCAAAAGCCAGTTCTTCAGATGTCTGGATGTTTCAAATTCTTTTTCTGTTTTTGCCAGACGTATAAATACAACCTGAGAAATGTCTGCCGCATCGGCTTCATTGCAAGTAATCGAACACGCTAACCGGTAAACGTCATCAAGATACGCTCGGACTGCCGACTCATATTCCTTTTCTTCCATTCCATCGACTCATTTCTAATGTTTTCACCTGAATGAACTCTGGTTCTTCAGGCGTGATACTGCAAAGAAAGATCTTTCACTTACATTACGTTTGAAACGGACAAAAAATCACAATCAATTTCCAATATTTCGTTTTTTCTTTCGATCTTCAGCCCGTTTTCAACTTTTCAATTAGAAAACCAACCGTAAAAAAACGCCAATCAGAGCAGATCTTTTCACGTTCTGATTGGCGTATTTAATTTCTTATCGTATTTTTTTAATACCAGTTCCTGTTTACGCATGATTAATTGCAGGTCATTTTCAATTGGATCGCTTTATTTCAGACAAACTGTACTTTCATACAAAATGAACTGGCGTATGGGAGTTTTTTTCAAATCCCTGAAAATGCAGATTTCAGGCAGCCGATTTTGCCGCTTCTTTTTTCTGATTGGCTTTTTTCAGATCAGAATACTTTGCCGGATAAAAGCCGGTTCCACGAACCTGGCGGACATTGGAGATGACCACAAAGGCATCAGGATCAATATCAAAAACCGCTTTCTGCATTGATGCAAGATCCTTCTTTCTGAAAATGGAATGAACGGCATACCCTTCCTGTTTGAGATAACCGGATTTGACATGGATCAGACTGGCTCCTTTATCCTGATCATGAAGAATGCATTCAAGAACTTCTTCAGATTTTGGTGTATAAACCAGCATTTCCACGGCATGCTTCCCGCTTGAAAGAATCTGATTCATGGTCACATAGGTTAATGCCATATAAATTACGCCATATGAAATGCTTAAAATACTGGCCTGTGAAATCTGCAAAACCAATAAAACGACATCCATAGCCCACATGGTGGCAGAAACCGGAAGTCCGAATTTCTTTTCAAGAATAATTGGAGGAATATCTAACCCACCGGAGCTCGCATCCGCCTGCAGGATCATTCCCAGACCACATCCCATTAAGACACCAGCCAGAAGAGCATAAAGCATCGGTTCATTTCCATCAAAAGCCTGGCCAAGCCCTGCAGTCAGGTTAAAAAAGATTGGATAAACAATAGCTGAGATGAGTGTACGTCCGGCAAATTTGATACCCAGGCAGAGCAGTCCAAGAATAAAGCAGATCCAGCTGATTGAAGTCACCGCAAGCGGATATGGAATGTTCAGAAAATGGTTCAGAACCAAAGCCAGGCCCGTTGATCCTCCGGAAATAAAGTTTCCTGGAATAATGAAAGCATTCACCGCTGCCGCAATTAAAAAGTTTCCAGCCAGTACCGGCAGCAATTGAATCAGTGTTTTCTTTACATCCATTTTCTTCATACAAATTCCTCCTTCTTCAGTTTTCCATAATTCCTTCTGTGATTTTCCTGTTGGCATTTACAGATTCTTTGATAGGTATCAATGTTTATTGATCTGCCAACGAGGACAGTATAAAAAGAGTGATTTAAAAAGAATGTTGTCCAGGCTACAATTCAGATATGAAATATTCAAAATTTAAGAAGAATTTATTACCGGCTCTTGAGAAGATCGGGAGCATTCGAAAGTATGATCCTAGTCAGATGATCTATTTTCAAAACGAAGATCAAAACCGCTTATTTTTTGTCAAGAAAGGAAGAGTACGGGCCTTTTTTACCAGCGATTCTGGACAGGAAATGACATTGGAAGTGATTGGAGAAGGCCGAATTTTTGGAGAAAATACGCTTCTTTCTAAAAACGGCCGTTTAAACAGTGTCGAAGCGATCACTCCTACCGAACTGATCTCGTGCTCGATTGAACAGCTGTTACCGCTTTTACAAAAATACCCGGATCTTCTAAGCAGCGTATTTGAACTGATGGCCGCAACGATAGCCAACTTATCCAGACAGGTTCTAAGGCTTTCGTTTATGAGCGCACCAGCCAGAGTGGCTGACTTTTTGCTTCAGGTCAGTGAAGATCCGGATCCTTCTCTGGAAATTAAAAATGGAGTTCTTCCTTATACTCATCTTGATGTAGCCTGTTCAGTCAATTTAAATCGGACGACTGTATCCCGTATTCTTAAGGATTTTGAAAGGAAAAAGCTGATTGCAGCGGGATATAAAACCATTCAGATTCTCGACAGTAAAGGTCTCGCTCTTGAAGCTGAAGCAGAAGAATGATGAATTGTTATTTGTTTGGCAAAGAATCTATACAAATAATTGTTAAATGCAAGATAAAATGTGCCAATTATTGCAGTGAGAAAGTTACCATTTCTTGCAGTGGGTGGGGTATAGGAGAAGACACTTTCCATGGAAAGTGTCTTCTCCTATACCCGCGCGCCTAGCTCTCCCTCCTCCTTTCTTCCAGTTCTGAAACGAGATCTTTTGTTCTGTAGGATCTTCCAGGTATCTTGATCACTTTCGAATGATGTAAAAGCCGATCCAGTAATGCATTTGCCAGAGCCGGATCAC